>Ga0209470_1000816_pt1 | contig 24238 bp, 22 predicted proteins | sample GraSoiAngelo_125_FD_185882 | JGI IMG/M metagenome (GOLD analysis project Ga0209470, IMG submission 185882) | Grasslands soil microbial communities from the Angelo Coastal Reserve, California, USA - 14_0927_05_40cm (SPAdes) (version 2) | ecosystem: Environmental > Terrestrial > Soil > Grasslands ... | reverse complement strand
GTGTTGGTCTTGCGACACATCCCCGGGAACGGCGCTGATTGAGGCGCCGGTGGCCTGAAGGCGTTTCACGGCCTCGAGCAAGGGGACTTCGTGACGCGCGCTGAGGATGAGGGTCCAGCGTTGCCGGGCGAGAAACTCCGCGACGGTGTATCCGAGTCCGCGGCTCGCCCCCGTGATCAGGGCGACGCGTCCGGCTTGAGTGGGAGGACCAGGTTTCGAGCTCTGCGCCATGTCCGCACCAGGCCGTCGGCGATTTATCTCGCTTCTCGTTTACAAAATGTATAAACGCGCGCGACCCGGCTCGAACCGATGCTGAACCGGCCGATGGCACCATTATGGCCCGTCGCGGTTCCTCCCGAATCGATGGTGCTCGACGTCCGCGCCGCGAGGAATCAACTCGTCGAGGAACTTCGAAACGCGCCGAAGGCGTCGGCTCCGTCGGATCTCCAATCGTATGTCGGTTCACCCGTGCCGGTCCTCGGCCTCAGCGTGCCGAGGATGCGCGGAATCCTCGCGGCATTCGCGAAGAACTATCCGACCTTGGGCGCCGCAGAGGTGAACGCCCTCGCCGAAGCGCTCTGGTCCGGCCCGATGTACGAAGAGAAGTCGTTGGCGATTCTCCTCCTCGGCCGGTACGAAAAGGTTCTCGACGACGGCTCGTGGAAACTCGCGGACCGCTGGGTCGACACCGCGACCGGATGGGGACTGAGCGATGGTCTCGCCTCCGGCCCGATCGCGGGGATGGTGTACGCGAAGGTCTCCCGATTCCGAGACGTCCTTCGATGGACTCGCGCGAAGAACATCTGGCGGCGACGCGCGTCGACGTATGCGCTCCATCGCTTCGTGCGGGCGGGGGAACTCGACAAACCGTTCCAGCTCCTAGAGAAACTGCTGTACGATGAGGAATTCTGGGTGCAACGAGCGGTAGGGACCTGGTTGCGCGAATGCTGGAAGAAAGATCATCGACGGAAGGAGGTGTTTTTGCGGCACCACGCGGCGGGTCTGCCACCGGTTACACTCACGGTCGCCACCGAACGAGCCCCGAAGACATTCCGCCTTGAGTTGCGGAGGAAGGCGAGAGCCACAGCCCCGGAGGAAAAACGCTAGCTTCGCCGCAAATCATGATCGGGATGCGTGCGGAACGCCCCCTGAATTCTGAAATAGTGAATCCATCCTTGACACCTCGGAGGATTGACCGAGGGCGGAAGGCTCGGCCGAGGAAGCTTTGGAGGCGAGCATCCTCGCGGCCCGGAAACTGTCCGTAGACGGAACAAAAGCAGTGTACGACCTGACCTCCGGCACCGACTTCTCGAAGCCAAGGCTGACGGCCGAGGCAATCGCCCGAGTCGTCTGGGAGCAAGACGTCGAGTCCTGGTGGACCTGGAGGGGCACGGAGCCGGTTTTCAAACCTAACCGGAAGGTGGAGATCCGATTGCCGCGCGACCAACATCGGAAGGTCGCAAAGGCGGCGGAGGAATTTCAGAAGGACCTCAAGGAGGAGTTCGCTCCCTCCGTCGATTCATACCTGTACCGCTTGACCGACGACCGCGCGGACTGGTTCAGGATCTTCTTCCTGGGACCACTCTGGGCCTATCTCCTCCAGCACGCGGAGAACCGGCAGAGACAGAGAGAGGCGCTCGATGGCCTCTTCGCCCAGATGGAGGGCTACATCGTGGTCGCACCGCAATAGCGGCCTCCGCGGGCGGCGTCCGCAAATTTATACACAAAGCCCTTGTTCGTGGTCGTACAAGACGGGGCGTTGAGATGGCCGAGGAACACGTCATCCAGGAGAAGCCCCTCCGCCGATTTTGCGAGCAGGTCCTCGTGAAGCTGGGCGTCCCCGCGGAAGATGCGCGGGTGACGACGGACGTGCTCGTCCTCGCGGACCTTAGAGGCATTGACTCTCACGGGGTCGCCCGTCTGGGCCGATACGTGAACGGCCTCAAGCAAGGCACCATGAAGGCGACGGACCAGAGCCGCGTCATTCGGGAGGCGAAGGCAACGGCTCTCGTCGATGGTGGTCAGAGCCTCGGCCAGGTCGTCGGGAAGAAAGCGATGGACCTGGCGATCCGGAAGGCAAGAGACACATCAGTCGGCGTGGTCGCGGTCCGCAATTCGAATCATTACGGCATCGCGGGTTACTACGCGCTCATGGCCCTCGAGCACCATCTGATCGGGGTCAGCATGACGAACGCAGGGCCGCTCGTCGTCCCGACCTTCGGCCGCACATCGATCCTCGGGACGAATCCGATCAGCCTCGCGGCGCCCGCGATGAAGGAGAAAGCGTTCGTCCTCGACATGGCGACCTCCACGGTGCCTCGCGGCAAGGTCGAAGTCTACAATCGGCTCGGGCAACCGATGCCTCACGGATGGGCGGTCGACGAGACCGGCCGAAGCTCAACGGATCCCGCCCGGGTGTTGAATGCTCTCGCGAAGCGACTCGGCGGAGGCCTGTTGCCTCTCGGCGGCGAAGGCGAGGAGCTCGGCGGTCACAAGGGATATGGCCTCGCGCTCATGGTCGACGTCCTCTGCGGCGTGCTGAGCGGAGCGGCGACGGGATTGCAAGTCTACGCGGACGAGAAGAAACCGAATGTTGGACACTTCTTCATGGCCCTCGATCCGACCGCGTTCCGGCCGCTCGACGAGTTCCGGCGGGACATGGACCGGCTTGCGCGCGAGCTGAAAGACAGTCCGAGAGCACAGGGTCAGGATCGGATCTACGTTCATGGCGAGAAGAGTTTCGCACGGATGGAGAGGTTTCGAAAGGGAGGCATCCCGCTCGATTCGAAAGTCGTCGACGGTCTCAAGAAGATCGGAACCGACCTGGGCATCGCGTGGGCTGCCTAACGCATCTACGGATCTTCGGGCGCGACGGGAGACCTCTGAGTCTTCGGGTTCCCTCCTGCCGAAAGACGTATTACCTGTCGCACACCATGGGGCGCACAGGTGGAGGAGGTTTTCGAAACCATGCCCGAAGAAGAGTTTCTAGGCGAGCTGAGCGAAAAAACGACGTCCGTGACGATTAAGGAGTTCACGCCCGACGGGGTCCTGATCTCCTATAATCTGCAGGGAACGCAGAAGGGCCAGTACGACGCGACCCACATGGAGACGGTGGACGCGCTCTTCAAGCCCGACGGGACCTACGATTTCGAGGCTCGCGGGATCGATCAGACGGATGAGGGCGACATGCTGATCATCAAGGCGAAAGGCACGGGGCGAACCATCAGCCCGACGTCGGTTCACGCCCAAGGGGAAGCCGTTTACCAGACACTCTCAGAAAAACTGAAGTGGCTGAACACCGCGAAAGGCCGGTTCGAAGGGACCTACAACACATCGACGGGCGAGTTCATCGCCAAGGTCTTCGCCCTCAAGTAATCGGAGAAACCGTTTGCTCCCTGGCGGTGGATGACTACAGGATAGCGCGAGCGCTAGCTTCGATGAGGCCTTTAAAGTGCCCCGAACGATTCGGCAATCCATGGCCTTTCAGACGCGGCAAGCGCCCTCTCTTCCGTTCGAATCGTGGATTCCGCTCGCTCGCCAAGTCGTCCACACGTCCCTCCGCCTCGGATGGAAGGACGTCTTTACGATCTACACCTATCCGCCGACCATCCCACTCGCGGAAGCGCTGGCCCTCGAAGCGCGCCGCGCAGGAAGCGACACGCACCTTACGCTCATGACGGACGACCTCTGGTTCACGTCGATGGAAGAGCTGTCGACGAAGTGGCTGAGTACAGCCTCCCCAATCGAACATGCGATCGCCGAGGCGGAAACCGCGCACATTTACCTCGGCGGCCCCGCGGACGCCCGCCGAATGCGGGACATCCCACCGGAGAAGTTTGAGGCGAATAGCTTGGGGGGCGACCGACAACACGAACCGCGGAGGAAGCGGCGGGTCCGGGACATCGACTTGCCGATTGGGCGCATCACACCGGAGCGCGCAGAGACCTACGGCCTCGACTACGAGAAATGGTACGCCAGCTACCAGAAGGCACTCGCTGTGGACTTGAAGAAAATCCAGCAAGCGGGCGCTGCGTTGGCCCGGTCGCTTCGGGGGCGGAAGAAGATCCGGATCGAGTCGGATGCGGGGACCGACCTGCGGTTCGAGACGAAGGCCATCGTGCCGATCGTGAGCGACGGCATCATCAGCGCGGAGGACATCCGCCGCGGATTCGTTCGAACGGCTTTGCCGGCGGGCCGTCTCGAGGTGGCCGTCCGTCCGGAATCCGTCAACGGAGACATTCGGGGGACGGACCCCATTCCATTCGCAGGGCGTGCGATCGTCCGCCCATGGTTCCAGATTCGGTCTGGGAGGATCGTCGAATCGGGAGCCTCAAAACATCAAGACCTCCTCCATCGAGTGTTGCGGCCGTCGAAATCGAAGTCCGCGCGGATTGGTTACTTCACGATCGGCTTGAACGAGGCGGCGGAACCGTGCATGCTGGACAACAGCATCGTGAAGGACGACGTCGGCCTGGGCCTCGGGCCCCACCCGGAGTTGGAGCGGCGCATCGCGGATCCCACGGTCTCGTTCGATTGGACCGTCGGACCCGTCCGGATCGAGATCGGACGGTAGGCCGCTCGCCTTTCCACTACGAGTACACAGACATAATAAACTCCGGACGGTTCCTCGAAATCGGACCATGGAGCCCTGGGACGTCACGATCGTCGGTGGCGGGATCCTCGGGACCTCGTTCGCGTACTGGCTCGCGAACCGCTACGACGGCCGCATCGCCGTCCTCGAGAAGGAATCGCAAGTCGCGATGCACACCTCGCGCCGAAACACCGGCGTCGTTCATCGACCGTTCTACCTCGACCCGGTCGGGCGAAAGGTCTTCGCGCGGTCGTCTCAGGTCGCCTATGGAATGTGGAAGGCTTTCGCGGCCGAACGGCGCTTGCCGTGGCTGCCCGTCGGCACGTTCGAAGTCGCGGTCCGTCCGGACCAGGTGTCGCGTCTCGAGAAGTACCGGGATTGGGGCCTCGCGAACGGGATGGGAGAGGACGAACTCGCGCTCCTGACCGCAGAGGATGTGAGGCGCCTCGAGCCGAACGTGCGCTGCCATGGGGCGATCTGGTCGAAGACGGACACGGCCGTCGACTATCAGGCGTTCACGCAGGCGCTGCGGGAGGACGCGGAGCGCGCAGGGGCGAAGTTCCTCATGGGAGCCAACGTCGCGTCGGTCACCCCGACCGACGACACCATCGAGGTCCGACTCGCGCTCGAGACCTCGGCGGACCGTATCTATGTGGACTCGCGAGAACAGATTCGTGTCACGGCGAGCCAGTCGGACGAATCCCTGCGGACACGATTTCTGATCAACGCCGCGGGGGGCCACTCGATCGACATCGCGCACGCGCTCGGCGTCGGCCTCGAGTACACGGACCTCCACTTCCGCGGAGAATACTGGGAGGTCGGCCCGGAGTGGCATTATCTGTGCGGCCGGAACATCTACACCGTCCCGCGTCATCCGGAGCTGCCGTTCCTCGATCCGCACTGGATCGTCCGCGCAGACGGACGGCGGGAGATCGGCCCCAATGCGGTCCCGGTCCCCGGTCCGTACACGTACCACGGATTCTTCGAAGACCCGGCGGATGCAGTGAAGAAACTCCTTGAGCGCCCGGTCGGAAACAAACTCGCGGCCCTCTTCAATCCCGACTTCATGATGCTCGCGACGAAAGAGTGGGCGTCCTCGATCTCGAAGCGGGCGATGGCGAAGCGCGTCCAAGAATTCCTCCCCGCCCTCCACATGAAATACCTCGCGCGACCGGGGACCGCGGGCGTGCGCGCCCAGGTCGTCGACCCGCACGGGAACTTCGTCAAGGAGGCGATCGAGATTCCTGGGCCCCATTCGTTCCACGTGGTGAATTACAATTCGCCCGGTGCGACGGGGTCGCCCGCATACACCGCGTGGATCGTGCAACTCCTAGCCAAAGCCGGCCACCTGGACCATCTGAAGGCGAAGGCGGCGAAGCCCGCGGGGCTTTGGGACTTCGACGCGGTCTGCGCCGCGATCGAGGCGCCAAGCGGAACGGCCTGATGTTCCAAGAGACATCCCGTTCGCGAATTCGCCGCGCGCAATGGGGGCGCGAGGACTGGCCGCCGAATGACGGTGGCAACTACATACGCCGGCGAGGGGTCACGGTTCCCATGAAGTACCGTTTCTACTACACGGGCATTCGAGTGCGGAACCTGACACGCTCTCTCGCCTTCTACAAGAAGGCGTTCGGGATGCGGGTCGTGAACCGAGGGACGATGCCGCACGGCGGAAAGTACGTTCAGCTCGAGGGAGCTGGTTCCCGCCAGCGGCTCGAACTGAATTGGTATCCTCCGGGATCCCGGTTCTACTCTCCCTATCGGAGGGGCGAGGAGATCGACCATCTGGCGTTCGTAGTGGATGACGCCGAGAAAGCGTACCGCGAACTGATCCGAAAGGGTGCGAAGCCCGCGGTGCCTCCGGAGAAGGCGGAGGGCACGGAAGTCTACGTCAAGGATCCGGACGGGATCTGGATCGAGCTGCTCTCCTGATCGATCGGCTCGTGCTTCACCCTGAGTCGGCCCGGCTACCCAAAACCTCAGATGCGCTCTCCCGATGCCCCATCGATGCCGGAGCCCATGCGGCTCACCGTACGTCCGATCGGCCGGCGGGACCCAATCGCTCTCTTCCGTCGCTTGCAACGTGGGCATTGGCCGTTCTTCCTCGATTCCTCCCTGGCGGACCCGGAGCTGGCCCGGTACTCGTTCCTCGGATCCGATCCCGTCGGATGGTTCCGGAGCCGCGGTCCTAACGCGGCATACGCGACACCGTGGGGCGAGTCCTCGACCAACCGAAATCCAATCGAAGCGTTCGGCGAGTTCCTCGACGCCCTGCCGTGGGCCACCGCGGGCACGCCCGCGTACCCGTTCCTCGGAGGGCCCGTAGGCTACTTCGCGTACGACCTCGGCCGCCAGATGGAACGATTGCCGGATGAGAAACCGTCGGACCTTCAGCTCCCGGACATGCATTTCGCCGTCTACCCTCGTGTGTACGTCCTCGACCGAGTGTGGGGCGAGACGTTTGTGATCGCCCCGCGCACCCGCATCGCATACGAGCCCCCGCCAATCCCAGACCGGCTGTCTGTCCCTCCCGAACCGCACCCGATCGAACCCCTCGAGCCGAAGGAATACGTCCAGACGATCGAGGAAGCGAAGCGGGCGATCTATGACGGGGAGATCTACCAGGTCAACCTCTCCCATCGCGTCGCGCTTCCGTTGCGGGGAACGCCCACGGCGGCGTACGAGCGCCTCCGGGCGCGCACGCCCTCGACGTTCGGCGGATTCCTCGAGGCGGGAGACCACCGCCTGCTTTCGGCGAGTCCGGAACGGTTCCTCCGCGTCCGCGGCCGGGACATCGAGACCCGTCCGATCAAGGGTACTCGGCCCCGAGGTCGAACGCCCGCAGAGGACGAGCGCCTCGCGCGGGAACTCCTCGCCAGCGAGAAAGACGCCGCGGAGAACGTGATGATTGTCGACTTGGAACGGAACGACCTCGGCAAGGTGTGTGAGTTCGGCAGCGTCCATGTGCCGCTCCTGCAGGGCCTCCGCACACTCCCGAACGTACATCATCTGGAGAGCGTCGTGCGCGGACGCCTTCGCAAAGAAGTGACGATCCCGGACCTCGTGCGGGCCACGTTCCCCGGCGGCTCGATCACGGGAGCGCCGAAACCGCGAGCCATGGAAATCATCGAGCGGCTCGAGCCGCACCGCCGCGGCGTGTACACGGGCGCGATCGGTTACGTCTCCTGGGACCGCTCCGTCGATTGGAACATTGCGATCCGCACCGCGACCGTCATCGGCGAGACGGCCTACTTCGCGGTCGGCGGCGGCATCGTGGCGGACTCGGATCCGGAGGCAGAGTATCGGGAGACGCTCGACAAGCTCCGCGGACATGCGGAGGCCCTCACGCAAGACCGCGTGGAGGTGACCTCGGACGGCCTCCGCGTGGCTTGACGGCGTCTTGATCCCCGAGGACGCCGCGCGAGTCCCGATCGGGAACCGCGGGTTCCTGTACGGGGACGGATGCTTCGAGACGATCCGAATCCACCGCGGGGCACCCTTCCGACTCGAGGCGCATTTCGCGCGGCTGCGGTCCGCTCTGGAGGTCCTACGTATCGAACCACCATGGGGATTCGAGGACCTTCGTCAAGGCGCGAGGAAGGTCGTCGAAGCCAACGGCGTCGTCGAGGGCCTCGCGCGGATTACCGTCGTTGCGGGAGAGCGGCCCACGACCCGAGGGATGGCGACGATCACGTCCCGCGCCCTCCCGGAGATTCCGTCGCAACCGGCGTTGCATGTCGCTGCCTCCATCCGGCGCATGTCCGGCCCCATGAGTCAGGTCAAGTCGATCGCCCGCGGCGCGGAGGCAGTTGCGCTTCGAGAGGCCGAGGCGGAAGGCGCCTTCGATGCGATCCTCCTCAACGAGAAAGGTCGCGTGGTCGAGACGACCGCGCGTAACGTGTTCCTGGTTTCGGACGGATCTCTTCAGACACCGCCGATATACGAGGGTGCGCTTCCCGGAATCACCCGAAGTGCCGTCCTCGAGATTGCGGCGCGGGCGAAGATCCGGGCGCGGGAGATGTTCGTCTCGCTCGATCGGCTGCGCGGGGCCGACGAGGTGTTCCTCTCCGGCAGCGGGGTCGGCGTCCTGAGCATTACTTCGGTCGACGGACGACGAATGGAAGCCCCGGGCCCGGCGACCCGTACGATTCAGGATGGCTACGCGACGATGCTGGACGCTGAGGCGAAATGGTGAACGCGGGAGCTCGACCGAGCGATCGACTCCTTTGAGATCGCCGTGCCCTTCAGTCGGTCGGTTTCACCTGGCCGCGAATCTCCCCACCGGGGAAGTCGCCCGGTCCCGTGTTCGGCGGCGCGACGCCATCATCCGTGTGGATATTCACATAAGCGGTTCCCGCAGTCAGGTTTTCCACCAAGGCGCTCATCGGTTTGCCCGCAAAGGGTCCCACGAACTTCGTCGCGTCGAAGTCGCCTTGAGCCAGAATGCCATTGAAGCGACCGCCACCAGGCGCCGCGGGCGGGGGACCGCCGACGGGATACAGCCAGACGATGACCGGGCCCGCCGTGTTGGCGTCTCCGAGATGGATGTGCGCCATGATCACGTTGTTGATGTTCGCGGCAATGACCTTGTAATGAATCGATTCCCCGTCCGCGCTCAACTCGAAGATGGCCACCCCGCGAGCATTCGTGTCCCGCGGCGTCGGCCTCTCGTTGATCCCGGCGAGGACGGCATTCCAATGCGATCCGCTTTCATCGTCCGCCCTCGCGACGGTGACGGCGAACGCCGCGGTGACGAGGGCCATCGCGAGCAGCGTCATTCCCACGATTCTCTTCGACAAACGAAATCTCCTCCCGGGGACGGCACCGCGGATGAGGCCCATAGTCTTTTTCCCAAACCGCCGGCCGTTCTCGTTTTCGATAACGACTACTGCGCGCGGAGGGCCGTGAGCCGCCGCCTCGCGGGGACTCCGGAGGCCCACGACTTCTCGAAGAACTCCAGGTGGGCCTTGACGAAGTCCGGGCTGTTCGTCCACAGGGCGGTCTCGCCATCACCGCGGAGGGTCTTCTCGTCTTGGATGAGGAACGCCAAGATCGAGTCGCGGTCGACGATGATGAAGCGCGCGCGCTGGCGGTCCACGTGTCGCAGCGGGACGTATTTCGAGACCCGGGCCATGAGCACCTCGTTCGTTTCGTTGATGTCCGCCGCGAGCCGCGCCTTCACCCCGCGTCGCATCGCCGCGAGGAGGGCCTCGTTGATCCCGGCGCGGTACGATCGCTGGAGGCCCTTCGTCGTCGTGAAGGCGAGGACCTCCCCTTTCGCGGCCGAGACGAACTGCCGCAGGGCGCGGTAGATCTGCGCCCGGCCCTTGATCACCTGGAGGCGCACGGTCGGCGCCTCCCGAGCCCGCCCGGAGAGCTTTGGCCACGCTTCGAGGAACGTCCTCCGGATCGCGTCGAGCTTCTCGAGCTCCGAGCGCTTCTCGTCGGCAATCATGTCGAACACCTCATTGATCGCCCGGGCCGCATACCGACGGGGACGGTCCAATGTGACCTCGACGAGCCCGCGGGCTTCGAGCCCCTCGAGGGCGCGGTACGTCTGGACGCGATTCACGCCGCTCGCTCGGGCAACGGCGCCCGCGGTCGTGGCCCCGGCGCGGGCGAGGTTCACGAACACGAGGGCCTCGTAGCGACTCAGGCCAATCCGCTGAAGCGCTTCGGACGCCTCAGAGATCTTCATCCCGAACGAATGGGGCCCGAAGTCTATTAACTACATTGTAACGAGGCTTGTTACGTGGACGGAAGCGGTTTCCATCCGGTGTTCAGGGCCATGTCACATCGGACGTTACGATTTCGGTCAGGAATGAACAGAGCGGGTGAAAGATGAGAGAAAGGAAAGAGGTGGAAAAAGAGGTCGCCTCGATGACGTCCGCCCGACTATCGGGTCGACGCGAGGCTCCAGATGGCTCCGGCGAGGATGAGCAGGCCTGCAAACAGGCCCAGCTGCGTCGCCACCAAGACCACGATCGCCAGACCGGCGATCATGGCCACGATGGAGCCATTCTGCACGTTCTGCTTCGACACGGCGTAGCCGATCAGACCGACGATGCCGAAGATGACCAGATAGGCCTCTGCGGCGGTCGCGGCCACGATCGCGCCTGCCTTCGACGCATCGAAGAGATACGTCAGGATGCCCGTGATCAGGGCCACAAACGCGCCAAGCACGATCGGTACCTGGTGCGTCGGCGTGTGCGAGAGTTCGCGCCACGATTGGCCGAACCCCGACCCTGACTTCGCGCGGGTCGCTTCCATGGTGCTTTCACCTCCTTGGCCGCCACCCCTCGCTGCCGGGTCATAGCCGTATTGGGACAATTTTCGAACCGTGGCACCCGCGAGATAAGCGTGATGTGGCGCGGGCCGAGACAATAGGACTTAAGCCATCCTTCCCGCCGACCGAAAGGCTCATCCCGGGATTCTTAAGGACGGGACTGTCTGTGCGCTAGTGGACGAATCCGCGCACTGAAGGCGTCGCGGGTTCAACCGGACGCCGCCTCGCGGCCATGCACGGTCCGCCACTCGATCATCAACGGGACCAGGGTGGGAAGGCTTGCGTGTTCGGGCACATTTCTGCCGATTCCGGGTTCCCCTCGGCGAGGCGGCCCGCGCTTTGTTTTTGCGAGCTCCGGCTCCGCGTGAGAACGTTCATCCGCGTGCTGCAGGGAGAGCTTCAGGGCTGCGATCATCGTCTCCGGGCTGCCCAAGTCCAGGATGAGTTCGTCGCCGGCGAGGTTGACGCCAATCACCCTCTCTCCGGCCTCGACGAGGCTCTGAATCGCGTCGGTGAGCTGCAGTTCTCCGCCCCTCCCGGGTCCGACTTTCGAGAGAGCCTCGAAAATCTCGTGGCCGAAGACGTACACCGGCATGATCGCATGATGGCTCCGCGGCGTTTCCGGCTTTTCCACGGCGGAGGTAATCTTCAGGACTCCCGGTTCCACGTAGTCGCCTTCGACGACGCCATAGTCTTGAGCCTGCGGGACCTCTCGCAACAGGATTGTTGCGGACGCGCGATACTTCCGATGCAGCCCGGTCAACCGCTCCAGGTACTCGACTCCATCGGAGAGGATGAACGTGTCCGCGGCCTGGACGATGAACGGACCGTCGATCAGGGATCGGCCGAGCAACACCGCGTCCCCGAAACCCAGCGGCTCCGGCTGATTGAGGAACACGAGATTCGAAGACTTGATTTTCTCGTAGAAGTCGGACATGCCTTTCGGGAGTTTTCCCTTCTTCTCGAGGTATTCCAAGAATCTCGGATCCGGAGAAAAGTGGTCTTCGATCGCTCGCTTGCCCCTCCCAACGACGATGTAGAAGTTTCGGATTCCCGCGGTGTAGAGTTGCTCGAAAATCGCTTGGACGAGGGGCTTGAGCTCCAGAGAATCGTCCCCGTCATGGGCGATGATCGGCAACATCTCCTTGGGGATCTCCTTGGAGAACGGGAGGAGCCGAGTCCCGATCCCGCCCGCTGTGATGAGCGCCGCGTATCCGCGCATCCCATTCTGTCCCGATGCTTCACGGCTCGACCCGGAGTGCAGTCTGCCCACCCGATATTGTCCGAACGGGGTCGAAGAGCGCGCGGCCTACGTCAACGTCATGTTTTCAACGTGGGTGCAACCTCGGATACATGCCGCGATTGGAGCACATTCGAATACACGGGGAATATGCGACGACCTCGCTTGCTTCGGTTTGAAGGGGCGCCATGCGGAGGAGGACGCTCGCCGGGGCATTTTTCCTCCAGCTTTCGGTCCCGAGATATTATCAGAGGTGAAAACGGTGGTTCGGGTCCTAGTCACCGGTGGAAATGGATTCATCGGCAGCCATTTGGCGGAGAGGCTCGAGGAGTCGGGCCATTCCGTCACCCTCTTCGACCTGCACTTCAACGGCAACACGACGTCGTTGCAGGGTCCGAAGATTCGCGGCGATGTCCGTGATTACGGCGCGGTCAAGGACGCCGTTGCAGGCCACGACGCGGTCTTCCACTTTGCCGCCGTCTCTCGGGTCGCCTGGGGGCAGATGGATCCGTACACCTGTTGGACGACGAACCAACTCGGCACCCTGAATGTCTTGGAGGCGTGCCGGAATTCGGAGGCCCGACCCGTCCTCTTCTACGCGTCGAGCCGGGAAGTGTACGGCGAGCCGCAGTATCTTCCGGTCGACGAGGACCATCCGAAGAAGCCTCTTTCGGTATACGGGATGACGAAACTCTGCGCGGAGCGGGCGTGCGGCTCCTACGCGGATCCGTCCCTATCGCCGTCGGTCCATCCCGTGATCTTCCGGTTTTCGAATGTGTACGGCAGCGAGCGAGACCTGCCCGAGCGGGTGATCCCGAAGTTCATGAGGAAGGCCCTCCTCCACGAAGACATCACGCTGTACGGAGGCGATCAGGTGCTTGACTTCACCTATATCGATGACACGATCTCCGGAATTCTGAAGGCATTCATGGCGAGCCTCGATGGGGGGTCGGGCGTCTCCGGACAGGAATTCCATTTCGTAACCGGCCGCGGCGTGTCCGTATCGGACCTGGCCACCATGATCGTCGGGCTGACCGATTCTTCGTCCAGGATCATCCAGAGTCCTCCGAACAACTTCGAGGTGCGGAGGTTCGTCGGGGATCCGGGAAAATCGCATAAGGTCCTTGGCCACGAGCCAAGGGTCCGGCTGGAGGAAGGACTGAAGATCCTGAGAGAACGGATGCTCCCGACCGTGACCGACGCGTGATCCCGGGACGAGGCGAGTGTCCTCTCCGTCATCGAAGGGATGGTGAACGTGGCCCAAATCGTCACGGAAGTTTCGGTTGAACGGTCGTCGCTGATGGGGCGCCCCACGGTTCGGGGGAAGTTCCTCTATGTGGGAAAAGAAAAGTTCTGGGTTCGCGGCATCAGCTACGGCACGTTCTTCGTCGATGAGAACGGCGAAGAGCGGTTCACGCCCGAGACGGTGGAACGAGACTTCGCCCAGATGGCCGCGAACGGCTTCAACGTCGTTCGGGTCCACACGGGTCCGCCGCGCTGGCTCCTCGACGTCGCCCTGGAGCACGGGCTTCGGGTCATGGTGGGGCTCAACTGGGGTGAGCACATGGCCTTCTTGGATGAGCCCGGCAAGGTCGAAGAAATTGAAGGCCGCATCCGGCGATGGATCCGGGTTTGTGCCGGCCATCCCGCCGTGTTCGGCTACAGCATCGGAAACGAGATCCCGGCATCGATCGTGCGTTGGCATGGAAGACGGCGAGTCGAGAGGTTCATCGAGCGGCTCTATCGCATCGCGAAGGAGGAGGATCCCAACGCCCTCGTGACCTACGTGAACTACCCTTCGACGGAATACTTGCAGCTCCCGTTCCTCGACTTCGTGTCCTTCAACGTGTACCTGGAATCCCCACGGTCCCTCGAGGACTACCTCGCGCGACTGCACAGCCTGAGCGATGACCGCCCGATGTTGCTCAGTGAGATCGGACTCGACAGCCTTCGAAACGGCGAGGAGAAGCAGGCGGCGATCTTGTCGGGGCAAGTCCGGATCGCCCTCCGTCTCGGTTGCGCGGGGGTCGTCGTCTTCGCCTGGACCGACGAGTGGTATCACGGGAAATTCCGGGTCGAAGACTGGGCGTTCGGGTTGACAACGCAAGATCGGACGCCCAAGCCCGCGTTGCAGGCCGTGTCCCAGGCGTTTGCCGAGTCCCCGTTCTCCCCCGACCTTCAGTGGCCAAAGATTTCCGTCGTCGTGTCCACCTTGAACGGGGCTGCGACCCTTCGCGACACGCTCGCGGGACTCGAGCAGCTCGACTACCCGGACTACGAGGTGATCGTGGTCAACGACGGGTCGACCGACGCGACGCCGCAAATCGCCTCGGAGTACCATGTCCGGCTCATCACGACCAAGAACCAGGGGCTCAGCGCCGCGCGCAACGTCGGCACCCGGGCCGCAGCGGGCGAGATCGTCGCGTTCATCGACGACGACGCGTACCCCGAGATTCACTGGTTGCGATTTCTCGCCCTCGCGTTCATGGAAGGGAAGTACGTCGGCGTGGGCGGACCGAACCTCCCACCTCCGAACGACGGCTGGATCGCGGACGCCGTCGCGAACGCGCCCGGCGGTCCGAACCCGGTCTTGCTATCTGACACCGTCGCGGAGCACATCCCGGGATGCAACATGGCGTTCCGGAAGGACGCGCTCGAGGCGATCGGCGGATTCGACCCGGTGTTCCGAGCCGCCGGCGATGACGTCGACGTGTGCTGGCGTCTCCGTGACCGCGGGGGACTCATCGGCTACTCGCCGGCGGCCGTCGTCTGGCATCACCGCCGCAAATCGATCCGGAGGTTCTGGAAGCAGCAAGTCGGGTACGGAAGAGCCGAGGCCCTGTTGGAACACAAGTGGCCGGCTCGCTACAATTCGATCGGGCAACTGAGCTGGCGCGGACGCCTCTACGGGAGGGGCGTCTCGCTCGATTTCTCGGCGATGCACGGGCGCGTGTACCAGGGCGTCTGGGGCACGGCGCCGTTCCAATCCCTGTACGAATCGCGCAATTCTCGCTGGTCCATGGCCCTCGCCCCGGAGTGGTACCTGATGATCGCCCTCCTCGCGGGGATGTTCCTGCTCAGCCTCGGCTGGGGTGCCTCGATCGTGGTCGGACCGATCTTGCTCGTCGCGATTGTCCTTCCGATTGCGCAAGCATCGATCAGCGCCCGCCGGGCCAATTTCGTCGCGGGCACTCGGAAGCCGTGGTGGTCGCTCCTTGGGCTCCGAGTCGTCGTCCTGGTTTTGGACCTTCTCCAGCCCATGGCGCGCCTGCGCGGGAGAATCCGGGGCGGCCTGACTCCGTGGCGGAGGCGAGGACCGCCAGCTCGGCCACGGTATCGTCGCCTCGAGGTGACGTATTGGCGTGACAAGCGGGAAGCTCCGGAGGAGACCCTTCGAAAACTCCAGGCGGAGCTCTCACACGCTGGCGCTATCGCGAGAGCCGGCGGCGAGTTTGACTCCTGGGACCTCGAACTGTCGGGAGGTCCGCTCGGGCGGAGTCGATTGCTCCTCGCGGTCGAAGAGCACGCCCCCGGCAAGCAGTTTCTGCGCTTCCGAGTCTCCCCGAAATACTCGAAGTCCGCGGTTGTCCTGAGCGCGGCGTTTGCAGCGCTGGCAATCTCCGCACTCTGGTCCGGCGTCTGGCTTTCCGGTTTGGTGTCAGCGATCGCCGCGGCCTTCGTCGTCGCGCGGGCACTTACCGACACGGGATTTTCCGGTGGGATCATGCGAGACTTGCTCGAACGGTTCGGGGCCGCGTGATGGACGAACAGGTCGCCTCGATACCCCAGGGCTTCTTCGGCGGCACTGGACCATTCGATCGGCCGTCCCGCCGCCCGGCGCTCCAGGCGGAGGTCGCGGCGTGACGGGGCCCGCGGATTCGCCGGACAAGCAGAACCCTCGGAAGTTCGCCCGCCGCGTCGACCCCGCCAGACGGCAACTTCGCCGAGCGGCCGATCGGAGTTATGCACAGCTTCTCGACGAGCTCAGGACGTTCGTCGACACGGAGGATGCCAACACAGAACGGACGTCCGCCCGGGGGACATCTCGGTCCGGACGCGATGGTTCCCCTTCCGGGCCGATGTCGACTGGGCGCAAGCTCGCGAAGTCCGTCGCCGTGATTGTCACTGCCCTCTCCCTCCTCTCGTTCCTGATCGGCTATCTCGTCGCGAACTACCAACTGGACGTTCCTCTCTTCCCGCAGCTCTGGGATTTCGGACGCTCGTTCTTCTCGGATTCCCAGCTCCGGTTCCTGCGGATCTTCGCACCGGCCGTCGCGTGGATCGGCTGGGCGGTCGTTGCCTCCCGACGGCGCCGGCTCGACGCACGCGCGCGGACCAGCTCTGCGGAATCCCGGGCGTCCCCCGAAGGGGGCGGAACCGTCCGGAGGTCGCTCCGCGAGATGAGACCGTACTCGCGGTCAATCGCCTTGCTCTTCGTGGTGTCACTCTCCGTCGTGCCGCTCACAATCCTTACCCCGTTGCCCATCAAGCTCATTGTCGACAACGTCGCCGGGTCGCAGCCGTTTCCGGAGTATCTCTCGATCTTGGCCCCGGATCCCTCTCAGCTCTCGAAGGAATATGTGACCGCACTCGCGCTCGGCATCTTGCTTGGCGGCACGGTCCTGAGCTATCTGCAGAACCTGGTGAGCATCTGGTTGACCAATCGGGTCGGGAACCGGATGACCACCGACATGCGGGTGCGCCTGTTCCGGCAGATGCAACGTCTTTCGACCGTCTACCACGACACGAAGGGCACGACCGACTCCACCTACCGCATCCAAAACGACGCGACCTCGCTCCGATCCTTGTCGACGGACGGCTTGATTCCGCTAGTGACGGCCGTCCTGACGTTGGGCGGGATGATGCTGGTCATGGTGCGCCTCGACTGGCAGCTCGCCTTGATCGCCTTGTCCGTGACGCCGTTCATGTTCCTGTTCACCCTGGTCTACAAGCGACGAATGCGGCTCGGCTGGAGGAAAGTCAAGTCGTCCGAGAGTGCAGCGATGTCCGCCGCGCAGGAGTCGCTGAGCGCCGCACGGGTCGTGAAAGCGTTCGGCCAGGAGGAGCGGGAGAACGAGGAGTTCCGGTTCCGGTACACCGAGACGGCCTCTGCCGCGTTGAAGGTCCTCGTGGAGGGAGGGGTCTACAGCATGCTGGTCGGGGTGGTGACCGCGATTGGCTTGGCGGCCGTGCTGTACGTCGGCATCCAGCACGTGCTCGCCGGCACCTTGAGCCTGGGTGCGTTGTTGATGGTCAACTACTACCTCACCCAGTTGTACTCGCCCTTGAAAGACATGGGGAAGAAGGTCCTCGACGTTCAGATGGCCCTGGCCGGGATGGAACGATTCCTCGAAATTCTGAGCGAGCAACCCGACGTCCCGGAGAAGCGCGGTGCCCGATGGCTGGATCGGGCGGTCGGGAAGATCGCATTCCACAACGTGTCCTTCGGATACGATCGCAGTCGCCTCATCTTACGCCAGGTCTCGTTTGGCATCGCACCGGGCATGTGCCTCGGCGTCGTCGGCCCGACGGGTTCGGGCAAGACGACGCTCTCCAGCCTCATCCTCCGGTTCTTCGACCCGACGGAGGGCGTCATCACCCTCGACGATGTGGACCTGAAGGACTACCGGATCGCGGACCTCCGAAACCAGTTCGGCGTCGTCTTGCAGGACACCTTGCTCTTCTCGACGACAATTGCGGAGAACATTTCCTTCGCCAAACCGGAGGCGACGAGCGATGAAATCGTGGAGGCGGCGAAGTTGGCGGGAGCGCACGAGTTCATCAAGAGGCTCCCGGACGGATACGACGCCCAGGTTGGCGAGCGGGGAATGAAGCTGTCGGGCGGGGAGCGACAGCGCATCTCGCTCGCGCGGGCGTTCCTGAAAGACGCGCCGATCCTGATCCTGGACGAGCCGACCAGTTCGCTCGACGTCCAAACGGAGGCGACCGTGCTCGACGCGATCCAGCGGTTGATGAAAGGACGCACGACCCTGATGATCGCCCACCGGGCGAGCACGCTCAGGACCTGCAACTCCATCCTCATCCTCGAGCCGGGGGGGATGAGCCGTTTGACGGACGAGGTGGAGTCGAGCCTTCAGAGCTTGACCGCAGTCGGCCCCGCGGATTGGAAGCGGACGCTCATCGACGGGGGAGCCGATTGAAGCCAAACGGGTCGAGTTCCAGGTTCCCGGATCAGGGACGACTCGCAACCGGTCTCGCGGCCGTCTTTCGCGAGAACGGCACCGGAAACGAGAGCGTCACGGTACTCAGGCGTCAGCCGAACCCGTACGAGAGCACCTTCCCGACGGAGATCGTGACGTGCCGCGTAGGGGGGAATCGAACCCCGTTGCGCGTCTTCATCAAATACGGGACGAGGACGTTCGACGGCGTCTATGGCCACCGAGGTGACGTGGGGTACGAGGCCCGTGTCTATCGGGACGTCCTGCGACCGCTCCGCACGTCGACCCCCACCTTCTACGGTGTGTACCGCGACGGAATTGCGGGAGTTCCATGGCTGGTCATCGAGTACGTGAAAGGCGGCATCCAGAGCAGCCACTCCCGCGACCCGAACGCGATGGTGCGGGCGGCGCGATGGATCGGGAGATTTCATGCCGCGAACCGCCGGCGGTACCCGAGCGCGCAACTGAAATTCCTCCGGAGGTACGACGCGGCCTACTATGCGGGTTGGGCACGGCGGACCAGGGAGCTGTTCGCCCACCTGCAGAATCGGTTCCCATGGCTGTTGGACCTCTGCGACGAATTCGGGACCCTCACCCCACGACTGCTAGAGGCACCTCGAACCGTCATCCACGGCGAATACTTCGGGTTGAACATCATCTACCAGAACGGCACGAGCTGGCCCGCAGACTGGCAGTCCGCCGCGATCGCGCCCGGAGAGATCGACCTCGCATCCTTGACGCATTCGTGGCCTCGACCCCTCGTCCGGAAATGTGAACGCGAATACCGACGATCCCGGTGGCCGGACGGCGCTCCCGATGACTTTCCGGAAATCCTGGAGGCCGCCCGGGCTTACATGAACTTCCGCTGGCTCGGCGATCCGAGTTTGATGACGCCGCAATTCGGCCGAGGCGGGCGACCGATGGTCCCGAAGAAGGCCAAGAAGTTCCTCCAAGAACTTCATGCGGTCGGGGAACGGATCGGACTGGTTGAGTGAGTTCAGAACCGGTCGCGAGGCACGATCGGTCGCGTCTGGACTTGGGCGAACCCGTCACAGCGCGCCAAGCCCTTCGTCGAGCATGATCTCGCTCCACTCGGGGATCGGAGGACTCCGTTTGCGCAAATCTCGGACCGCCCGGTGCAAGCATTCCGCGGCTTTGTAGAACGCAAGGTGCTTCGATGCGTCCCGGGGCCCGGACGCGCGGTAGGCATCCTGAAAGGCGTCGACGGATTGGTCATGAGCCCGGAGGGAGCCCCGCTTCTTCAAACCCAGACGCTCGAGAGACACGATGAACCATGCCAGGTCCCGAGCCGGGTCGGCCACGTCATACTCGTCCAGGTCGATCACCATCGTACGCCGTCCGCTCAAAATCACGTGCTCCGGCATGTAACTGCCGTGCCCCGCACACGGTTCGAAGCTGCCGGGCGTCGGGATCGCCGCTTCCAGATTTCGCACCAACAGCGCGGCCTTGATGCCGAGCGGGCCTCCGAACCTCCGCATCTGCTGCGCCCAGTAACGGATCTGGTCGAGGAATTCAGTGGGCTCCGCGAAATTGCCCCGTCGAGGTGCCATCGTATGATATCGGGCCAACCAGGCGCCGCACCGCCGTGCGGTCGCAAGTTGCTCGTTGAGATCGCCGTCCAGGAAAATTTCCTTGGCCTGCGTCCCGTGAACTTTCTCCTCCAAGAGCACGTGCAATGAAGGCACGTATGTCAATGGCCGTGGAATCGCGAATTCCGCGGTGGGACCGAAGCCGGCATCCACAATGGACTGCATGACCCCGACCACGTCCGAACGGTCGACATCGTGCACTTTCCCGATCACGCTCTGCCATCCGTTCTCGGTGTCCAGAGATACCTCGAACGTACACCGATCTTTGTGCGCCTTAAGCACCCTAAGGCGCATCGCTCGCAATGTCCGAGCCCACCCCTGAGACCGGTACAGCCGAAGTAGCTCGGCCTGGAAGTCTCGCTGGGCGAGCGTGGCTGAGAACCGCAACGCCGCGGCTACGAACTCGCCCTCGGCCTCCATCATGCGGGCAACCTCGGGTCCGGCGTGGGATGCAACCGGATGGACCCAGAATGACCGGTGCCGATTGCCAAGACGTTCACGCCTTCCAACTCATCGCGCTGGTACAGCCGTCTCGCGTCGACGACGTTGGGTCTCCGCATGTGCTCGGCGTAGTCTTTTCCCGTCAAACTGCGAAATTCGTCCCACTCCGTCATGACGATGCAACAATCGGCTTCTCGAATCGCGGACTTCGCGTCCGCGGCGAACTCGACGGCGTCGCCCAAGACCTGGCGCGCACCCGGAATCGCTATCGGGTCGTATGCGGTGACGCGCGCCCCCTTCTCTTTCAGGCGGTGGATCACCCGGATCGAAGCCGCTTCCCGAATGTCATCCGTATCTTTTTTGAAGGCGAGGCCGAGGACGGCGACCCGCTTGTCCTCCAAAGAGCCAATGAGCTTTTCCGAGAGCTCGACGACTTTGGCTGCTTGTCGTTCGTTCGTCTTCTCCACGGCCGCAAGGAGGCTCGGATCGTATCCTCGTTCGCGGCTGAATGCGATCAGCGCCCGGACGTCTTTCGGGAAACAGCTCCCTCCGTAACCAGGCCCCGCCTTCAGGAACAGCGGCCCGATTCTCGGGTCGAGCCCGATGGCCGCTGCGACTCGTTCCACATCGACCCCGGGGATCTGCTGCGCGATGTTGGCCATGGTGTTGATGTAGCTGACCTTGGTCGCCAGGAACGCGTTGCTCGCATACTTGATCATCTCGGCCGTTTCGGGCGTGGTCTCGATGGTCGGAGGAAGCTTCGTTCCATAAAAAGCGCGGTAGAGTCGTTTCAGGTGGCTCGCCGATCCTTCGTCGATCGCACCGATCACGAGTTTGTCCGGACGGAACGTGTCGTCGATCGCCGAGCCCTCCTTCAGGAATTCCGGGTTCGTGCACAGACCCAGTTCGACCCCGACCCTCTTCCCGCTGCTCCCTTCGAGCAACGGCATGACGACGGACCGCGTCGTCCCCGGGACGACGGTGCTCTTCACGACCACGAGCCGAAAGTCTCGCTCGGTTCGAAGGGCGGCCCCGACTTCGCGGGCCGCGGATTCCACGTGGCGTGTGTCAATCGATCCGTCTAACTGGCTTGGCGTTCCGACCGTGAGGAAGACCACATCGGTCTCAGCCACGTCCGAGAGTTCGTCCGAGACCCGCAACCGCCCCGAGAGGACGGCGGTCTTGAGGAGCCGCTCGAGCCGCGGCTCATGAAACGGTGCCCGGCCCACTTCGACAAGGGCGAGTCGCTCCGGGTCGACATCGACGCCGAGCGTGTTGAGACCCCGATTGGCGAAGGCGACGGCCGTACAGAGTCCAACATAACCCAGGCCTACGAACGATACGGTCAAGCGGTGCTCGCTCAAGGGCACATCTCCGGGGGATCCAGTAGTGCCGCCGTTCTTGACCCCCGCAGTACCACTGATGCGTTTTTGTGGTCTCTCGTGCCCCATGCGAATCGCCGCCCTCCGATGCGGACCGGGGGCCAGCGGCCTGAGGCGCCGCGGATCCTGAACTACCACCCGATCTACGGGTCGTGCGAGTGCTCGTATCCTTCGTACGGCACCGCCAGGTAGGGGAATTTCGGGATGAACGGGAGATCCTCCTTCGTCCCGTCCATGAGCAACCCGGCCGCGCCGTCCGGAGTGAAGCTGCTGTCGACCAAGGGGTACGTGGCGCCCGCGATCGCGCGCAGTTCGACCGCGGTTACGTTGTCGAACACCCGCCGGCCGTCCGGGAAGCCGTCCAGGTCGCCTCCCAGGAGGCCGAAGCGCTTCGCGCTGTCCCCGGGCGGGTTGATGCCCGAGTCACTTGCCGGATAGCTCGGGGCGAAGGCGAGGTTCAGGCGCAGCTCGTCCGCCTGGGTCGGGCCGTTCGAGTTCTGGAATCCCGGGATGATGCCGGACGGAATCCCCGTCAGGAGGATCGCAATCAGGTCCGCCCGGGAGGCTCCGGTCCCGGTGAGGGCCGCGAGGTTCGGGAAGACGCCCGGGTACAGGACGGGCAGCAGGCCTTGCAGCTGCGGGTGCGCGTAGTCGTCGAGGAACTGGGAATCCCCGTCCGGGGTCTGGCTGTTCCAGAGGTCCTTCTCGCCCAGCTCAATCACGACCTCGTTGATCAGCGGTTCGCCGAGCCGGCTCACCTGGACCCACGGGCCGCTCTGCACGATCCGCGCGTTCTTCTCCCGGATCGTCCCTTTGCGCCGGCTCGCGGCGGACCAAACGCCGATCACGGACCGCGGATCGGCAGGGTCCGATGGATTGAACCCGTTCCGGGTCACGTCCGTCTTCGGGACCTGGATCGCAATCGTGTGGACGTTGAAGCCTTTCGTGCCGTTGACGCCGGGCGCGGCAGGCGTCGGAATCAAGTGCAGGTTCTGGAACGGCCGGAGGGTTCCCAGGTCGAAGATCGAACCGAGGTCGACGTAGAAGCCTTCCCCCCGCTGGCCTGCGAAGGTCTTCACGCCCCCGCCGAGGCTGCTGACCGCGGCGTCCGCCAGCGTCGTGTAATCCGGCGTGGAGCGCGGGCCAATCCGGACCGGCGGGGTCGGAAGATCCGAGCCGAGGACGCCCGAGCTCCCGGTCCTCCGGGGGCCGACGACCTTCGTCACGGAGTACAGCTGCCGCACGTTCCAGTTCGGGTCCGTTAGCGAGCCGATGGGCCCCGTGTTGTAGAGGAAGGTCGCGGGGTTCTGCGTCGTCGTCTTGAATCGGAATTGGTAGGTCACATCCTCGACGCCGTCGCCGTTGTTGTCGATCAGAATCTCATACAAGACGTCGTCTCCGAACTGGAAGAAGTTCGGGCCTCCCGCAGGCTCCTCGAGCGGGATGAAGTTCGAGAGGATCGTGACCTTCGAGGTGTCGACCGGGTCGACGAACGCGTACAGGTCCGTGTTGTCGGCCACCGGATCCTTCGAAATCGTCGGCGCCTCGCGATGAGACGACATCGGCGCTCACCTCGCGTATGTCGTGAGACGGTTGACGAGTCCGGGATCTCTCGTCACGATTTCTTGGGTACCCCACATCACGACGACGGTCCCTTGGGCCGCGTCCTTCACATACGCCATGACCGGGGCGTTCACATCTCCCGGCGGCGGGCTAGCCTGGACGTTCTCCGCTACTTTCAGAATCGTCGGCGCCGCTGCCATTGCGCCGACGGCCGCCGCTCCCACCGCCGTCTTCTGCAGAAAACTCCGCCTGGACATCTTCGATTTCTTCTCTTCGGCCATTCGATTCCCCTCCGTCCGGAGTGCGAGAGGGGGCCTCCCGCACCATCTCCGAGCGGCCGGACCGCCTCAAAGGATATTTCGACGTGTGTAACATCGCCTGTTACAAATGGATGGGACTTGGCAATCCACGGCCGGAACGAGTCCACGGCGACAGAATGTCGGGGCGGGGATTCGAACCCCGGACCTTCGGATGCCCCAGGAGCGCCGCGGTCAGGCTACGGCAGAACCCTATGAGTCCGACGCTCCACCAGGCTGAGCCACCCCGACGGGCCGGCCCATGGACGGAGCGATAATAAAGGATGCGAAGCTCGCCTCCGTCGTTCAGGTGCGGATGACGATTTCCCCGACGACGTCGCCCGTCTCGGCCCAGATCACTCGGACCGTGTACTCGGTTCCCGGATCCGGGTAGCTGATCCGGAAGTAATCGTTGACAGAGAGGTTTCCGTCGGGTCCATCGGGTGATGGGCATGGAGTCGGCGAGCAGTAGACCCCCCATTCGAAGAACGCGAAGACGGGATGCGATGAGCCTCCGAGTTGACCCGGCTTGACGGTCGTGGGCTCGACGAGCACGCTCCCGTTCCGGAGCAGCGTGGCTCGGTAGCTGGTGAGAGTCTCGTTCGTATCCACATGCGTGATCCGTGCGACCCAAAAGTCCGTCGTGTTCA
>Ga0209470_1000811_pt1 | contig 24361 bp, 27 predicted proteins | sample GraSoiAngelo_125_FD_185882 | JGI IMG/M metagenome (GOLD analysis project Ga0209470, IMG submission 185882) | Grasslands soil microbial communities from the Angelo Coastal Reserve, California, USA - 14_0927_05_40cm (SPAdes) (version 2) | ecosystem: Environmental > Terrestrial > Soil > Grasslands ... | reverse complement strand
GGCGGCTGGCTAGAAAACGCTTGATGATGTCGGCGCGGCCAAACTTAATCCCGAGCTTATAACACGGCATTCGCGGTTCTGTCGCCATAACTTCCGCTTCGCCGATCCGAAATCTGTCCCCGATGTAAAGGGCGTCCTCGAGCAACCCCTCGGTCGTGAGATTTTCTCCGAACATTCCGAACGATAGATCCATCGTGGGCAATTCAGCCCGCCAAAAAGCGTAATGCTCCGACGGATAAGCATAAACCGCCTTGCTCGCACCGCCGTGAACGGTGAGATCGGCTTGTCCATCACCATCGAGATTTAACCTACGCAACATCACCGGACTTTTGACCGGCTCCTTAAAAATTCCCGTCGTGACGAGTTTGCCTTCCCAAGCCACTTCCCGCGGCAATCCAACATTCACCGACAAAATTTTCATAGTTCGCCGCTGACTAAAGCAACTAGGGATTCTTGCGCTCGAGGACTACCCCGAAAGGATGCAGTTCGGCAGTCATCACGCCTGCGGCCACGGCAGGGTCCGCTTCCATGAGTTTTCGCGCGGCGGCTTCGTCTGCAGCCTCAAAAATCGCAATTCCAAATGTTTTATCGCCCGGTTCTTTCGTGCGTCCGGCAAGAATCAGCTGACCAGATTGAACCGCAGCCTTGAAATTGGCGAGATGCCGATCAACGGCTGCCTTGTCCTCAACGGTCCAAGCCTTGTCATCGTGCAGACGCGGCACAAGATGTAAAACGTAAATGAATTGTTTCGGCTTTTCGGCTTTCGCTTCCTGGGCATAGGACAAGTTCGTGAATGTGGAAACGTAAATCATCAAGCCGACAAATTGAGCAAAGAGATTCTTCATTTTAACAGGATTTACCGGGTTAAATTGGATTGCAGCATGAAGAATCTACCAAATCCTGTTTATCCTGTCGTTTTGTTGTTCCTGGCTTCCTGGTTTCCTGATTCATACATTCTTAATTGATGGCGAAGTTTATCCTGATCGGCTCCGGCCTGGCCGGCGGATTGCTCGCCGCGTATTTGGGCCGGCGCGGATACGAGGTCGATCTTTACGAACGCCGGGCCGATCCGCGCGAAGGCAACATGGTCGGTGGACGTTCGATCAATCTCGCGCTTTCGACCCGCGGAATTCACGCGCTCGAGCAAATCGGTATTGCTGATGAAGTATTGAAACACGCGATCCCAATGCGCGGCCGAATGATCCATCCCGCAGGCGCGGGAGCGCGCACGATCTTCGCGCCCTACGACGTCGATCCGAACAAGCACATCAATTCGATCGGCCGCGCGGCGCTCAACACGACGGTAATCGAAGCGGCCCAGCGTTATCCAAATGTGCATGTAAAATTCAATCACAAGTGCACCGACGTCGATATCGATTCGCCAACCGCTCACCTCGTCGATTCTGGTGTAGAGGCGGCCGTGTCGGCCGCAAATCTGAAAATCATCACGGCTTTGGGCGATGCCGTGATTGGCGTGGATGGCGCGTTCTCAGCCGTCCGCCAATCGATGCAACTGAAGATCGACAATTTCGAGTACGACGAGAGTTATCTCGCGCACGGCTACAAGGAGCTGACGATTCCACCCGGGCAGAATGGTTCATGGCGTATGGAGAAGAACGCGCTCCACATCTGGCCCCGGAAAAGTTTCATGATGATCGCGCTGCCGAATCCCGACGGCTCGTTCACCTGCACGTTGTTTTGGGAATTCGAAGGACCGCGCAGTTTCGCCACGACCAAAACCGACGACGAGGTTCGTCGATTCTTCGAGGAAGAATTTCCCGATGCCGTGTCGCTCATGCCGAATCTGCTCGACGATTTTAAAAACAATCCGACGGGCTCGTTGGTCACGATCCGGTGCGCGCCGTGGTTCTATCAAGACAAGGTCTGCCTGGTTGGCGACGCCGCCCACGCGGTCGTGCCGTTTTACGGTCAGGGAATGAACGCCGCCTTCGAGGATTGCGTCGTACTCGACGAATGCCTCGCAGAATTTCCACAAGATCGACAACGCGCGTTCGCGGAATATTTCCAGCACCGAAAAGTAAATGCCGACGCGCTGGCCGACCTCGCGCTGGGAAATTTTATCGAGATGCGCGACAAAACTGCGTCGCGCGCCTTCCGCGCGAAAAAGAAACTCGATCACTTCCTCGAAGCGACGCTTCCCGGAATTTATCTGCCGCTCTACACCATGGTGACTTTCACGCGTATCCCCTACGCCGAAGCCGGCCGCCGCGCGCGCCTGCAAAACGGCATCGTTTACGCCGGTCTGACCGCTGTCGCAGCAATATTAATTGGTATCCTCGTACGCTTGGCAGGCTCGCGCTAGAAGTCGCCCGGCGAAGGCGATGGGCTGGTGAAGCTTTGCGCTCCTCCTCGATAAGGCGAACAAAAGAGACCGGTACATAATTGAAGTGACCGTTTTTCCGGCGGAACGGTTACTAAATCTTTTCGCGCGGCCGGATCGTTGCGATTGCAGCAGCGGAGTTTAGACTTCAGTTCATGGAGACCGACCTCGCGCAACTTGCCGCCGACCGTTACGAAATTGCGGACGCATTGCATCGCTATGCGTTCGGCCTCGATCACGGCGATGCCGATTCGTTGGCCTCGACGCTGACCGAAGATTGCGTTCTGGATTTTCGACCGGCCGGCAAGAAACTCGGACTCGATTTTCCAAGACTGAACGGCCGCCAGGCAATCCTTGATGCGCTGATTCCACTTCTCGGTCCGCTCGATACCAGTCACACGGTGAACAATCTCCAGATCGAGATCAGCGAAGATTCAGCAACGCTTTATTGCTACGTGCTGGCGCAACATTTCATGCCGCGAGAAGGTTGCCGTCCCGGATCAGAGAACGCGCTCTTGATGAACCGCTATGATTGCGAGCTAGTCCGCGATGGCGAGAAGTGGCGCTTCAAACGTATGACCATCGACAATGCCTGGGCACAGGGTAATCCGGAAATCCTCAACGCCTTGGCGCAGCAGCGCGTTCTCACCACGAAGCCGAAGCCGCCGAAATAATTTCGCGACCGCGCTTCTCTTGACAGTCTAGGGAAAAGATTGAACAATCCTTTACCAAGACTGTCTAGGCATCCAATGAACCGTTATGTTGATCTCGCTTATTGCGTCATGCGAATCGTGATCGGACTGTTGTTCGCCTGTCACGGTGGGACCAAGATCCTTGGTTTTCCAGCAAGCTCGTATGGCCCGGCGGCGAATACGCTCGGCCTTGTTACTGGCTGGATTGAATTAATCTGCGGGTTCTTCGTGGCGCTGGGCTTTTTTGCCAGGCTCGGGGCATTCTTTGCCAGCGGTGAAATGGCGGTCGCATATTTTGTCGTCTCCGCCGGTCGCGGTTTTTTCCCTATCGCAAACGGAGGTGAAATCGCGGTGACATATTGTTTCGCATTTCTCTTTATGGTCTTTTACGGAGCCGGTCGCTGGAGCATTGATTTCGTTTTGAAAGAAAAAGCGTCGGCCGCACGCGCGACGACCTAAGTTTTATGGCAAAGGAAAAACCCGATCTCGTTTATGGCACGCTCGACATGCTCATCCTGAAGGCGCTTCAGTACGATCCGAGGCACGGGCTCGCAATCGCGGATCGGATCCAGCAGATGTCGAACGATATTCTCCATGTCGAGCAAGGTTCGCTTTACCCGGCTCTTTACCGGCTTGAAGCACAAGGCTGGATCAAAGCCGAATGGGGCGTGTCCGATAACAATCGCAAGGCACGTTATTACAAACTGACGGCGGCCGGCCGCAAACAGCTTTCCGCGGAAGAAGAACACTGGCTTCGAATCACCAAAGGAATCGATCTCGTGCTCGCTGGAGGCTAACAAATTATGCCGCGACTTCGCGCCTGGTTCTCTCGCTTGCTCGGTTTGTTTCAAAAAAACAAACGGGGCGCCGAGATGGCGGAAGAAATACAAACGCATCTCGATCTTTTGATCGAGCGCAACATTGCCGCGGGAATGTTGCCGCACGAAGCGCGTAACGCAGCGCTGCGCCAGTTCGGCGGTGTCGAGCAGATCAAGGAGGTCGCGCGCGAACAACGCGTCTGGCGCTGGGCCGACGAATTTGTTCAGGACATTCGCTACGGCGCGCGAATCCTCCGTCGAACTCCGGGATTTTCCATTCTGGCAATTCTTTGTCTGACTCTCGGCATTGGCACGAACGCAGCCGCCTTAAGTTGGATCGAAGGGATTCTCATTCGCCCCTATCCGCTCGTCGCACACCAGGACAGGATGGCTGCGCTCAGCGGCACGGTCCGTGGCGGGGAAAGAAGCGGACTTTCCTATCCCGACTTTCGCGATTTCGAAAAGAACTCCACGCTTTTTGAATCGTTCATCATCGATAAAATCACCGGCACAACGTTGAGCAATGGCGACCGCGCCGAGCGTGCCGTCGGAGGAATGGTCTCCGCGAATTATTTCGACGCCCTCGGCGTACGACCAATCCTCGGCCGCGGATTCAGACCGGAAGAAGGCACCGGTCGCAACGCGCATCCGGTCACAGTCATTAGTTACATGACGTGGAAGAATCGTTACAAAAGCGATCCCGATATCGTCGGCAAAACGCAGTATATGAACGGCGTTCAGCACACCATCATCGGCGTCGCGCCGGAAAAATTCCACGGCACATTCATCGGCTATTCGTTCAACTTCTGGGTGCCAACGTCGATGCAGGAGACGTTCGACAATACCGGCTACAAAATGGAGGATCGCGGCGCACGCTGGATTGAAGGTTATGCCTTTTTGAAACCGGGCGTCACGCGGCAGCAGGGACAGGCGGAACTTTCCGCGATCGCGAAACGACTCGAGAATGATTTTCCTGAAACAAACCGCGGGCGTGGCATCGAAATCTTCCCGCTCTGGAAAACGCCGTTCAACGCGGCCGGCGGGATTTCGACGACGCTCGGCATCACAGCGGCCGTCGTTTTCTTTGTCCTCCTGATCGCCTGCGCCAACGTGAGCAATCTCCTCCTCGCGCGATCACTCTTGCGCCGACATGAAATGACGATGCGACTTGCGCTCGGCGCCGGGCGCCGCCGTTTGATCAAGCAACTCTTCACCGAAGGCTTGCTCCTTTCGTTGATCGCCGCGCTCGGCGGAATCGCAGTCGCCTATTGGAGCCGCAACGCGCTCGTGCTCGCGTTTCCAACATCGGTGCCCGGGATCACGATTGATTATCCGGGACAGTTGGATTGGCGCGTTCTCCTGCTCAGCATCGCGATCTGCGTTGGATCGACAATGCTGTTCGCGCTCATGCCCGCGATTGAATCGAGCCATGTCGATCTTTCCGGCGCGCTCAAAAGCGAGGGGGCAGGGGTGATTGGCGGCAGCGGGCGATCGCGATTGCGCTCGGCTTTGGTGCTCGTGCAGGTCTCGCTCAGTTTTGTTCTCCTCGCCTGCACCGGGTTGCTTTTGCAAAGCCTGCAACAAATGCAAAGCGCTAGTCCCGGTTTCTCAACCAACAATGTGATCATGTCGGTGGTGGATTTGTTTTCGGCGGGTTACAAACTTGATCGTGCGAAAATTTTTCACACGCAGTTGCTCGATCGCGTCCGCGCGCTTCCCGGTGTCGAGTCTGCGGCTTTGACACGGGTGACCCCATTCAGTTACAACCCTCCTTCTTCCGCGCCGATCGAGATCGATGGCTACCAGTCCGCGCCCGATGAGCAACCGAATGCGGACTATCTTCAGGTCAGCGAGGATTATTTTTCCACCCTTGGGATCCCGCTTGTCGCCGGTCGCGAATTCACGAAGAACGACGACGAGAATTCGCCGCGGGTCGCGATCATCAATGAAATGATAGCGGCAAAATATTGGCCGGGAAAAGATCCTCTCGGCCAACGGCTCAAGATGAAAGATAATTGGATGCAAATCGTCGGTGTGGCGAAAAACGTGAAGATCGAGACGAAGCTCGAGCCTCCGAGGTCATTCTTTTATGTGCCGGTGCGCCAGAATTTCTTTGTCGGGAACGCCTTGCTCATTCGAACACGTGAAACTCCGGGCGCCATCACAAATGTGCTGGCGCGCGAAGTGCATGCGCTCGATCCGACCCTGGCGCCGTACGCCGCCGATCGTTTGCAAGAGCAAGTGGACGGACGGGGCTACACTCAGCGACTCGCGGCCACGTTGCTCGCGATTTTCGGCGGGATGGCCCTCTTTCTGGCCGCGATCGGACTTTACGGCGTCATGTCGTATTCGGTTTCGCAAAGCACGCGCGAGCTCGGCGTCCGCATGGCCCTCGGCGCGACCGTGCGCGATCTTTTGCGCTTGGTCATCTCACGCGGCTTGCGATTAACCATCGCCGGAGTCGTGATCGGCGCCGCCGCGGCATTGTTGCTGACGCGATTAATGGGCAACCTGCTTTACAAAGTGAGCCCGCGCGATCCAATCGCATTTGGATCAGCGTTGATAATCTTGATCGCGGTTGCGCTCGTCGCCTGTTTCCTCCCCGCCCGCCGCGCCACCCGCATCGATCCCGTCCGCGCCCTGCGGATTTAGATTCCGCGGCAGGTTGGGAGTTGTGGGTTAATTGTTGAGCGTTAGAATCGATCTGCTCAACAATGCATCGGCAAGCAAGACACGCGTTTCGTAAGACCAAGCGCATTCGATCTGCCGGCGCGAGATCGTTGCCACAAAAATATTTCATCTCGCCGGACGTTTTTGCGGAGGAGCAGGAAAGCATTTTCTCGAAAGAATGGCTCCTCGTCGGGCACCAGAGCCAAATTCCGAAACCGGGCGATTACATCGTCCGGCAGGTTATTGGTGAATCGTTAATTGTGATTCGTGATAAGGACGAAGAGATTCGAGCTTTCTATAACGTTTGCCGACACCGTGGCACACGCTTGATTGAGCACCGGGCCGGTGAGGCGGTTTGCGGACACACATCTGCGATTCAGTGTCCGTATCACGCGTGGACGTATGGACTCGACGGACGGTTAATCGGTGCGCCGCACATGGACGAAGTGCCGGGATTCGACAAGGCCGATTATCCGTTACATCCGGTGAATCTGGGAGTCTGGGAGGGATTCATTTTTATCAACCTCAATGACGGTGAGGCCCGCCTTCGCTCAGAAGCTACGGCGCGGCAACGTTCAGGAGATTTCATCTCGCTGGAACGTTGGTTCGCGCCGTTGAATGGAAAGTTCGCTAATTGGAACATGTCGATCTTGCGCCCGGCGAAACGGATTGAGTACGACGTGCGGGCAAATTGGAAGCTGATGTTCGAGAATTATTCGGAGTGTTATCACTGCCCGGGCGTGCATCCGATGCTTTCCAAAGTTTCGCCCTACGATTCGGCTGAGAACGATCTGGCGGAAGGTCCGTTTCTCGGCGGGTTCATGAAGATCAACCCAGGCAAAAGCCTGACCATGAGCGGTAACGCTTGCGCCTTACCGATCGAGCACGATCAAGAGCATGACAAAGAGAGCACGCAACGCGTGTTCTATTATTCGATCTTCCCGAACATGCTGCTGAGCATGCATCCGGAATACGTGATGGTGCATCAACTCTGGCCGCAGTCGCCGGAGCGAACATTGATCGTGTGCGATTGGCTTTTTCATCCGGATGCATTCACCCGAAAAGATTTTAAACCGGAGGACGCGATCGAGTTTTGGGACATGACAAACAAGCAGGATTGGCACGTGTGTGAGCTGAGCCAGCAAGGAATCTCATCGTGTGCTTATGTCCCGGGGCCGTATTCCGCGCGCGAATCAATCCCCGCGGCATGGGACGATTACTATCTTCGACGTTTCAAAGCGGGTTAGATCCCGCTAAGATCGACATCAACCAAGAAAGGAAATCATTATGGCTGACACTTACGTTCCAATGATCAGTTCCGGCACCGCCGGTCCACTCGGCGTGCTGCACCTGCCGCGGATGTGGCAAAAGGTTTCGCTCGAATCGCAGGGAAAACTGGCCGCCGGTTATCCAGGAATCGGCAAAGGATTCGACGCGATGACTTGCACCGCGCTCGGGCTCGAAGAACAAGCGGTGAAGGATTTCATCAAGAAAAACAAACCGACTTATCCCGAGTTCGAAGCATGGGTGAAGAAAAATGGGAAAACGTTAGATCGACAATCGATCGACAAACACAACACGGCGGTGCGCGGTTACAATCATGATGACGAAACGCGCAAAGGCATTCTTGGTTCGTGCGGCGTCGCCGACGATACGTCTGCGTGCAAAGACGCGGTCAACCTGAACAATCTCGACGATTGGTACGAATTTCATCAGGCCGTGCTCAGGTAATAAAATAAGGAAAGCAGGAACGCAGGAAACGATATTGTTGCTAAACCTTCCTGATTTCCTGGTTTCCCGATTCGATCCGCTTTGTAATGTTCAGCAAATGCCGCCGCTGACTTACGCAAATTATCTCGATCTGGAGAAACTGCTCAACCTTCAGAAGCCGCGATCAACGCCGCCGGAACATGATGAGATGTTGTTCATCATCATTCATCAGACCTACGAGCTTTGGTTCAAGCAGTTGCTCCATGAGTTTGAAAAGATAAAAAAGGATTTCTCCACGGGCGATTTGTTCGGTGCGATTCATTCGTTCAAACGCGTCCGCACAATCATGAAAGTGCTGGTGGCACAGGTGGACATTCTCGAAACGATGACACCGTCGAGTTTCTCTAGCTTCCGCGATCGGCTTGAGACCGCGTCCGGATTTCAATCTGTGCAATTTCGCGAAATCGAGTTCGTGCTCGGATACAAACGGGAATCGACACTTAAATACGTGAAACCCGATTTTCCAGGCGCGGATCGACTACACGAGCGGATCGGCGAACGAACGGTGATCGATCATTTCTACGATTTTCTCGAAACGCACGGCGCGAAGATCCCGACAGAATTGAAAAAACGCGACGTCACAAAGGCGAACGAACCCAACCAACAGGTCCAAAAGGAAATTCTTCGGCTCTACAACAGTTCACCGGAACTCTCGATCCTTTTCGAATTGATGACCGATTTCGACGAAGGTTTGCAAGAATGGCGCTATCGCCACATCAAACTGGTTGAGCGCACGATCGGAGCCAAAAAAGGCACGGGTGGATCGCCCGGCGTACCGTTCCTCAAAGAATCATTGTTCAAGCCAATCTTTCACGATCTCTGGGCGATCAGGCACGAAATGTGAGCGGCGCCCTGCGCCCAATGTTGAAGTCAGAGACTGTTAATCTGGAAGCCATGAAACCAAGAAGGGTCCAAAAAGAATTTCATGGATTCCTGGTTTCCTGATTGGCATCTCTGAATCTGTGAAATCCGCGTAATCCGCGGTTAAGGTTTCAATCCTAAAAATTCGCGGACGGTGCCGAAGAGAAGTTGGGTTTTGTCCTTCGCGGAAAGATCCTTTATCGATTCGATGATTTTTCCAGGATGCTCTTCGCCCAGCGGGAACGGATAATCCGATCCGAATGCAACGCGCTGCGGTCCGAATAATTTGAGCAGCAACCTCAGCGCGTCGGGATCGTGGACAAGCGAATCGACAAAAAAACGCGCCGGCATATTGCCACGCGCAAGATAGCTTCTTGGGTTTTTCGTGTTGTCGATCGCAACCAAATCCGGGCGGACGTGAAATGCGTGTTCGATTCGTCCGATCGTGAATGGGAACGCGCCGCCGCCATGCGCGAAGGCGACGCGAAGTTTCGGAAATCGCTCGAACACGCCGCCAAAAATCATCGAGCAGATCGCGAGCGACGTTTCGGCCGGCATTCCGACGAGCCAAGGCAGCCAGTAATTCGGCATGCGCTCCTTGCCGAGCATGTCCCACGGGTGAACGAAGATCGCTCCGCCAAGCTGCTCGGCCACGCTCCAGACAGGCTGCAACGACGCATTGTCCAAATTCAAGGTGTCGATGCGACCGGTGTGAGGGTTCGCGTCCACGTGCGTGCCAATCTGCGCGCCGCGCAATCCCAATTCACGGATGCATCGGTCGAGTTCGCTCGCGGCCAGATCGGGATCTTGCAACGGAATCGTGGCAAGCCCGGCAAATCTCTTAGGATGACCACGAACTACCTCGGCGATGTGATCGTTTAACCGCCGAGAAAGGTCGAGCGCGTCAACCGGTTTAGCCCAATAGCTGAACATCACCGGAACGGTCGAAAGCACTTGCATCGAAACTTTGTCGCGGTCGCACTCTTCGATCCGACGTTTCGGATCCCAAACGTTGTCAGTGATTTCGCGAAAGACGCGATCGCCGATCATCATCCGGGCGCAGCAAGGTTTGTAATGATCGAGCCTAACGAATCCGCTGTAACCGTATTTCGCGTCGAGGTCGGGCCAATTGCGCGGCAGGATGTGAGTGTGAATGTCGATCTTCATGAGGAAAGACGCAGCAAACGTCCAACCCGCCTACCCTGAAAGCTTCGGCGTGGCAAGCGCTCAACGCCCAACGTCCAATCTCGAAGTCAGAGAGAAACCTGGCGGCCGAGCCGCTCATTGATGACATCGCCCGACGGAGCGGCCGATCCACCTTAAAATGGTTTCACCGGCTGCGGCTGCGGGACCTTCGTGCCACATTTCTTGCAGGTGCGGCGCGCGTCGTCATTCCAGAAATCGAGCATGGCCTTGCTAAAATGCTCGACGATGTCGGCGCAGTCGAAATCGATGTCTTCGACCAACACCCCGCAGTTTTCGCAGTAAAAGATCACGTGCTCATGTTCTCCGGGCGGACGGCGTCGCTCGACCACAACGCCGATCGTGTCCGGCGGACGCACCGGCGCATGCGGAACATTCGGCGGAATGAAGAAGGTTTCGCCTTCGCGCACGAGGTGATCGATGATGCGGTCGCCTTCGCGGATGCGCACTTTGATGTCGCCTTTGAGCTGATAAAAATATTCTTCCGAATCGACCAGATGAAAATCGTTCCGGGCATTCGGGCCCTTGATCACCATCACAAAAAAATCCCGCCCGTCGTAAAGATAACGGTTGCTGACCGGCGGTTTAAATCTTTCCCGGTTTTCTTCGATCCACTTTTCTAAATTAATCGGCGGCTGAACGGAGGGCGCGGTGCGTTCTTTGGGAGATGAGGGTGAAGGCTTAGTGAGCGTGGCCATGAAACGAGCGTATTTCCGCCGCGACCGAGCGTCAAACGTAAGGTGGATCGGCCGCTCCGCGGGCGATGTTAATCAGGCGGCTTTGCCGCATCTCTTTAGCATCGAGGTCCGAGCCGGACTGGCATTAGGACTGCGATCCACGAAAGATGAAATGTTTCGCATTGCACCGCCTAACGAACTGCGCGTTAATAGCCGCCCCTTTATGAAACGGGCTCGGTTACTTCAATTCGCACTGGTGGGAGCGATTGCGGTTTTGCTTTGCAGCTGCGAAGAACTGCCACAGCAAATCCAGCAGCCGCTCGCGGCGGTGATGCCAACCCCGGCGCCTGGTTGGTGGAATGACGAAGGCGCCTCGGGCGAGCCGCGCATCGTTGTTCATGTCTCCGAGCAAAAAGCCTACTTTTACAAGGGAAAACATTTGGTCGGCGAATCGACCGTTTCCACAGGCAAGAAGGGCTTTTCGACTCCGCCGGGTCACTATTCCATCGTCTCCAAAGACAAGAACCATTTCTCGAGTGAATTCGGCGACTACGTCGATGGCGAGGGCAACATCGTGGTGCAAAACATCGACGTGCGAAAAGATCCCAAACCGCGCGGAGCGCATTTCGATCCGGCGAAGATGCCGTATTGCATGCACTTCAACGGTGGTTATGCGATGCACCAGGGCTACGTGCCGCCATATGCGGCCTCACATGGTTGCATTCGTTTGCCGGAAGGGATGGCGGCACGTTTCTATAACAACGCGCCGGTTGGTACGCCGATGACGGTAAAGGAATAAATGTCCGAACCCGACGCGGGCGAATTCGGAAAAAATAATCCGGTCCGACTGCTCTATAAAATTATCGCCTACGCTGCGATCTGGATTGTCGCGCTCGGTCTGACCGCGCCGGGTCTCTGGGCGCTGGCGTGGATGTTTCCTCTTGGTCTTGTCGCCGTCATCGATCGCCATACGGCAAACGACGGCGGCTGGGGAATATTACTTGGCTGCTACGCGGTCTATCTCGTCCACGGCTTTTTCTATTTCCGTTCGAAGACAACGACGCGAACAATCATTCTCTACGGTGTTCTCGTGGTCTTGCTAATCGGCAACGTCGCGGGCTGCCGCGACATGATGCACACGCATTGAGCTGATCAGCTTATCAACTCGAAGAACTTCTTCAGATCGATGTTGCCACCGGAAACGATGGCGACGATCGGACCCTTGCCCGCTTTTCCAGTCAATGCCGCCGCCAATGGCAGCGCGCCCGCGCCTTCAGAAATGATTCGTGCTTTCTCAGCCATCAATCGCATCGCGTTCTTCGTTTCTTCCAAAGTGACGACGATGTAGCCGTCGACAAGCGGCCTCATTCGCTCCCACATTCGCGGGAACACGCTCTGCCCGCCGGCTCCATCGACAAACGATGCTTTCCAGTTCTTGAAAACCTGCGGCGAATCTCTTTCGAACGATAACGCTGCGGGCGCGGCTGTTTCCGGTTCGGCGCCAAAAATTTTTATCTCCGGCTTGATTGATTTGATCGCGCTCGCGACTCCGGTGATCAATCCGCCGCCGCCGATGCTGGCAATGATCGCTTTCGTGTCAGGCGCGTCTTCCAAAATCTCGAGACCCATCGTGCCGTGTCCGGCAATGAAATTGTGATCGTCGAATGGATGAACGAAAGTTCCGTCGACTCCGGGAAATGCGCGATCATCGAGCGCTTTCCAGGCCGCCTCGTACGGTACTGGAATTAATTTTGCGCCCAAAGCGCGCATTCGCGCGATTTTTGATTCAGGCGCTGTTTCGATGACAACCACCGTGCACGGAACTCCGGCTTGTCGCGCCGCGTAAGCAACCCCCTGCCCGGCATTGCCGGCGCTGATCGTCCAGACGCCGCGTTTGCGCTTCGAGTCAGAAAGCATAGCGACCGCATTGGTCGCGCCCCGCAATTTGTAAGCGTTGATCGGCTGGAGATTCTCAAGCTTCAATCGAATGTCGGGAAAATCTTGACCAAGCTCCAAGCGGACGAGCGGGGTGCGCACGATTGTTCGTGCGATGCGTTCGCGCGCTTCCCTGATTTCGTCCAGCTGAATCGGCCGGACGGGGTCGAGCGTTGCAGGCATTTAGTGTCGATCCATGGACTGCGCTCAGGACAAGACTTATCCCGGCGGCCAGGCGAGAGCGCGTTTGCCTAACAAATGAACGTGAAGATGTGGCACGCTTTCGCCCGCGTCGGGTCCACTATTAATCACAACTCGGTAGCCTGATTGCTCGACGCCGAGTTTTTTCGCGAGCTCACCGGCGACGAGCAATAATTTTCCGAGAATCGCGCGCTCGGCTTCGGTGGCGGCGGCCAAACGCGGAATCACTTTTTTCGGCACGATCAGCACATGGACCGGCGCTTGCGGATTTACGTCGTGAAAAGCGATCGCATCGTCGTCTTCCCAAATAATTTTCGCTGGAATCTCGCGAGCGATGATTTTTTCGAAAATCGTCATGGCAAATTGTCGGACTGAGCAATCATTTCAGCGAGCATTTCAAGCGCTCGCTGGTGGTCGCCGTCAACCGTTCACGAATGAAGCAGACAATTTCTTCCCGTAAAGCATCGCAGCCCCGGGTCCAAACTCGCGCGCAGCGCAAATGCTTCACACACGCTTGCAGCGAGCAGAGCTGCAAATTGTCAACACCGGTCTCGATCAGGGAATTAAGACGTTTTTCGAGAAGATCGAAAAAGGCGAGCTCGTAACCGCTGCCGGCTTGATGCGCGATATCGACCAACGAAATCGAGATCGGCGGCGGAGCCGGTGCGAAGTAGGGAATGATCTCCTTGTAACCGATCGCTTTCAGGACGTACTGGACCGTTTCCTGAAGCTGTTTGAATGCAACAACGTTCTCGTCGTTTCGAAGGTGCAAATAAAATGCGATGCTCTCGGTGACATGCTCGGTCAACCACCAGCTCGGGTAACCGGCCTTATCGGCCGCGCGGTTAATCGCGGCGTGCAGCCAGTCGCGGTCGAACTCGAAGAGCTGGCCTGAGTCGCAGCGCAGATAAGGAAATTCTTCTTTAAACGCGACCATGACTTACTTGATCAGGCGGAAATAATTCACGTTGCTTCGAGTCAGGCTTCGCCGTCTTGCCCAGCGCGTGGATGGCATCAACGAATTGATCGACATCTTCGAAGCGACGATGGACCGAGGCGTAACGCAGATACGCGACTTCATCGATGCCGCGCAGTTTTTCGAGGACCTTTGCCCCAATATCGGTGGATTGGACCTCGCGGCCGCCGGTTTCCAAATCGTGCACGATTTCATCGACGAGCTGCTCGAGCGTCAGCAAACTGGTGGAGCGCTTCTCGAAAGCTTTGGCAATGCTGCCGGCGAGTTTTCGGCGATCGAACGGCTCGTGAGTGCGATCGCGCTTCACGACGCGCAAGTCCGAGCGCTCGATCTCCTCGTAAGTAGTGAAGCGATATCCGCATTTGAGACATTGGCGGCGCCGGCGAATGCTGGAGCTATCGCGAGACTGACGGGAATCGATGACCTTGTCATCACGCGAGCCGCACTTGGGGCAACGCATAGTGTTAAAGCGCTAAATAACACACCACACGTTGTGGCGTCAACGATCTTTAACGCTTGGAATTGTTGTTTCGCTCAAGCCGCGACCGCCTTTTGCGGCGCGCGCTTCTTCGGCTTTCTTTCGGCGAATTCGAAACCGACTTTTCCATTTTCCAACTTGAGGTGCGCAGAAAACGGGCGGCCCTTTTTAGAAACAAACTTCGGGAGAAGATCGGTCTTGCCCGTCGTAATCAGTTTTTGCACCTGCTCCTTTGGAATCTCGCGGTGCAGGATGTTCTTGCTGATACGGAACGTGCAGGTCTTCTCCTTGGCCACTGCGTTCTCACAGGCATAGGCGCGATCAAGCACATAAACCTGGCCTTTCTTACAAATTGGACAAAGTCCGAGCGCTTCGTGCTTCTCGGTGTCGATCGTAACCGGCTGATCATGACCGTTCTCGCCGAAATCGAACGCCGGTTTGAAATCTTCACTGAGTTTGACGGTTGCGTTGAACTTGCGGCCGACTTTGCTTCGAAAACCTTCCAGCGGGCCGACCTGTTTCTCAGTCAAAAGTTTTTCCAACTCCGAACGTTCGAACAATCGCCCGGCCATCGTCTTCCAAACGATTAGTCCGCAGGACCGGCATTTGAAGGTGCGATAACTTTCGTCGAAAGGTCCGCCGCCGCACTTCGGACATTTCACATCAAGCGGCTCGAAATCTCCGGTCACGCTCTCGCCTTCGAAATTTTTTGCCTTCTCCACAACCTCACGCGTGAACTCCTTGATTCCCTTCATGAACTCGTTGGCCTGCATGTGGCCTTTGGCCATGCGCTTGAGCTTGTACTCCCATTCGCCGGTCATTTCCGGGGAACACAACTCGGTCGCACCGATGCCGCGCAAAAGGGTGATCAACGCCAAACCTTTGGCGGTCGCAATCAATTCGCGGCCCTGACGATGAACGTAACCGTCGTGAATCAAGCCTTCGATAATTGCCGAGCGCGTGGCCGGCGTGCCGAGACCTTTCTCGCGCATGGCTTCACGCAGTTCCTCGTCTTCCACGAGTTTGCCCGCGCCTTCCATTGCTGAGAGCAGCGTCGCTTCCGTGAAACGCGCCGGCGGTTTCGTTTCATTTTGGGCAACTTCGATGTCGAGAACTTTGGCAGGTTCGTTCGGCGAAATCGCCACCATCGACTCTTCGCCCTGCTGTTCCGAAGCTGCTTCGCGTCCGTAAACTGCCAGCCAGCCCGGATCCTTGATGATTTTGCCTTCGGTTTTAAACGCATCCTTCTCGACCCGGGTGATGCGTGTCGTCACTTCAAATTGCGCCGCAGGGAAAAAGCCGCTGATAAAGCGGCGCACAATCATGTCGTAGATTTTTTGCTGCACTTCATCGAGTCCATGCGGCGCGGTCCCGGTCGGGATGATGGCGAAGTGATCTGAAATCTTCGCGTTGTTAAAAATCCGTTTCGACGGTTTGACCCAATTTTTGTCGAGAACGGTGCGCGCGTGCGGATTCTCGATCCGGCTCAAGGTTGATTTTACCGTCGGGATGTAATCCTCCGGCAAATAGCGTGAGTCGGTGCGCGGATAAGTGATGACTTTGAAGCGCTCGTAAAGCTGCTGGGCAATCTGCAGGGTGCGTTTGGCGCTAAAGCCGCGTCCGTTCGCATCCCGTTGCAAACTGGTCAGATCGTAAAGAAGCGGCGGCGCCTGCGTGGTCGGCTTGCGTTCTTCAGTCGCAACGCCGGTTTTGCCAAGGCAGCGGCTCTTGATTTCGTCCGCAGTCGCCTTGTCCCAAATCCGCTCCGCGCGCGCGTCTTCGTCGCCGTCTTTGGTGAAATCTTCCCGGAACCAGCGGCCGCGATAGGAGCCGGCTTTGACTTCGAAATCGCCGAACACCTCATAATAGTTGCGCGGCTTGAAGTGATGAATCTTGTCTTCGCGCTCAGCCAGAATGGCGAGGGTTGGCGTTTGGACGCGACCAACTGGAGTCAGCTGAAAACCGCCGGTGCGATTGTTAAATGCGGTCATGGCCCGTGTGCCGTTGATCCCGACCAGCCAATCGCTTTCAGAGCGACAAACCGCCGCCTTTGAGAGCGGCACCATTTCCTCTTCCGAGCGCAAATGATTGAAGGCCTCGCGGATCGATTCCGTTGTCATTGATTGCAGCCACAAACGGCGGATGGGCTTTTTAACCCCGCTAAGTTTGACCAGATACCTAAAAATCAATTCCCCTTCCCGTCCGGCGTCACAAGCGTTGATCAGAAGATCGACATCGTGGCGCTGCATCAACTTCTTGAGCATGTTGAAGCGCGCTTTCGTTTTCTCGATCGGCCTGAGCTGAAATTCGTCCGGGATAATCGGGAGATTGGCGAAGCTCCACTTCCCGCGCTTCACGTCGAGCTCGCTCGGGAGGGCCAATTCAACCAAATGGCCAAGCGCGGACGAGATGACGTAGCTGTCGCTTTCGAAATGATCGCCTTCCTTCTTGACGCCAAGAGCGCGGGCGAGATCGCTCGCCACGCTCGGCTTCTCCGCGATAATCAGGGATTTAGACATTGGTAATGAAGACCTTGCAAACGGGGGGATGAGCAGGTCGCGGACGAGGTCAGGCGAGTTTCACGAAATATTTTCCGGGCAACTGCTTCACGAGCCGCTTCAGCTCAAGGCCGAGGAGAGTAGAAGAGACTGTGCCGCTTGGCAAATTTGATTTCGTGGCGATCTCGTCGATCGGCGTCTCCGTTGCCTCAATCGCGTCATAAACTCGGCGCTCTTCGTTCGAGAGCGGAGGCAGCGGACGGGCGGCGGCTTGCGGTGACGGTTTCGTTTCGGGCAAAAGAATTTGGAGGTCATCGAGAATGTCATTCGCATCCATGACGAGCTTCGCGCCCTGCTGAATAAGCCGATTCGAGCCGATCGCGCTCGGAGCATTGATATGTCCGGGGACAGCATAAACCGCCCGGCCCTGTTCCAGCGCCTGCGAGGCCGTAATCAACGCACCGCTATTGATGCCCGCTTCGACCACGAGAATTCCATGGCTCCAGCCTGAGATGATCCGGTTCCGCATCGGAAACGTTTGCCGGTCAGGTTCGATCTCCATCGAGAATTCAGATACGACTGCGCCACTCCCGCTGCAGATTTTCTCGGCGAGCGCGCGATTTTCGGGCGGATACAGCTTCGACAATCCCGACCCAATGACCGCGATCGTGCGCCCTTTTGCTGCCAACGCGCCCTGATGCGCGGACGTATCGATTCCGCGCGCCAGACCGCTAATCACAGTCAGCCCCGCGTAAGCAAGCTGGTAGGCGAGCTTTTTCGCGCACTCACTACCGTAGTGAGTGGTGCGACGCGCGCCGATGATCCCGATCGCGTGCTGATCGCGCTCCTGAATTTCGCCCCAAACGTAAAGAACGATCGGTGGCGCGTGGATCTCGCGCAGCGCCTTGGGATAAGACGACGAATTCTGCGTGATGACGGTCGCGCCGAAGTCCTTCACCCGTTTCAACTCGGCCGGAAGCTCGACAATCGATTCCCAGTTTGAAATTTGATCGGCGACGTCCTTACCGATTCCCTCAACTTTCCGAAGCTGATCACGTTTGGCGGCCAGGATGTTCTCCGGTTCCTTGAAAATCTGCAGGAGCTTTCGCAACCGCACTGGACCGACCGTCGGCAGCATGTTGAGCGCGATGCACGCTTCGGTCGCGTTCATATTAAAAATCGCGACGGGTAGGTGCGATTGCCCGTGCCAGTCCGGTTCGGACTCGCCCGCGGGCGGTTCGGTGAACCGCCCCTACCATTTTAAAACGGAATTTCGTCGTCGTCGGGCTCGGCTGCGGCGCCGGCTTTTGGCGGCGGAGCAGGCTTGCTTGGCCGCGATTCGCGTCCGCCTTCGGCACCTTCAGCTGCGCCAGCGCCGGCGCCGGGAGGACGGCCGCCAAGCAGTTGCATCGTTTCGCCGATCACGCGCAGTTTGCTCCGCTTTTGTCCGCTTTGTTTGTCGTCCCAGGTGTCCAATTGGAGACGGCCTTCGATAAAAATCGGCCGGCCTTTTTTCAAATATTCGCCGGCGATTTCTGCGAGCCGCGACCAGAGAACGACGTCGACATACGTGACTTCTTCGCGTTTTTCGCCGCTGTCGAGGGTGTATTGACGATTAATAGCAATGCCGAGGTCGCAAACGGCGCTGCCTTTGGGGGTATAACGCACTTCGGGATCGCGCGTCAGATTTCCGAGGAGAATGACTTTATTGAAACTGGCCATGCGCCAGTCTTAGCGGATTTACTTGGAACGCGCCAACTTTTTCGCCGGCTTTTCCGTCCGCTCCTTCTTTTCGGTCTTCTCGCGCAGCCGCTGGTAATGCTGACGGTAAACTTCCGGGTCGAGCTTAAATTTGGAACGCAATTTCGTAACCAGCTGCGGATCTGCATGGAAAATGAAGTTCACATAAAAACCGGCATCAAGTGGCCCGGCGGCATAGGAAAACTGGCGTTTGTCCATTTTTTGCACCTGCTCGATTTCGGCGCCCTCTTTTTTGAATTCGGATTCCAAACGCTCGACAATGTCATGCACGCTCTCCTCCTTGCCTTGCGAGTTGAGGACGAGTAACGCTTCGTAACGATTCTTCATGATTCTTCTTCGATTTTGTTGAAAGTGTTCATCGCGGAAACGACGCCTTTGTCAATCGCGCATTTCACTGCGTCAGCGGCGCGGTTGATTGTCGATCTTACGAGCTCTTTTTCTTCCTCGAAAAAATTGCTGAGCACGTAATCGGTAGCTCCTTCAGCCGGCGCCGGACCGATTCCAACGCGCAGTCGTGGAATTTCTTCGCTGCCGAATTGCACGATGATCGATTCCAATCCGTTGTGGCCGCCCGGACCGCCACCCTGCCGAATCCGCAATCGACCAAGGGGCAACGAAAAATCATCCAGCACGACGAAGATTTCCTGGGGCGCAATCTTAAAGAACTGGGCAATCGCGAAAAGAGGATGGCCGCTCCGGTTCATGTAACTGGCAGGCTTAACTAGCGTAACATCGCGAAATCTTGTCGTAGCCGCATCCCATTTGCTCGATTTCTCCCAAGCCGCTCCGGATTCGTGCGCGAGAAGATCGACAACCATGAAGCCGATGTTATGGCGAGTGCGCGCGTATTCGGCGCCCGGATTGCCCAAGCCTGCGACCAAGCGAATCGGCGCAGGAGCATATTCGTTTGAATTCGACATGAGCTTGGTGGATCGGCCGCTCCGCGGGCGATGATAAAATTTTTGCGGCTTCGCCGCCACTTAACATCGAGCGCGGAGCGCTCGATCCACCTACTTCTTCTGCTCTTTTTCTTTCGGAGCCGGAGCGCCACCCTTGCCGGCTGGTGCAGGCGCACCCTTCGCCCCAGCAGCCGGAGCGCCTTTGCCACCCGGAGCGGGTACCGCCGCTTCGCCTTCTTCCTTCTTCGCCGTGATCACTTCCGGACCAGCCGCCGCGGCCGCTTCAGCCTCGGCCGCAACCGGCTCTTCTTCGATCACCGGCGCCATCACCGAAAACGCCGTCAAGTCAGGCTGAACTTTTGCGATCACACCCGACGGAAGTTTAATGTCACGAACGTGAATCGAATTGCCGATGTTCAACTCCGATACATCAACTGTAATTTTGTCCGGCAAATCGCGTGGCAAACACTCAATCGCCAGCGCGCGCAAATTCTGTTCGAGCAGACCGCCGAAATTCTTCACGCCTGTTGGGACGCCAAGCGCTTCGAGCGGAACGTCGGCTTGAATTTTCTCGTCCATTGAAATCGCGTGAAAATCGACGTGAAGAACATCGCCGCCGACCGGCGAATGCTGAACTTCCTGTAACAGCGCAGTGCGCGTTGCTTTTTCGCCGGCGATTTCCAGTTCCACCAAAATGTTTTCGCCCGAGGCATGACTGAGCATGGCGTTAATATCGCGCGCGGAAACCTGGAGCGGCTGCGATTTTTCTTTTCCACCGTAGACAACGGCCGGAACAATGCCGCGCGCTTTCAATCGGCGCGCAGCGGAACGTCCCGTGGCCGACCGCGGTTCTGCTTTGAGTTTAACTTGCTTTGCCATGTTCGTTAGGTGTCGATCTTAAACAGCGACGAGACGGACTCATCGTTATGGATCCGTTTCATCCCCTCCCCGAGGAGCTCGGAGACGCAGAGCACGGTGGTTTTAAATCCTTCCACCGGGCGCACCGGCGTGCTGTTGGTCGTTATTAATTCCTCAATTTTGGACTTTTGCAACCGGGGGATGGCGACATCGACCAGGACGGCGTGGGAGACCCCAGCGTAGATGTTCTTAGCCCCGCGCTTTTTCAAAAGCTCTGCCGCCGAGGTGAGCGTTCCGGCGGTCTCGGTAAGATCGTCCACCAGGAGCACATCGTGATCTTCGACTTCGCCGATTAGGTAGAGCGCTTCGGTCTCAGTCGCGCTTTTTCGTTCCTTGGCGACGATTGCCAGGTTCGCGCCAAGAGCTTCCGCATAAGCCGAGGCCATTTTTAAACCGCCGATGTCCGGTGAAACGACGACGGTCTTGCCGGTGAGCATTTGCCGGAGGTACTTAATTAGTACGGGCAGTGAATAGAGATGGTCTACCGGGATGTCGAAAAAGCCCTGCACCTGCTGGGCGTGCAGGTCCATCGTCAGCACGCGATTGACCCCGGCCGCGCAAAGCAGGTTCGCAATTAATTTCGCTGTAATCGGGACGCGCGGTTTATCTTTGCGGTCCTGGCGTGCGTAGCCAAAAAACGGTATCACCGCGGTGATCCGATCGGCGCTCGCCCGGCGAGCTGCGTCGACCATAATGAGCAACTCCATTAGATGCTCGTTGCTCGGCGGCGATGTCGGTTGAATGAGAAAAACGTCGCGGCCACGAACATTCTCCTCGATCATCACGTACGTCTCGCCATCGGGGAACGAGCTAATCGTGGCCTGGCCAAGCGGGACGCCGATATATTTGCAAATGCGCTCGGCCAGCTCGCGATTGGCGGTGCCGCTAAAGACCTTCATTTCTGGCTGAAGCGCGAACATGAGGGGCTAAATTAGGCGTGCGACCTCAATATTGGCAATGAACAACTTGCCAGAAAGGAACTCTTTAGCGAATGGTACCAGCCTCCATGAACGCTGACGTAATCCGCACCGAGCGACCCGCGACCAATTCGCGACTGTTCGCGCACACACGCTGGGACGCACTTCCCACCACGGCCGGCCTTTTTCACCTCGCCTATTTTCTGGGGCTCTTCTTTTTGTACCCGCACGCGCCGCTCTGGGTGATGCTGATTCTCGGTTTCATCTACTCACTGATGGTGAACGCCAACATCAATGGGATTGGTCACAACTTCATCCATAACCCATTTTTCCGCGCCAAAACTCTGAACCGCCTTTTTGGAGTCACGCAGTCCGTCGCGTGTTGTTTTTCGCAGACGTATTACGACGCCGTGCACATGCGGCACCACAAAGGCAATTCGGACCGGCAAGACGAAAGTGGTGACACCATTGATTGGTTGTCGATCTATCGCCACGGCCACGACGGGGAAGCGGAAAATCCTTGGAGCTATGTTTTCCTCGGTTTCTTTCGAGACGACGTCGGCGCGATTCGAGGAGAGTTACGCAAACGCGGCAATGGCGATTTATTTTGGGGAAATATCGAGCTCGCCGCATTCGCCATAACCCTGCTGGTGATGTTTTTCTTCAATTGGCGATACGTGATCTTCTTTATGGTTCCGTTCTGGTATCTCGGCCATTGTTTCAGTTATTTGAACGGTTACTACCGCCACTACGGCGCGAACCCGGACAAACCAATCGCCTGGGGCGTGAGCAGCTACGGAAAAATCTACAACTGGCTCTTTTTCTACAACGGCTACCACGCCGAACACCATTTCCGGCCGAAAGTGCATTGGACAAAAATGGAAGCCTTCCGCCAAAGCATTGCTGAGTTGCAAAAAGAGGAAGGCGTTCGCACCATCAAACGCGCGCATATGCTCGGATTTTTAGATCCGGATTTACCGAAGCGCGGCGCCGCACAGGTAGGGGCGATTGACCTCAATCGCCCGCGGGCGGTTCGGTGAACCGCCCCTACCTATTTCCCAAAACTCGCGCGCAGCTTTTCTTTCTTCGCTTCACAATCTTCCTGCAATCGCTTGATCTCACTGGCGAGTTGTTTCGCAAGCGATTCCGCTTCTTCGAACTTTCCAGTGTTTCGCGCCTTTTGAATTTCGCCTTTGAGAAAAAGTTCTTTCTCCGCGGTTCGCGCTTTGAATGTCGAATCGACCTCTGCGAGTTCTTTCTTCTGCTCGTCGGTTAACTTGACGATCGGCTGGCTCTTCGCGAGTCGCTCCATTGCCAGCTCATAAGCCGATTTCATTTCCAACTCCTGCTCCTGCTCTTGCTCTTACTCGTAATCGAATCATCGTAAGATCGACATGGAAATCAAACTTCTCAGCATCGATTTCGACGGCACGCTCGTCTCGCGCGTGAGCGAACCGGTCCTGGACGAGCGCTGCATGCAATTGATCCGCGATTTGCAAAACGGCGGCGTTCTTTTCGCGATTAACACCGGCCGCTCGGTCGATCTGCTCGAATCCGGCCTGACCGATTTCGAATTTCCGGTGCGTCCTGATTTTATCTTAACGACGGAACGCGAGGTTTTCCGTCCGGGGAACAACAGCGAAAAATGGGAACCGTTCGGCGATTGGAACGAGCGCTGCGCGCGCGACCATGCCGAATTGTTTTCGTCCGCCGAATCAATTCTGGCTGAACTTGTCGATTTCGTGACCCAGAAAACCAAAGCCCAGCTAATTTATCACTCCCAGGGGCTGGAGGGCTTGCGGGCGGAGAGCGACCAGGAAATGGACCGCATCGTTGAGTTTATCGAAGAGACGCGCGCGAAAGAGCCGAAGTTCAATTATCAGCGCAACACGATTTATCTTCGTTTTTGTCACGCCGACTATCATAAAGGCGCAGCGTTGGCCGAGCTCGCGCGTCTGATCGACGTTCCGCGCGAGAACATTTTCGCCGCGGGCGATCATCATAACGATATCTCGATGCTCAACGGTCAGGTCGCGGCCATGGCGGCCTGCCCGGCAAATGCGATCGAGGAAGTGAAGGCGGCGGTGCGCAAAGCAGGTGGCTATGTGGCGAAGCGGGAACATGGAGCCGGCGTTCACGAAGCGCTGCAATTTTTTCTTAATGGTAGGGGCGATTGACCTCAATCGCCCGGGCCCGGGCGGTCGGTGACCCGCCCTACCCCGTGGTTGCCAGGGCAATCGGCGCATCGGCCTCCACTTTTCCGGCGAAGCGATTCGTCATGTAAGTCAGGAGCAAGACCCAAAACGAAAGTGCGAGTCCGAACAACGGGAATTGGAGCGCGAGCGGCAGCGAATAGATAGTGGCCATCAACGGAATCCAAACGGCCCAGGTCGCAAGCAATGTCGGAAATATTTTGTCGCGATAATGCGGCCAGGTGAAGAGATCCCGGATCGGCCGTATCGAGATTCCGCTGTTTTTCCATTCGTAAGTCAGAACGCCGAACGGCGCGGCGAACAGAACGTTATAGCCAAATTGGTCGATGAAGATTTTGCCGAGCACTACCGGGACCGTCGCGACATCGCCCAACCAATTGGCTTCCGTGCGGTAGAGAAGATCGACGAGTGATCCATCGAATCCCCAAACCGGAATCGTAAAGGCCAGATTGCGAAGATTTCCTATTTGGGGACGACCACGTTGAAAAAACAGGACGAGAAAAATTTCCGGAAGAATAGCGCCGGCAAAAACC
>Ga0209470_1000810_pt1 | contig 24386 bp, 28 predicted proteins | sample GraSoiAngelo_125_FD_185882 | JGI IMG/M metagenome (GOLD analysis project Ga0209470, IMG submission 185882) | Grasslands soil microbial communities from the Angelo Coastal Reserve, California, USA - 14_0927_05_40cm (SPAdes) (version 2) | ecosystem: Environmental > Terrestrial > Soil > Grasslands ... | reverse complement strand
CGACGGCGTTAGCAGACCGCGAGAAATTGCGCCGAGCAGTTCTCGATCTTGTCGCTGGGAGAAAAATGCGAAAGCAAAAAGGGAATGGTTGAAATTCTCTCGTTCTCTTTCGATCATCACGGTCTGGTAGGGCAAGTACGGACTGGTTTACGATTCGCTCACCGATGTTGGAAGCACGCCATACCTACGAAGTCCGACCGCGCAAAGACCATCGCGGCGTCGATCTAATTTCCGATGCGCTGCCATTCGGCAGGCTTTGGTACGGCGAGCCAGACGCAGTCACCAACGCCTAACGATCGATGGACCTCACATGGGCGCCTAGCAGGTATCGTCCCTGTTTCTGTAACGGTTATTTTGTGAAGTACTCCAGCGATCGTCGAATTGTGATTTCCTTGGGATCACAACAGGTGGCAGATATCTCTATTTCGTCTTCGCCTCCCTTTCCTCCGCCCGTTCGTAGAGTAATCTTCGCATTTTCCAAATCTTCAGCGGTGAATCCGTTTCTGAGGAGGACTTGTTTGGCCGAGGCTACCTCGTTTGTCTTGACCGCGATCATCAGCTGGTCGCGGTCGTCCTTATTGGCATGAATCCGAGCCTGGGCTTGAGTGGCTTTTTTTTGCAGCGATGCGGCGTCAGCTCTTGAGGATGTATCGCCGAAATGGGGGTTTTGTTCTCCACCAGTCACTTGCGCCCGCGACGTCGCCGGAACAGCCAGGAGGCCGATTGATGCAACGATAGAGAGTGTAGTGCTGCGCATGAGGTTCATACGGAATCAGGATCACGATCCCTTTTTTCTAGCTCCGGTCAATCGGAGAGACTCAGTACGCTGAAGTTACAAAAATAAGGCTCGACATCCGTTTCCAAATCATTCAAAAATCACGTCGCTTGCGAGTTCTCTTCCATCCATCTACTCGCCGCATCAACAAGAACACACATATGAACACACGCCTCCGCCTGACTATGCTTGCCACCGTTTTCGCGTTCCTCACGCCTACCATATCCACCTTGCACGCGCAGGTGCTGGCGGCGACCGAGGGCATTAATGTACCCGAACTTCCACGTAAATGTATAAAGCCCAAAGAGCGTGCAGTGAAGCCGATCGATCTGTTCACACCGCTGACCTGCCTGGAGCCGGTGGTAAACGTCAGCGCCACGGCCGGCAACCAGGCTGAGAGTTTCGTGAACGTCAACCCGACCAACACAAACAACCTCGTAGCCACCTCGAACAACCCCGGCACAGCCAGCATCTTCCGCGCGTACTCAACAGATGCCGGCGCGACCTGGACGCGCGGCACGATTGCCACGGGTGTGGCGTGCTGTGACGGACAGGCGGCCTGGGATACCTTCGGCAACCTCTTCCTGGTCTACATCAACAACACACTCAACCACATCAACGTGATTTTGAGCACTGACGGCGGCGTGACATTCAGTGCACCGGTAACCGCGGGCACCGGCCCCATTGACCAACCCTCGATCGCTGTGGGCAACGGCAGCGTGTGGGTCGACTGGAACCAGAACGGAAGTATGGTGGCGCGTGGGGCGCCAGTGACGGGTCTCGGTGTTTGGGGACCCTTCAACGCACAACAGGCGATCCCGTCAGCGACTGGCAGCTTCGGAGGTATTGCCGTCGGGCCTGGCCCGGGTGGCGGCAAGGTCATCGTGACCTATCAGAACCCGTATGGTGACGAGGGTCCGTCGACGATCTACGCCAATGTAGACGCGGACGGTTTGGGAGCGGGCGGTTTCGGCCCGCGCGTCACCGTTTCGGACACTAATGTGGGCGGCTTCGACTTTATCCCGGCGCAGAGCGAACGCTCGATCGACGCTGAGGCCGGGGTAGTATGGGACGCGACCGGTGGGCCGTTCAACAACCGCATCTACCTGGTGTACACCGACGAGACGGTCGCCGAGAACAACGACACCGACATTTTCATGCGCACGTCGAGTGATGACGGCGCGACCTGGAGCGCGCGGGTGCGCGTGAACGACGACGCGACCACGCGGAGCCAGTTTTTGCCGTACGTCGCGCTCGATCCCACAACCGGCACGGTGGCAGTGGGCTTTCACGATTGCCGCAATGACGACGGCGTGAACGGGACAAACATGATTCCTAACGACGATGCGGAATACTACGGCACCTTCAGCACTGACGGCGGCGCGACCTGGGCGCCAAACCAGCGCTTGAGCGGCGGGTTCTCGAACGCGACGGCGTCGGGCAACGGCATCGACTTTGGTGACTACGTTGGTCTGTCCGCACTCATGGGCAAGCTCTACACGCTATGGGCGGACAACGCGAACTGCGATGGCACGAACCCGAATGGCACGTTGCACCAGTTTGACCTGTACACGAACCCACTCATGCTCTCTTGTTCGCCTATCAACGAAGGCTTCGACGATATTACGAACCTGCCTGGGTGGTTCATGATTAACCATAGCGAACCGTTGGGTGTAACCAACTGGTTCCAGGGAAATAATGCCGTGTTCCCAGCGTTTGATGGGGCGCCCACTGCCTATATTGCGGCCAATTTCAATAACACCGCGGACGTTGGAACCATTAGCAACTGGTTGTTGACACCTGTGGTAAATCTGGTGAACGGCTCCGTGCTCACCTTCTACACGCGGACTACCCCACTCTTCCCCGACCGGCTCCAAGTGCGTATGAGCACCAACGGCTCGAGCACCAACGTAGGGACAACCTCGACCGACGTTGGCGACTTCACTAACTTGTTACTCGACATCAATCCGACCTATGACGACCAGTATCCGCACGTTTGGACCCTCTTCACCGTGACCATCAGCGGTGTTCCAGCGGCAACCACCGGCCGGCTTGCGTTCCGCTATTTTGTGGAGAACGCCGGGCCGAACGGAACACACGCGGATTATATTGGAGTCGACCGGGCGGTGTATACGGGTCCATGCGGCACGCCTACGCCTACGCCGACGGCCACAGCCACGCCTACGGCCACAGCAACAGCAACAGCAACAGCTACAGCTACCTTCACTCCGACACCAACACCAACGGCGACGGCGACAGCAACAGCAACAGCAACAGCGACTGTAACACCGACAGCTACAGCAACAGCAACCCCCACGCCCACGCCGACGATCCCACCCAGGCCAACGCCGACGCCGAGGCCTCGCCCGACCCCGCCGCCTCGTCCGTAACGGTAAAGCCCAAAGACGTTCTTATGCGGGAACTCGCAAGCAAAAGCCTTGCAAGCTCCCTGCCTTAAGGGCATGGGTTGCGAGGGTACGCGTTTAACGCTAAGGGGCTGTCTCATGTGAGTCTGCCGTAGGTCCGCACACACGGATGAATTCGTCCGCAGGCGAAACAGATTCGCCGTGGCGAACTTGGGCCAGCGCCCCTAGGAAACTGACACTTAATCAAGCTCCCGTCATCACTGTTACCGGCAAAGCGTTCTTCCATGTCGGTCATTGATTGAGGCGCTCATTGGCTCGTTTCTTTATCCGACCCCGGTCCACCCGCGCAAAGATCATCGTGGGGTCGATCTGATTTCCGATGCGCTGCCATTCGGCGGGCTTTGGTACGGCGAGCCAAACGCAGTCGCGAGCGCAATCGACTACGCCAAGTTTCACAGTCGCTCACACGATGCTGTGATTCGCGTTTACGATGACGCGGGCAATGCGATCGAGACGCACGAGCACGCGGGCGAGTTCAAGGAGCGGTGAGCGTGACGCGCAGTCATGTCGCCGCTGTCATGTTTTGCTCCAATTAATTGGCAATCATGAATTAGGCGAAGAAATCGTGACTTGCTTACGAAGATTCGTCCAATCATAGTTAGGCTCACGCTCGCGCGCATGAAATCCCCGCTGCTTGCATCCAGCGTTATTCTAGCAGTCTGCACAACAGTGTGCGGCCAGCAGCAAGACCAAAGCGTCGAGAAGCGGCTCAGCGATCTCGAAAAGCGCGTAACCACACTTGAGAAGGCTTCGCCGCTTTCATCGCCCCTGAACGCCGCGTCACCAACGCCAGCCTTAGCGACCAAATCGCCCCTTGAACTTGTAGCGTGGGACGCTCGTCTTGTTCGCGGAGAAGACTCCTATTACAAGTACGAGATTTCTCTGACGCTAAAGAACAACTCAGACAAAGACATTAAGTTTATCGACGCCACAGTCCAGTTCGCAGACTTACTCGGCTCGCACATCTACGACATTAAGGTCAATCCAGATCATCTTATTCCGGCCGGACAGAGCATCACGGCCACTGGCCAGTATCCTATCAACCAGTTGATGCCAGAGCAGGCCCGTCTCGCGCAGATGAAGAAAGAAGACGTCAAAGCCACGTTGGTCGTGTCGAAGCTTGTATTCACGGACAATAGTGTTGGTGAATATGCACCATGAGACCTAACCAATCGTTCCAGCCAACCGCTGGCCGGTGCGAGGAGCAGAATTGATTTTATGGACTGACTGCTCGAATCACCGATTCAAGTTTCAGAAAAGCCGTTAGCTTTTCATTCGCGTGCACAACGAAACGCTTCCCGTTATCGCGATGTGCGTCTGCAATCCAGATCGTTCGCTCGTTGGAATCAATCGCTGAGACGCAGTGCCGACTCCATCGGCCTTACTGAGATTGTCAGCGATTATTCATTACTTCACCAGACAGTTGCTTTTGTTTCGCTCCACAAATGGCAACAAGGGGACCAAAACGCGACGCAATTCCGAAGTTTATATAGAGGCGATTGCCCACATTTTTCCCTGATCCATTTCCTGCGAACTTACAGCGGCAGGGGGGCAATCGGCGAAGGGCATGAAACGGCTAATTACGGCAGCTTGGTTCATCTCGCTTTTTGCGTGCCAAGCCTTTGCCGGCGAGCATTCGGCACGCGCGCGCGTCACGGTTTACTGGCCTGGAGAACGGTCAGGGGCGAATGCAGCCTGGAATGGCGTACGGCTGCGCGAAAGGCATTGCGCTGTCGATCCAAAGAAAATTCCGTATGGCAGTAAAGTTGTCTTTCCTGATGCGACGTGTGTGGCCGTAGACAGTGGACCGGATGTGGTCTATCGCAAAGCCGCGCGCTCGTGCGGACGGACTGTGGCTGAGCGCAACGCAATCGTTATCGATCGTTTTTTTGATACCAAACAGAAGGCGCTCTCCTGGGCAAAAGCGCATCCACATTTCATGACGGTGCGAATTCTAACGCCTGGCACTAAGCAGGGTACCAGCCTCGTGGCTACAAAAAATCCAAAGTCATCGCCAATAAATATTGCCAATAGCGGTACGACATCTTGGGAAGGCCGGCCTAATGATTTCCAGCAAGCTTTGAGGGTTCACTGGACGGTGCCGACGTCGTCGTGGCCCAACATATTTTTTCAATACGCCCGGCGAAGAACATAGACGATGCCGCTGGCAACGTGATCGAGACGCACGAGCATCGCGGCGATTTCAAGGAGCCGTGAGCATTACACGCGTCATCCCAACTGATCACCGAGCACTAATCACTGGTCACTTGGGAATCAGGGTCATGGCCGAGGCGGGGGAGTCGGGCGCGGCCTGGGCGTCGGTGTAGGTCTTGGTGCAATTGTTGGGGTAGGTGTTGAGGTTGCCGTTGGCGTTGCTGTTGCCGTCGCTGTTGGCGTTGGAGTAAACGTAGCCGTTGGCGTCGGGGTAAATGTAGCTGTAGGCGTCGGCGTGAATGTCGCTGTTGGAGTTGGTGTAGGCGTGAATGTAAGCGTAGCTGTGGCGGTCGCCGTTGCAGTCGGTGTCGGCGTGAATGTAGCTGTGGCTGTCGCTGTCGGAGTCGGCGTGGGCGATGGGCAGGGGTCGCCAATCAGCCACCTGCCGGCGTTCGCTATCACCTTGCCCCAATCTCCGCTCCCGGACGAGGTTACCCCGAGGTAGGCGGTGACACCCACAGTGGTGTGCCCGCCGCTGACCGACTGGAACGCCACGAGCGAGGTGGCGACGTTGGTCTGCGCCACCTCTGTCGCTCCCAGCAGCAAGCGTTAGGTTCTCTGCGAAGCCGGCGTGGAGGGTGGTGACGCCAGCCATGAGGGGGTGCCCCGCGTTGAATGTCCCCAGGGTGAAGCCGAAATCGAGGAAGTTCGTCGAGTAGTTATACGGGTTGTAGTTGCCGGTCACCCATCGGCCGTTGATTGCCTGCGGGAACGGGCCGTAAAAGGTAAACCCATGCTGGACCACCACGCCACCGCCATCCACGTAGTCGGCCAAGTTGTTGCCAAGCGTAGTCGCATCCTGGAACCCGGAGGAGGCAATATTGCTGAGTGGCACCACAATCTGGTATTGCTGGAGTTGTCCCAGGGTGGGCGTACCGCTGGTTGCATCGAACAGGTCAACTATCGCAACCCCCTGGCTCGGCCAGTATCTGGCTTTGCAATTGGGTAGGCGCGAGGGTATCGCTGTAGACGATGAGCACGTGGAACTGACTTGGTATGCACGTTGGCGTTGGAGTCGCTGGACCGGCGTGACTCCACGCCGTCATATCGGGCGCGAGACTGCTGCCAGGCAAGGTGAAAGTTTGGGATTGGCTCGGGAGCGCCTTTTGGAACTGCGCGCTTTGCTTCATGCTACTTCGCTGCGCGAGCGTGAATGGAATCGCGCTGACGGCGACAAGTGAAACCAGGATCAATGCGTTCCAAAGTAAATGGGCTTAATAGATGAGTTAGCTTGCTTTTGCATTTTTTGTTGAGGTTGGGTTGTTGAACTACTGCAATCCAGTTCCGTGCGGAACCAGGAACCATCCTCACGAGGCGCTTGGAAGAAGCGGCGTCGCTTTGGCTGACTCAGGGGCTCCAGTTGGATCTCGGGGATCGCGCTAAACGGTGTCTCAACGAACGTCCAGCCCCTGCGGCTTATTCAGCCGTGCCGAAGATCAGGTGAAACTGTCGGATGACGAAATCTTATTGGATACGCCTTTTATATGGAGATATGACGCATCTCAAGAACACATTTTACGACTGACGTTTTTTAGCCTATAAGACCCTGTCCGCTTGAGATCGGAGGCGCGATTTACGTGGGAGTGGCAAAATCCAAGAAGAACAAGAACAAACCGAAGCTCAACCTGACGGTGCGTGAGGAGCAACGGAACAAACTGGGACAAATGGCCTCTTTAGAGAAGCGTTCCGTCTCCAATCTTATCGAGGTTATGGCCGATGAACGCTGGGAGCGATTGGTCGAGCAGCAGGGCATTGCTTACGCTAAAACCGTGGCGGAGGCGATGAACCTTAAACTCGACGCGGACAATCCAGCAGACCGCGAGAAATTGCGCCGAGCAATTCTTGATCTTGTCGCCGGGAGAAAAATGCAAAAGATCACATGATGCTGTGATTCGCGTTTACGATGAAGCGGACAACGTGATCGAAACGCACGAGCACGCGGGTGAGTTCAAAGAGCCGTAGCGGGCAAAACAAAAAGCCGCCGCGCGCTGAAACGTGACGGCTGATTGTGAAATGCTGCTGGTTGTTTGGCGGCCGCAGCTCTAGGGATTGTGGACCACTTGCGGCGCCGGTTTGCTCACTTCAAGCTGTGCGCTCACCTTTTGAATTTGCGACGGCTGCTCTTTCACAGTCGCCACGAACTTCGCCGGTTTTCGTGGCCTCTGCCTATGGAACCTTTCACGGCCTGTCCTCAATGAGTGCCTCATAACGACCGTTCGTCTGTGTGTCACTCGAGAGAACAAATGCAACATCATGCTCAAGCTTGTTGCGTATGCCGCTTTGCCTTTCTTATGGTCCGCGACTGTGTAAACCTTGTGAAGGGGGTTAACGATGCGCTCCCTACTCCCATTTCCAGCGACGACCGCCGCAGTGACATCAAGGGCCACATGGCGGAGTTTATCTTGTGTTGGTGTAACCACTCCCAACCTCTCAAAGGTCGTCCTGCCCACGACTTTTCCACTGTTCATGTCCCTCAGCGTGATAATGCCTTCCTCCACGCTAACCCGAAATTGCGCAGGCAGCGGTATTCGCGAGTCTGCCTGACACGCTAACCCGAAATTGCGCAGGCAGCGGTATTCGCGAGTCTGCCCAAACGACATCGTCGCTATTGCCGCCAGTATCAACATTATCGTCTTCATGTCTATCGACGAAAAAACTGCGGGGCGACGAGCGAGCAGAAAAATTTCATATTTGGATGGCCTTCAGTTTGCGGATGCGAAGCGCCGCGAACTGCACGCGATATTCATTTGCGTTTTCGCTCTTTCTCTTTGCAGGGCAGTCGTAGCAGAGCAGCCTCTTCCACCAACTGCTGTTGTTGGATTTAGAAGTGAGGCCGGCGTAGCGAAAGATCGTTCGCCGGCTGCGAATATCGACGCAGATTGTGCGCTCATAGGTTTGAAAGAAATGCCGATTACGCCCGTGGACGCGAAGCACCACGCGCTCGAGGTCGCGCGAGGGGAGATCAGCGGTCTTGCCGTGGAGCGAGCCGCCCTCATACATGACTTCGAGCGCCGTCAGGACCCTGCCCTCCTCGACATCGTCGAGTTTGACAGATTCATCTTTGAACTGGACTGGAATCGCCGTCATTGTTTACCCTCCAATTCCCTGTTCAAGTGCGCGATGAATATCAGCGACAGACTAGTTGGATCCCGTTGGCGTGAATGTATCGGCAGTTCCATGAGGCGCACCTCGTAAGAATCACAGATGGGGGACTCGCCATTTGGTTGGACCGATTCGGGGTGTTGAATCCGCAGGTCGTGGTGAATCTGTTGCCGGAGTTCGGCGTAGGTGTGGATTTGGTGAGGCACGGCTATTGACTTGGTGAGGCTAGCGAATTTCATAAACAGCCTTTCATTTAGATGTTGACTGCTCCAAATTCGCGCGAAACGAGGAACCTTCTTCAGGAGGCGCTTTGAAGAGCGGCCTCATTTCGGAAGCCTCGGGGCTCCGGGTGAATCTGGAGATCGCGTTAGGCGGTGTCTCAGCGAAGGTTAAAGCCTCTCAACCGGCCTTTAAGTCCGGCAGAAAGTACGTTGGGACGTCGGGTGACGTAATCAAACCAACTCTAACAGTACTCCCGAGACGCGCATATTGGACTTTAGTCCTATGTCTTTATGGGGACATCAAAGCTGTTTGTGAGCATGGAGACTTATGAAGTCCGCCCACGCAAAGATCGCCGCGGCGTCGATCTGATTTCCGATGCGCTGCCATTCGGTCGGCTCTGGTACGGCGAGCCAAACGCAATTAGGACTCCAATCGGCACTGATAGTTGAGCGACTGCGAGGCCAAGGTTACGGGGACTCCTCTGGCGCGGTGTCCACTTCTTCAGCACGGCCCACATTCAATAACCGCCTCTCCGACACCATAGAGTGCTCGCAGCCGCTGCCAAAGAACTTTAACCCAGAATCGTCGATTTTGTCCACGCAAAAAAAGATTCGCCGACGCCTAAATGATGTGCAGGATGCGGCTTCACATCGCGCTGTGATTCGCGTGTACGATGAATCGGGCAACGTGATTGAGACGCACGGTCACGCGGGCGATTTCAAAGCGTGGTGGACGATCAAGACGCTTGCGAGTAATGTGTCAGTTGAACATCCTAAAGCAAACGTTCCTACTAATAGTTGGTTATGGAGGACCGATCGCCGAATATCGTTGTAGTCCGCTCGGTTTGGCGCCGACTTAAGAAGGCCAAAATTCGTGACTTGGAAATTCGTGACCTGGAGCCAGAAAAAGACGTCAAAGGTGGCGGCGGTGTTACGGGCGAATCCAAATCCACCACAGGCAATGGCACCACGCGCGCTACAGGCGACCACTAATAAGGATAAAATCGCGCCATCGTTCGGTACGCGAAATCGTAATTCAAATTAGGACACTACCGATCTACTTTCCGATGCGTTGCCATTCGGTCGGCTGTGGTACGGCGAGCCAAACGCAGTCAGCAACGCAATCGACTATGCGAAGTTTCGCAGTCGCTCACATGATGCTGTGATTCGGGTTTACGATGCAGCGGGTACCGTGATTGAAACGCACGAGCACGCGGGCGATTTCAAGGAGTGGTGAGCGTGACAAGCGAAACAAGAGGCGCCACGTGATTAAACATGACGGCTGATTTGTGAAATATGGCTGCTGTTTGCCTGCGCAGTCTATCGCCCCTGTGGTGAGAGTCAACGCGGCCGCGCACAAAGCAGGCCGTTATTGTAATCAGCTAGCGTGTTGTAGGTCGGCGTGATCTCTTTCCACGCCTGGCTATGGGCCCTGACGTTGCTGCCTATTGGATGCGAGCACAGCCAGGCGTCAGCGGCCGCGATGGCACTGGCGACACAGCTCAAGTCCGTAAGATTACAGGCGACGTTTAGCTTCGCCGCAGCCAATTGCGCGGCGAGCTGGTAAGTCATGTCCCCGCGCGTGGGATTTTGCATGATCGCAATGACCTGAGCCTCAGTGCAGCTCTGACAACCAAGCGTAATGCTTACCAAGCACCACGCCTCTGGATGATTGGCCAGTAGCCAATCCCCCCAGCGCCGCTTGGCGCAGGGCTTGGTGCGCAAGCAAATAAATCGCAGACTTTCCGCAATCTTCCGCTGCTGACTGAAACCGCGTTGAAACGCAAGCCACCAGTCAAGCCACAGGCTCACGTCCGGTCCTAATCGCCGATTCCAGTTCCACGAACGCCCTCAACTTTTCATCCGCACGCACAACGAAACGCGCTTTCCATCGTCGCGATGTGCGTCCGCAATCCAGATCGTTCGTCCATTGGACTCAATCGCTGAAATACAGCCCCAATCGGCTTTGCTGAGATTGTCAGCGATGATCTCCCAATCTTTCATGTTATCGACGAGCGTGGCTCCTTTTCGTAGAACAGCATGGTGAGCTTTACCGTTCTTTCGGCGCGAGCGAGGCAACGATTTTCTCGAAGCGCGGATCGCCACGCAGTGAGTCCCAGTAAGGGTGCAGTTTGAGAAGACCATAGCTGAGGGGGTTCGGGATGCGTTCCAGCGTCGCGATCTGTTCGATGGCGCGATCTTTATCACCGAGCCAAGTGTAGATCTGCGCCAGATTCATGGCCAGGGATGCACCGTCGATAGCGTCTTTGGAAATGGGCAGCAATTCACACGCGCGTTGACCCTCCTTTAGGGCCTCTTCTTTTTTGTCGAGACCGGCGTCGATCATTCCCAACAGACTAATAGCAGCCGCGAAATTGGGCTGCTGGTCCACTATCTTTTGGACTTCTCTGCGTGCAGCGGCAAAGGCGACCCGCGCTGTGCGTGAATCACCCTGGGAGCGAGCAAGGACGCCCTGCCAATATGCATACGGATAGTTGACACCATTATTTGCGGCGCCCTCACGCGGATAGTTTGTCAGGACCCAGGTCGCGGCAGCCCACGCCCGATCGCAGAAAGAATACAGGAGCGTATCTATATCGAGCGCCATACTGGGATCTTCAGCCATCAAACCGGCCAGGGTAGTCTGAAAGGGTTTGATGTCAGCCTGCCAATCCAACGCAACCAGCGCCTGCTGTATGCGAGTATTCGGATCCGCCGGCACGATCGTCAGTGCTCGATCATAGATTCGGGCTGCTTCGGCGTAGCGATGCTGCCATCCGTAAGCGAAAGCGAGTTGCTGGAGAATGAAGTAGTTGCGCGGGTCCAGCTCAAGAGCGCGCTCCATGTTGCGAGTTGCTTCTTCCCAGTGGCCTTCGCGTCGGTCGATCAGGCCCGTGTACAGGAATGCATCAGCATTGTTCGGCAGCGTCTTTCTGGCAATAGCCAGTTCGCTGCGGGCGCGCTCGTAGTCGCGAAAGCCCTGGTAGTAGTAATTCGCCGATGCAAGGTGGATTTCACCCGCGTCTGGTTGGAGGCGTATAGCGCGATCCAGCGCGGTCTTGGCCAGCTCGAGACGGGCCGGCGTGTGATCATGGCCCCTAAAGTACGCAACACTATGCACTCTGGAGAGCAGGCACCAAGCCTGTAAAAAGTTCGGATCCCGCGCGAGCGCTTCATTGAGCAGCTGTGCTGCCTGAGGCAGCTTCTCCCTTGCATGGATAGCATCGGATGTATCGGCGACCAGCGCCTGGGCGTGCTGGTAAAGGTCGTATGCGACAAGATCGGTTGTCGGGGCTTTCTCAATCGCCGCCTTTTCAGTCGGGGAAATGTTGGCTTGAAGCTGGTCCGCAATAGCTTTGGCCACCTCACTCTCGACAGAAAAGATGTCCGTCAGTTTACGATCAAAGGTATCGGCCCAAAGATGGGAATCGTTAGCTGCTTTGATCAACTGCACATTCACGCGCACCGCATCACCGCTTTTTTGCACGCTACCTTCCAGAATGTGAGCCACGCCAAGTTGCCTGGCAATCTCCGGCAGATTTTCCGGCGCGCTTTTGTAATGTTGTGTGGAAGTACGCGAGATGACTTTGAGATCAGCGATCTTGGATAGGCGCGTCAGAATTTCATCTTGAATGCCCATGGCAAAGTAGGCGTTGGCTTTGTCTTCGCTCAGATTTTCAAATGGAAGCACGGCAATACTTTTCTCCGGAGCAGCCAGCGTCGATCGCTCGCGATTACGGGAAAATATTACGCCACCCGCGACAATTGCCGCGAGCGCAAGCAACGCTGCCGCGATTGTCGCCCAGCGCAGACGCACCCGCCGTTTCTGCGCGGTCTCAAATCTCTGCGGCAGCTTCGCATTGCCGAATTGATCGTCATAGAGGTTCACGACCGAGACGCGCACGCCATGCTTCACTTCGCACGAACCAAGATCGTGCAGGAACGGTTGCCACTTCTCGTATTCTTCCAGATCTTCAGCGACGTGTTTGGATAGAAGAATGTGCCCGGCGTCGCCGCAATCCATCACTCGCTGCGCCGTGTTAAGGCCAGCGCCCGCGAGATTGGCCCGTTCGTTTACATCGAGCACCCCGCCAACTAGCCCGCTGTGGATTCCCATCCGAAGTTGTAGACGCGGATGTTCCTTGAGAGCGCGGCTGATCTCCACGGCGCATTGCGCAGGCGCTTCCGGACTCGTGTAAAATGCCAGCGCCATTCCGTCGCCGGTTGGGATCCTGGTCAAACGGCTCGCGGCTTCAGCTCGTTGAAATTGCTCGGACGCGCGAACAATCCGGGTTAGCTCTTCAACCGCCGCGTGCTGGTCGCTAATCGAAAGCTTCGAGTAGCCAACAATGTCGATGAACAGGACATGGGCGATTTCAAGCGCGATCTCTTTCTTAATTTCGGCGGGCATGTTCATTTCAGCGCGGGCGACGCGGCGAGTTTCTGAAAACGCGGGTCACTCCGGAGCGGATCGAACATTGGATCGAGCCGGAGCAGCGCTGGAGTGAGCGGCATGATTGTACTCATTGAGCCGGCGTACGGTATCGAAAGTAGTTTCTGTAAAGCGGCGATGGCGCGGTCGGGCTCCCCCATCTGCGCCGCCACCCGGGCGAGGATCTCGAGCGACCAAGGACCAGTCGAGGGGTCTTTCTCGATCGGATTCGCGGCCATGGCCCGCTCCGACAGAGCCAACGCGGCGGCTTTGTCACCGAGACCCATATTGAAGAGCGCGAGATCTCCAATCAGGTAATAATTTTCCGGCTGTTCTTTGAGGAGAGGTTCCAGTTCGCTGCGCGCTTGTCGCCAACTTTCCTGGGCGGCGGCAAGGTCGCCGGCGACTTCCTGCGCCCAGCCTAAAAAAAAGCGCAGCTCGCCATTGCTATAACCCAACGCTGGATCGGGCTTGGCGAGTATTTCCTTTAGCCGAGGGATGACCGGTGCAGGGCGGCGCTCCAAGATCGCTTGGTACACTTGTGTTCCCAAGGCGTCGGGGTTGTCGGCGTTCGGATGCAGCGGAGCGAGTAGTGCAGCAGCACGTGGCAGATCACCCTCGGCTTGTGCGATAAGCGCCTTTAGCGCGAGAGCATCCACGTCGTCCGGTGTGATATTCAGAACCTGGTCAAGTTTCTGCAGCGCTTCTGGGAAACGACGACGAGAGATATAGGTAACCGCGTGCTGCGTGAGTAGGTGAAGGTTGCGCGGGTCAAGCTTCTCGGCTTCGTTGAAGTACGACTCGCTCCTGTCCCACTGGCCTCGCCTCCGCTCCAAATAGGCCAGCGATTCTGGAATTCTGCTGCTATTCGGTAGGAGTTGACGTGCTTGTTCAAAGTAACGCACTGCTGTGTCATAATCTTTCAGACAAAAGTAGTAGTAGGATCCCTTCGCCAATACGGCCTCGCCGAGATTGGGCTGAAGAGTGAGGGCGGTTTCGGCGGCTTGCCGCGCCTCTTCACGGAGGGCGACCGTTGGCTGAAGACTCTGTTGGCGGTAGTTGCGCGAATCAACGATTGAGAGGTGCGCCCAGGCAAGGGCGAACTTCGGATCCAACCGCACTGCTTCTTTGAGATATTTCTGCGCGGCGAGGGCATTGGCGGGTGTGTCGACAGTCTTTAGGGTATAAGCCAGCCCACGCAGGTAGGCATCGTAAGCTTCAGGATTATCTGTTGGTTTGGCACCGATGATTTGCTCTTCCTGGCCAGTAAGTTTCGCCTGTAGCTGCTCAGCAATCGATTTGGCGACCTCACTCTCGACCGAAAAGATATCGGTCAATTTGCGATCAAACGTATCGGCCCAAAGATGGGAATCATTCGCTGCTTTGATTAGCTGCACGTTTACGCGCACTGCGTCGCCGCTCTTCTGCACACTTCCTTCCAGGATGTGAGCGACACCAAGTTGCTTTGCGATCTCACGCAGGTTTTCCGGCGCGCTTTTGTAATGTTGTGTGGACGTGCGCGAGATGACCTTCAAGTCGGCGATCTTGGATAAACGCGTCAGGATTTCGTCCTGGATACCTTCGGCAAAGTAAGCGTTCTCAGCATCGCGGCTCAGGTTTCCGAATGGGAGAACAGCGATGCTTTTCTCCGGCGCTGCCAGCGTCGATCGCTCGCGATTACGGGAAAATACTACCGCACCCGCGACAATTGCCGAGAGCGCAAGCAACGCTGCTGCGATTGTCGCCCAGCGCAGACGCTTCCGGCGTTTCTGCGCCGTCTCAAATCTCTGCGGCAGCTTCGCATTGCCGAATTGATCGTCATAGAGGTTCACGACCGAGACGCGCACCCCGTGCTTCACTTCGCACGAACCAAGATCGTGCAGGAACGGTCGCCACCTCTGGTATTCTTCCAGATCTTCAGCGACGTGTTTGGATAGAAGAATGTGCCCGGCGTCGCCGCAATCCATCACTCGCTGCGCCACGTTAAGGCCAGCGCCCGCGAGATTGGCCCGTTCGTTTACATCGACCACCCCGCCAACTAGCCCGCTGTGGATTCCCATCCGAAGTTGCAGACGCGGATGTTCCTTGAGAGCGCGGCTGATCTCCACCGCGCATTGCGCAGGCGCTTCCGGAGTCGTGTAAAATGCCAGCGCCATCCCGTCGCCGGTTGGGATCCTGGTCAAACGGCTCGCGGCTTCGGCTCGTTGAAACTGTTCCGACGCGCGAACAATCCGGGTTAGCTCTTCAACCGCCGCGTGCTGGTCGCTAATCGAAAGCTTCGAGTAGCCAACAATGTCTATGAACAAGACATGGGCGATTTCGAGCTGGATCTCGTTCTTGATCTGAATGGGCATCTTGTCCGGGGGGCCCTAAGATTACGTGAATTTCATAATTGCGCCTCATTCAGGCTGTTGAGCTTGTCAGCGATGATTTCCCAGTACTTTACGCGGGGGATTTTGCCTCATTGATCTCCACACGGCAATGACAAAGTGATATGAACCAGCTATGAAACGAATCCTCCCAATACTTTTTCTCTCGTTGTTTGTTTTCTGTGCACCTGCTAACCCGCAGCAGCCCTGCCCGGACAGACCCTGTCCGAAAGGCATTGCGGACGTTGCCCACTGCCCGGATGAAGGGTGCGGCCCGCCCGACCCAGATCACCCCTGTGATCCAGAACTAAACAAGCGAAAGAATATCCGGTCGGACGATGAACAATCGGTCCTGCGAAGCATTCAATGGATGAAAGATCTGCCACATCATCCAACGAATCTCACTCAGTATGGAAGTCGCGACGAATTGAAACAGTTAGGCGAAGGCCAAAAAGTCACGGTCGTCGCCTGGGCACTCACAGCCAGAATAGGAAGCCGCGAAAGCGCAAATTGCGAGCTTACTGACCCAGCGAACACGGATAACCATATCGTGTTGGTTGATCCCAGGATAAAGCATCGCACGTTGGCGAAAGACGAGCGTCATTCCGTGACGGCAGAATTTACTCCGCGTGTTCGCCTTGATGGCCACCCGAACTTCGCTAGAGATGAGTTGAACCCTTTGATCGACGCTAGTTGGAAGAAACCTAGTAAGAAGAATCCAATTGGGAAACTGTTAGTGCGCGTAACCGGTCTGCTGCTGTTTGATACAGGGCACCAATCGCTGGCCGTTGTGATGACTAGCCCACAACACGTTTACGAAGTCCGCCCGCGCAAAGATCATCACGGCGTCGATCTGATTTCCGATGCGCTGCCATTCGGTCGGCTGTGGTACGGTGGGCCAAACGCAATTAGGATTCCAATCGGCACTGATAGTTGAGCGACTGCGAGGCCAAGGTTACGGGGACTCCCCTGGCGCGGTGTCCACTTCTTCAGCACGGCTCACATTCAATAACCGCCTCTCCGACACCATAGAGTGCTCGCAGCCGCTGCCACTTCACATCGCGCTGTGATTCGCGTGTATGATGAATCGGGCAACGTGATTGAGACGTACGGTCACGCGGGCGATTTCAAAGCGTGGTGGACGATCAAGACGCTTGCGAGTAATGTGTCAGTTGAACATCCTAAAGCAAACGTTCCTACTAATAGTTGGTTATGGAGGACCGATCGCCGAATATCGTTGTAGTCCGCTCGGTTTGGCGCCGACTTAAGAAGGCCAAAATTCGTGACTTGGAAATTCGTGACCTGGAGCCAGAAAAAGACGTCAAAGGTGGCGGCGGTGTTACGGGCGAATCCAAACCCATCACGGGCGGCACAGGCACGATAGGCAGCCACTAATTCGGCAGATACGAATTTACGACGACGCGGGCAACGTGATCGAGACGCACGAGCATGCGGGCGATTTCAAGGAGTCAGGTTTCAAAAGAATCGCCTTCTTGATACGGAGCAATTGTAATAATCATAAGCGTACCGATACGAAGGATAGTACCAGTAAGGATAAAAGCTGTAGTACGCGTACACGTAAGGAATGCCCCAACCCCAGTAGAATGGATAACCAAGTCCGTACCTATACCAAGGGTAATACCCATAAGAATAATAGCCGTAGTTAAGTGCGTAAGGAATGCCCCAGCCCCCAGAGGGGTACCAATCCCAACTACCGCCGCCCCAGCTGCCGCTGCTCCATTTACCACCGCCGCCCCATTTGCGGCCGCCCCATTTACCGGCGCTCCATTTACCACCGCTCCATTTGCGGCCACCCCAATTTCGATATGTTCCCGATGTGCCACGACTGAATTTCGGCGCACTTCGGCTGAACTTGTGTCCGCCTCGCGGCGATATCGAGCTAAAATGTCCGCCGCGTCCGCCATGATATCCGCTGCGTCCGCCGTGTCCGCCATGTCCGCCGTGTCCCGCTTGGACAGTGCCGAGGGAGACGGCGACGGCGAGAACGATCGAAAAGAATGTTTTCACGGTACTAAAGTATCGTTGCCGCTCGCCCGCGTGCGCTTACCGGTTCGCCGCTATGCGCGTCGGCACGACGATCGTTCGCCCGCGAGAATCCGGGGTTGAGACATAAACCCAAGCTCCAACCGCGTTTCTTGATGCAGCTTGGAGTAGCCGACAATGTCGATGAAGAGGACGTGCGCGATTTCGAGCTCGATCTCTTTCTTAATCTGAATGGGCATCTTGTCGGGGGGCGCGCTAAGCTTACATGAATTTTCATAATCGCGCCTCATTGAGACTGTTGAGATTGTCAGCGATGATTTTCCAGTACTTCACGCGGCCGAATTTTGACACACTTTATCGCGCGTGTCATAACGTCTCATAGTGGATGATTCGCAGGACACTGAGAAAAACCTGAGGAAGGGGCGCGGAAGCCACCCGAATAGCTGGGCGAATCTGCGACCGTTCAGCACAGGCGGCGATATAAGGAGAAACGTCAGTGGGCGCCCACGTGGATTTGATGAGGTTCGTAAATTGGCGCAACAAATCTCGTGCGAAATGGTCAGCGACGCCCACGGCGAAACGATGTCGAGAATTGAGCGCATATTCCGTCAATGGTCAGAGAGCACAGACGTGATGAAGCAACGCGAATTCGTTGCATATGCGTATGGCCGACCACCTGACAGGCTCGACGCGACTCTTGAACAACCCCGAACCAAGTTGATTTTGCATTACGGACATGAAGCGCCTGACTACGAGAGACCTGACCACGAATGCCTGCGCTTCCAAAGCGTTTGGACAACGGCCGGGCGCTGTCCTGAACCCACCAGCGCATCAAAACGCGTTAGGTACAGTCGATACCCACTCCAGTGTTCTACCCATGCTTAACCCACATCCATGATGTTTTCATGACTACTGCATGACGTTATGGCAACCGCGAGACCGTCGGCAGCCGATCATTAAGGAATCCTCAGCAGCAGGTTCCATCCCTCGAAAGACAAGAAGCCCAGGTGAGTGCACCGAAGAGCAAAGAGAATGCGCACACGGGAGAATCAGGAAATCAAAGGCCTAAGCGCAAAAAAGGTAAATTGATTCGCCTAGATGACCTGATTCCGAAACAGGACGTCAAGGGCGGGCGTCAATTGCTGTTCGGTGCCACTGACACGACACAAACAACAAACCCAACAAAGGAAAGTTAAAATGCGACGGCGGCCAGCGCCGCCAATTACAATCAGTCGCCTAGTTTGCGCTCCGCTTCCAGCTTGGCGCGCGCAGGAAAAGCAGTCGCTACGATGCGATAGCAACAATCTTCCGGTCGTCAGTCGGCAGTGGTTTGATTGACCAGTACTCGCGCGCCGCGCGTTCATCGACAACCTCGAAGTAATGATCTTTCAGAACTTTCGGGGAGTTGCCCATTTCCAGCGCCACCTGTCCTTCGTTCTTCATTTGCTCATGCGGTAGCTGCCGAAACTGTGACGCAGACCGTTCCGCTTCCACTTCACACGGGACGCCTTCACGACTTTGGCAATTCGCTTGCGCGGATCGATGTCGATCGGACCGGACTTCAAGCGATAAGGCGCAAGCCACTGCAACAGATTCTCAGACATGACGATCTTTCGCTTGCGCCCGGAAGAATTTCCTATGTTGTTCATTCGTGAGAAACATGGACTGAAGATCCACGTGTCGGCGGTTCGATTCCGCCCCCAGCCATGCTGCCACTGTCATGTTGAGCGGAGCGAAACATCTCTGTCTAGGCCTCTGGTGTTTCGGTCTAAAGGATCAGAGATTCTTCGCTTCGCTCAGAATGACACGTATGAGATGGTTTGGACCCGTCGCGAAAAAATGAAGTACGATTGGAGAGAGGCGGGCGAGGAATGGTCGGCGCCCTGGGGCAGTTCCGCTGCGCAATGGACCGGCACAATTTTTCCGCGCATTCGCGATTTCCTGCCGACCGGCACGATTCTGGAAATTGCTCCGGGGTTTGGGCGATGGACGCATTATCTCAAAGATTATTGTCAGCAGCTATGGGCCGTTGATCGCTCAAGCGAATGCATCGAAGCATGTCGCAGGCGTTTCGCGAGTGATTCCCATGTGCGCTGCTATCTCAATGATGGCCGCTCGTTGTCGATGATTCCCGACGGCGCCGTCGATTTCGTTTTCAGTTTCGATTCTTTCGTGCATCCGGATCGGGAAATCGTGGAAGCGTACCTGCGCGAACTGGGAACAAAGTTGAAAATAGGCGGGAAAGGTTTCATTCATCATTCCAATTTCGGGGAATACGTTAACACGACACGCGAGCGGCTTCCGGAGGCATTAGCAAAACCGTTGATCAAGCTGAAACTTCTCGATTGGGCGCACCATCGAAACCCCAGCATGAGCGCTGATTTATTTCGCGCTTTGTGCGCGCAGCACGGTCTGCATTGCATCACTCAGGAACTAGTTAACTGGCGTGGCAGACGCTTGATTGATTGCTTGTCGCTGTTCGAGCGAAGCGAATCAGCCCCGCAGAATCCTACGAAAATAATTCGAAACCCAAATTTCATGCGAGAGGCTGTGCGAATTCGCCGGCAATGGCGCCAGACCGGAGCCTAGAGCAATTTCGCAAATATTGTAGCTACCGGCCTGTGGCCGGTTCATCCCGGCGTGCTCTTCACACGGATAGGCAACGGCCCACAGGGCCGTGGCTACAGCGGACTTTGCGGAGCCGCAGAGAATTGATGTTAAGGCTATTGCGTAATCCGTTTGGTTTGTTCAACATCGCGAGATGCCCGAAGTCCAAGCCCCACCACCATTACCGAAATCGCAACCATCGTTTGGTCGGCGCCACAGTACCATCATCAAATTGCTTGGAGTCGGCGCGCTCGTGTTGGTACTGCTGATTCCGCTGGCAATGATTACCGGCGTGCTAAGGGAGCGATTGCAACGGCGCAATGAGGCGGTGGCGGATATCACCTTGTCGTGGGGGAAGGAACAAAATGTGATCGGGCCAGTGCTCGGGATTCCGTATCAATACAAATTCAAAACGGTGAAAGAAGTTCCAGCTCCAGACGGAAAGATGGAGCGGCGTGAAGTGGAAGAGACCGCCACAGGAAACGCGTATTTTCTGCCTGAAACCCTGAATGTCTCGGGCAATGTGGAAACACAAATGTTGCATCGTGGGATTTACGATGCGGTGGTCTATCGTGCGCAGACGACGCTTTCCGGGAAGTTCGTGCCGCCCGATTTCGGTCCGCTCAAGATCGATGTGAAGGACGTGCAATGGAAAGATGTGTTTGTCACCATCGCGATAAACGATTTACGCGGGACACGTGAGACGATTCTGCTTGATTGGGGCGGCACCAAGCACCCGATGCTACCCGGTTCGCAGCTTCCGGGTTACACCACAGGCGCAACCGCACCGCTCGGCAGCGATCAGCCAATTGCAGCCGACATTCAGTTTTCGATTCCGCTGGATTTTAATGGCAGCGAAGGGATTTTCTTTGCGCCATTCGGCGTGCAAAACGAAGCGACGTTGAGATCAAACTCGCCCGATGTGGGCTTTCGCGGCGCGTTTCTTCCAGCCGAACGATCACTGCGTCGAGATGGGTTCGATGCGAAATGGAAGATTTCGTATTATGGACGCGATTATCCGCAATCGTGGACAAGCCGTACTGGCAACGAGCGATTCACGACGCAAGCCGTTTCTAATTCACTTTTCGGAGCGCAGTTCCTGTCGATCCTGGATGCGTATCGGTACGTTGAACGCTCGATCAAATACGGCGTGCTCTTTCTTGTGCTCGTTTTCACGACGTTCTTTCTGTTTGAAGTCACTGCACGACAGAAGATTCATCCATTTCAATATCTGATGGTGGGTGCCGCCCTTTGTTTGTTTTACCTGCTGCTATTATCGATTTCGGAATTTATCGGATTCAGTTGGGCTTACCTGATCGCGGCAGTCGCGTCGACGGCATTGATCACTTGGTATTGCCGCTTTTTCCTGGGTGGCGGTGTGCGGACGTTAATGATCGGCGCTGGACTCACGGGCGTTTACACATTTCTCTACATTACGTTGCGACAACAGGATTACGCGCTGCTCATGGGCGCAATCGCGCTGTTCATCGTGCTGGCAATCGTCATGTACGTGACGCGCAAGGTGGATTGGTACGCGCGTGACGCGAGTTGAGCCATCGGCACCTGTGCAAAGTTGACAGATCCGGCTCATTTTCGTAACACGCCGCTTACGAGCCGGTTTATTAGCGCGCAAGTACCCACTGATTATGGCTGAATTTACGGTTAACCCGAAGCGTTTTGATCCCTACAAGAATTTTAAGTTTCGCATCAAGTGGGATGGCCGTTACGTTGCCGGCGTTAGCAAAATAAGCGGGCTGCGACGCACCACGGAAGTCATTCTTCATCGCGAAGGCGGTGATCCCAATACGAGCCGTAAATCTCCCGGCGTCACCGAATTCGAGCCGATCACCCTTGAGCGTGGTGTCACCCACGATCCGGAATTCGAGAATTGGGCCAACAAAGTGTGGAGCTTTGGTGCCGGCTTTGGGGCAGAAGTTTCTCTGAAAGACTTCCGTAAAGATATCGTGCTGGAACTCTATAACGAGGCCGGACAACTGGTCCTTGCCTATAAGATTTATCGCTGCTGGGTTTCAGAATACGAAATCCTGCCCGATCTCGATGCCAATGCGAATGCGATCGCGATCGAGCACATCAAGCTGGAGAATGAAGGCTGGGAGCGAGACCAATCGGTAAAGGAACCGGTCGAGCCATCCTTCAAGAAACCGTAGCCGTTCAGCCGCTAACCGGGCCGGGCTCTCGGGAAAAATAAGGGTGTGCCTGTGACGATTACGTTCCGTGGCGGATTCTTTGGCGGGTTGGTCTTGATCCTTTGCATTGGGCTATATCTGATCTGGCTCTGGCGACCTGAGCATCAGGTTCGGTTGCACACCGAGAATTTCTTTCATGCGATCGAACACAGAAACTGGGAGGCTGTGGCCGATTTTGTAGGAAACGATTATCACGATCAGTGGGGCGACGATCGGATGCGCGTCCTCGAACGCATGCGAGAAGGCTTTCGATGGATACGTGGCTCCAGGATCATGGCATCTGATCCTGCCGTGCAGGTTGACGCGCGGCGCGCAGTGTGGATTGGCAAGATCACGCTCTACAGCAGCGACGATGGCGTAATGGAAGTGCTCGATGAACGCGTCAACAAATTGCCCACGCCCTTCGAGCTGGAGTGGCATCGTCTTTCGGGGAAGCCGTGGGATTGGAAGCTCGTAAGTGTGAGCAATTCGGGGTTTGAAATCCCAGCTGATATGCACTGATCCGTTGGAACGCTTTTATTTCCCCAGCGCTTGGCGCAACTGCGTCTTGGCAGAATCCACGTCACGTTGCGCTTGCTGGCAAAGCAGAATGGCCCGCAGTTTGTCTCCTTGATAATAGCGGGCGATAAACTTTTTCTTTGCATAGGCGCCTTGAAGGTCGACACGGGTCGGCAAGACACTGAAATCGCCGACAAAATCCATCCGCAAATCGAACATCTCTGTCCAAAAACAGGGAACCTGCTCATAGCGAATCCGCTTTTTACCTGTCATGTTCGCGCCGGCAACGAGGCCCTGTTCGCGCGCGTTTTCCCAGTGTGTCTGACGCCGCACACCACCCATGATCCGGTCCGGATAAAATGCCAGGTCGCCAACGGCGTAAATTCCCTTTTCTTCTGTCTCGAGATATTCAGTGACAGGGGAGCCGTGCGGTCCCGATAGTGGCGTGTTGCGGACCAGGTGAAGATTCGGTTCTGCGCCGCACGCAACCACAGCGAGACCGACTGGGAAGCGGTTGCCGCTTTTTGTCTGGATATTGCGCAAAACGGTTTTGCCTTCGAAGCCGTTGAGACTTTCGCCCATCGAGAGAACCACGCTGTGTTTGGCAAAGTGATCAGTCAGCCATGCTCCGGTTTCAGGATCCAGATAGCGGTTCAACAAGTACGGATCACGATGCATCAGACCGATCTTCAGTTTCATCATTCGCAGACTCGCTGCCGCCTCGCATGCAAGTAGTCCGCCGCCCACGACCATGATGCCTCGCTCCACGCTTGCCATCTCTTTCAAAGCGAGGGCGTCGCGGACCGTTCGCAGGTAAATAACGTTGCCGAGATTAACCCCGGCCACGGGTGGTCGCACCGGGCGGCTGCCCATCGCCAGGCATGCTTTGTTGAATTCAATAGTTTCCCCGTTGGCAAGCACGGCCAAACGCCGCTCGATGTTGAATTGTGTTACGGCTGTAGCGAACCGGGTCTCGATCTTGTGCGTTTCGAACCAGCGCTCGTCGGGTTCCTGCAATTTCTTGAGATTAGGGTCCTTTTCGCGCAAAAAGGTCTTCGAAAGTATCCACCGCTTGTAAGGGGGAAAAACTTCAGCGCCAACCAGTGTCACGGAGCCGCGTTTGTCGTATTTGCGAATTCCTTCGCATGCGCTTGCTCCGGCAATGCCGGCACCAATGATGAGATAATCACGTCTAATCATATGGGAGAACTCGCACGATAATTTCAGCCCTGCCGCATCGACAAGCTAAATCGTTTGCCTCCGATATTGTTGTTGCGTTGTGGATCTTTCTTTCGGCAGACTGGCTGCGCCGTGAATGAATCTGTTATCGAACTTAGAGATACAACAGGCAATCCGGCGCCACTTGGGCTGCTTGGCTTTGGCATGACTACTGTATTGCTGAATCTCCATAACGCGGGGTTGTACGAACTGAACAGCATGATCCTGGCGATGGGAATTTGTTATGGCGGGGCCGCGCAAATTGTCGCCGGCATCATGGAATGGCGGAAAGGCAATACCTTTGCCACAACTG
>Ga0209470_1000804_pt1 | contig 24425 bp, 25 predicted proteins | sample GraSoiAngelo_125_FD_185882 | JGI IMG/M metagenome (GOLD analysis project Ga0209470, IMG submission 185882) | Grasslands soil microbial communities from the Angelo Coastal Reserve, California, USA - 14_0927_05_40cm (SPAdes) (version 2) | ecosystem: Environmental > Terrestrial > Soil > Grasslands ... | reverse complement strand
CCATTATGATGTTTCCAGGCGAAACTCCCGCTTTCATGATCAAACGCGCGACCGCAATGTTCGCAGCCCCCGCCCCGAGCATGCAGATAGACGCGTTTCCGATCTTCTTACCAACAACCTTTAACGCGTTGATAAGACCCGCACAGACCACCGTTCCCGTTCCCTGTTGATCGTCGTGCCACACAGGAATCCGAAGGTCCACTCTCAACGCATCAAGAATGTCGAAGCATTTCGGTTGTGATATGTCCTCAAGATTGATCCCACCGAAGGAGGGCTGCAACCATCTAACAGCGTTCTCGATATCCTCGGGTCTTTTCGTGCCTAGACAGATCGGATAAGCATCGACACCCCCCAGATACTTGAACAGCAGGCTCTTTCCCTCCATCACGGGAAGTCCAGCCTCCGGCCCAATGTCTCCAAGCCCAAGGACCCGAGTACCGTCGGAAACTATCGCGATACTGTTCCACTTGTTGGTATAGTCATAGACGCTATCTGGATTTTTCTGAATTTCCTTGCAAGGGTCCGCAACTCCGGGCGTATACCAGATCGCGAAATCATCATAGGAGTCGACGGGAACCTTCGAAACAATCTCGATCTTCCCCTGATAGAACGGATGATACTTCATTGCAAGCCTAGCGGGAACATAAGCTCGTTTCAGCAGTGCTGTATCTTGAGCCAACCCCGACTTGTCACTTCTTAGGAAAAACCCGTTCGCAACCTAGCCTGATTTAACGCTGTTGAAAGCAAAAGTCCCAGTAATCCTTATCAGGGATTCGCCCGGTCGAAGCGTCAGCGGAAAGGATTTGTCGTATTCCCACTTAGCAAACCAGTGGAGAGAGAAAACCCCCGAGCTGAAGGAATGGCTACGTCTCTCCGTCGTTGGTTGGAGAAAGGAACCTGTGGTCAAGCGAATTCCTTACCCTACACGTCTAGATCGAGCACGCCGATTGGGGTACAAGGCAAAACAAGGGATCGTGCTCGTTAGGGTTAGAGTGAGAAGAGGAGGTGCTAAGAAACCTCGCCCGGTTTCAGGACGACGGCAAAAAGCGATGGGAGTATCGAAATTCACTAGGAGCATCTCTCTACAAAGAATAGCCGAAAAACGTGCCAATCGAAAGTACGTCAATCTAACTGTCCTCGACTCGTACTACCTGTATTCAGACGGCATCCACCACTGGTACGAGGTTATTCTCGCTGACAAGAGTCATCCAGCGCTCGCGGAATGGTCAAAGGAACGACCCCACCGAGCGCTATCACCGCCAAAGTTACCGGTCGAGAAAGTCGCCGAAACACGATAAACAGCACGCCCCACTGGCCACCGTTGACGCAAGGTAAGCAGATGACTCCAGACCCGCTGACCAGAATAGTCAAGATGGGTCGAAAGGTAGACCCGATAATCTTCGAGACATTGGCTCAAGCATCTTCCTCCAAGTTTCAATCCCCCGTAAACTACCATTTCAGAACCGGCGGCAAGAGGATGCGAGCCACCCTTGTTCTTCTTGCCTGCGCCGCGTGCGGGGGCAGTATTGAAGATGGAATGAACCCCGCGGCCTTGGTCGAGATGATCCACAACTATTCGTTGGTAATGGATGATTTAATTGATCGAGGGGTTGTGAGAAGAGGGAAATCGACCGTGAGAGTCCAATTTGGAGACTCTATCGCCTTACTAGTTGCCATGCTATACCGAGAAGCCCTAGACAACCTGATCGAGAAATGCATCTCTCCGAACAAGATTAGACGAATCGCAGTCCAATCGATGAAGGACATCATCGAAGGCGAGAGACTAGATCTTCTGCTCGAACAAGCTGGGAGGCAGGATCCTTATCTCAAAAGCCAACACATTCTCACCCCAAGCTTCTCACTCTATGTCGAAATGATAGGAAAAAAGACCTCGGCCCTCTTCAAAGCCGCCTCCGAAATAGGAGCATACTCGGCCCGAGCGAAGCCAGGGATTGTGAAGTCGTTAGGCGAATTCGGATGGAAGGCGGGACTCGCATTTCAGATAATGGATGACGTGCTAGACATATGTGGACAAGAAACAGGGAAGCAGATTGGCAAAGACATCATAGAACACAAGCTGGGAAACGCGGCAATATTGACGGCCCTCAGATACCTACCCCGAAACAAAAAGTCCGAAATTCTCACTACCTTGAGATCGGAGAAGGTCTCGCAATCCATGATGATGCGGGCGAGACAGCTAGTTATGGAGACCCCTGCCGAGAGAGATTGTAGAGAGATTGCGGAAAAATACCTCAATGAGGCCAAGACTCATCTCTCCGTTCTGAGAAGGTCCGTCTATCGAGACGGGTTGGCTACACTTTCCGATGCGATCGTCTCGAGGACCTTCTAGACCCACTCCAAGGGACGAATCTCGTCCCAGTTATCCGATCCCCCTCAAGGATCCTTCTAAGTGCGTTCTTTTCTTTCAGGTTGAAAATGTAACACTCGCAACCATTCTTGGCCAGTTGAAGAGCCTGTCTGACCTTCTCTCCCATACCACCAGTAGCATCCCCGGAAGGGCCTCCTGACGCCTTCAATACCGAGCGGAAGTTCTCCGAAGTGACCTCGGCGATGAGAGTAGCACTTGGAAAAGTCTTCGGATTCCGTGAGTATACCCCATCGACATCTGACCCCAGTAATACTCGGGAAGCTCCCAGTCTTTGTCCAACCAGAGAAGCGATGCGATCTCCGGAGAGAACGCCGATACCTTGCGACTCGTCAAACACCAGATCCCCATGAAGCAACGGGATAAGCCGGGACTGCAACGCCTTTCGTATAGGGTCCAACATGATTCTCTTCACCTTCCCGTTGTCGAAGGTCACGAAACTAATCGGATGAAAGGGAACGGGGAGTTTGCCTCGCAACAGCAGGGATGCGCAAATTATCCTCGTGAGCTGCCCCAAATAGAATTCAGTCTCCGAAACGGAGCGAAGTTGAGATTGATGGCGGAGGCCTTTCCCCAAGCCAGATTCGGTGACAAAGGGGTGAGCGTAGGAACCACCGCCATGAATTAGGATCAAAGGACGATCGTAGTCTCTCAATCGATCAGCAACTCTCTGAATCGTAGGGATGTCCGGAGTGCATTCTCTAGCCTTGTCGGTAATTGCTGACCCTCCAAGCTTCAGAATGGTAAGAGACTGCATTCGCTGAATCCCGAGCAAAGCCTTGCTTTTAGCCACTTCGGGGTGACTTTGATGATGATTCGAAGGTAACACCCGACTTATGATTAGCACTAGTGCTGATTTGACCCGGAAGTCATTGTTGAACATCAACGATTCCTCGAATGGCGCACTCCTGCTGGAAGTCATTGAGGAACGGATAATTAGTTCACTGGGCGACAAGCCAAACAGTTCAATCAGTGAAATCGCAAAAGATCTAAGAGTCAATAGGTCAACAGCCTCAAAATATCTGCACGTTCTCCGAGCAAAAAAGAAAGTCGCATTTCGACAAGTCGGACCAGTCAAACTCTGGTCGTTGGAGGAGCAATAGTGGAAGTCAGAAGGGCAATCGCCCCAAGCATCCAAGAGTCAGACGATAGAGTGCCCACCGGGATCCCTAGTCTAGACAAGATAATCGAAGGCGGGCTTAGGCGAGGCGACTGTGTTATCGTGGCCGGCCAACCCGGAACTGGCAAGACAACTCTCGGATTACAATTTCTCTACCATGGTGCAACCCGATGCGGAGAAAACGGTGTTTATGCATCGGTAATAGAGAGCGGGGAGAAACTGAAACGTAACGGTTTGAGATTCGGATGGGACCTAAACCGACTTGAAGCAGAAAACAAGCTACGCCTCGTCTCTCTCCAATCCACAATGAAGGCCGGTGTTAGCACCGCACTTGAAACGGTTCTGGAAGCGTTGCACACCATGAACGCGAAGAGGCTAGTGTTCGATTCTCTCTCAGCACTAATGACCGCGTTCGAGAGTAATGCCGAGGCCAGAAGCTTCCTCCACATCATGGTAAAATTCTTAGAGGCCGCGAACTGCACAACGCTGATGATAAGCGAGGTCCCGTGGGGAAAACAACAACTCGGGACTAACTTCGAAGAGTTCTTGGGCGATGGCCTCGTAATATTGGACGCAAGCTTCGACAATTCGAGAGTTCGCCGAAGAGTCTACATTCCAAAGATGAGAGGAACCGAGCATAGACTGGAAGGATATGACTACTACATAACAAGAGACGGCTTCTCTCTGGCACCGACCCCAATTCCCCCCGACAAAATACGATGATCCAAAGATAAGCAACTAATGCTGCAACGCTTTTTGCGGTCTCACCAGAACGGTCGCGGACGATAAAATGCCCCCGCTTAGGAGCGATCTCCTTGAGAAGCTGATCGGGTCTGAAACCAAAGCCGAGCTCCTGATGTATTTCCACGACAACCCGGACACAACGGATACAGTAGAGGGAATCGCGGCAAAAATCCGTCGAAGCCCAAAGGAAATCGAGCGCGACGTGTCAGATCTCGTCGAGCTAGGCTTGCTTCAGGAGGTGCGAGTCATCTCATTCAGCAAAGACCGAGACCAAGAGTTACAGAAAGAGATCTCGCAACGACTTGTGTCTGCCGGCTCGTTCGAGGAGACATCAACCTCCGCGAATAGAGACCTGACAGGAGTCGCGATGATTGACTCGCTCTTACCCGATGGTTATCCTTCGTCATCGGTCGTGCTTGTCATGGGGGATCCCGCAACGGGAAAAACAACTCTTCTGATCCAACTTGTCGCCGAGGCTCTGAAAAAAGGCAGGAACGTCGTCTACTCAGCCTTAGACGATTTCCCGGACAGCATCAGAGACTCCATGAAACTAATGGGAATTAATCCGAGAGACTATGAGGTTGAAGGAAGGAGGAAACTAGTCTTCATAGACTGTTACTCGTTCCTCGTGGGCGTAAAAAGCCAGGAACAATATAGCGAAGATCCTCAACGCCTGTCTGACCTCAGTATCGTCGTGACAAAAGCTCTGTCCGAAGCTCGCGACTCCGGCAACGTCCTGCTCGCGATGGACTCACTAACGACCCTCATCCAAAGAAGCGGAGTAAGGCCCTCATTCGATTTCTTACATACCTTGATTGCAAAGATAAGGAGCAACCGAGCAAGCTGTGTAACGTCACTTTCGAGAAAAGCATTTCATCCAGCCATAATCGCCGCGATACAAGACAAGGTTGACGGTGTAATTGAGATGAAGGTGGAAGACACAAAGGATGGATTAGCACGTTTCATTAGGGTATCGAAGATGAAGGGCGCCCAACACATAACCACGTGGACTCCTTACAATCGAGACACCTCGATGGGTCTGATTATCCCCTATGAAGAGTCTCGCGTGAAGAAATCAGTTTAGTTCTGTCACAGCACGCTTTCGCGTGGAAAGACTTCGATTCCTGTATCAGTAATTCTGTACGGCCTCGGTTGATTGTCTAGCGGAGTTTTACGCATTTTCTCCACCTGGATCACTCGTAGTAGCGACTTACCGACCTGCAATTGCTGAAGAAGTATGACCCCGTGTGCGAGATACTCCTCGTAGTCGAGACTCCTCTCGAAACCAGGCCTTCGAAGTTCGGTGGTAATCAAGCACGTCGCGCCAGTGTCTGCTAGCGCCTCCATAAGTTCAACCAAGGCGTTCCGTTGCGCAGCCACCCCTTCGTATTGAAAAACCAATGTTGTCACAGGGTCGACAACGATTCTCTTGGCCCCGATCTCCCGAACGCTCGTCTTAATCATCTCAATCAACGTTGCCATAGAGAACTCCTTTCGGCCGACGGTTAATTTTCCAACCTTAATCTCCGCGGGAAGATATCTTATCGGCGAAGCTTCGAGAAAAATCAGTTTCTTGTTATTCTCAAGATCCTGAAAATCCCAACCGAAGTCAAGCATTTCCTCGAAGACGTGCTGTTTGTTTTCGTCGAGGCTGACGTAAACTCCGGTTTCCTCGTAGTCCAAGATCCCATTGACGAGATACTGAGAGGATAGTATCGTCTTGCCAGTCCCGGGTCCTCCAGAAAGCAGAATCGTTCTGTTCTTAGGCAATCCACCGGTGAGCAACTTGTCTAGGCCAGGAATTCCGGTGGGAGTTCTAGAACTAGCGTTCGGATTGCCCGAGGAGTCAGCCAATAGTCTTCAAAAACGGGTTGAGTCAACTCGCAAACCATATTCGTTCTGATACGTCCCGTGTCTCGAACTAGATACAACTCCCGAATATCCATCAACAAGCGTCTCGCCTGCGTAACGCCAGAGGCACCTAAGAGGGGTAGAGTCAATAGGAATGACATCCAAAGATAGGCTTACCCTATACCAGGATCAAGGCGTCCAGCTACTCCTAGGTAGATTCGTCAAAGGGGAAATCGTTGAACTCGTGCCCAGCTTTGATCTCGGCCAGACTGCTAGGTATCCCGAAGTGGAGGAAGTCGTTGATGGCGATACGACTGCCGCGAAGCAACTGGTTGAGAAACTTTGGGACGTGGGAATATTCAAACGCAAGTTCCATGAAAAAATCCTCGTTTGTCCGAGTTGCTTGTCCGCAAATGTAAGCAATGATTACGTCTGCCCCAACTGCAATTCAATTGACATAGAACGTAAAACTCTCCTTGAGCACACAGCCTGTGGAACAATAGACAGCGTAGATAACTTTCTGGTCGAAGGAAGCCTTTATTGTCCCAAATGCAACAAGGAGCTAATCGAAGCCGGGGTGGACTATCAAAAGCTTGGCGCTTGGTTTCAATGCTCTCAATGTGGAAAGAGGTCGGATCTGCCAAGTCCGATTCACAGATGCAGAAGTTGCGGACACATTTTCACTATCAAAGACACGGGGTTCGTGAACGTCTACAGCTACCGTATCAGCGCTGATGCGGAAGAAGAATTCAAGCGGACCTTCCTCGTGATGAAGCCTATCGGCGCAACGCTCGAGGATTTCCAGTACAAAGTCGAGATGCCCGGCCAGGTTGCGGGCCGCTCAGGGGCCCTCCATAGATTTGACGCGGTTGCCTCAAAGGGCTCGTCGGAACTGGTTGTTCTCGACGTAATTGCTAGTGAACGGGAGATTGAAGAGACCCCCATCGCATCGCTCTACGCCAAAGTGTTTGACGTAAGTCCCACTCAAACGATCCTTGTGGCAATTCCAGCACTAACAGCGAAAGCAAAGAAGCTAGCGTCCCTATACAGAATCTCTGTAATCGAAGCGAGCGACTCGCAGCAGGCAGCAGACCTCCTAAAGGGACATTTTGGTTGGACCGGCCTGTCGGGCAACGAAGAATCGATAGATGACTTGCAATTGTAACCTAGTCACTACTAGCAAGGTTACACCAATCTCAAGCCGAACAGCCACTTTGCGCTGGCTAAGTTGACTCCTCGTGCCACTGAAGGTCAAACCTGTCAAGCTTAGAGACAGCCTCTACTTGCTAATCCCCGTGGATATTGCAAGACTGCTAGGAGTCGCGGCGTCGTCTCATTTTCAGCTGAGTTTGAACGAGAGTCAAGAGTCTGTCAGGCTCGTCTATGAGATGAGGAAAGACGAATCTCCGACGGAAGTCATTACCAAAGACGAATGAGGCGCTGAAAATTAGTTCATCAGATCTTGGACATGCTAGCGCTCGGCGCTTCTTGCATGGCCTTGTTCTTCACAATTCGAGCCAAGAAAACGTATTTTCTGGACTCGGTTTTCTTCATTATCGCGGCAAATATCGGCTTCATTCTGTTTCTCTCCGATACTGCGTCCTCAGATATTCTTAACAGATCTCCCAACCCATACCTCGACACCATTTTCATAACTTTTACCGCAATTTCGATCGGTTTCGCAAGTTACCTTTTGAAGGAAAGCGGAGGGAAAGGAGGATTCACGGAGCTTACATCGTTCCTCAAGAGGCTTCCGAAAGCATTACTCGCGTTCCTTTCCATCTCAATAGGCTGGGCGACGGCCACTCTGATTTGGCGGCCGTTTACTGTGAACAACTTGATCGCCAATGGGGAGTCCATCTACTACTTTTCCTACGATAGCTGGTACATCCTAGTCAGTTCTTTGTTGCTGGCCTCGTTCATCGCACTTCCCGTATTGGCCTTTTACAGCCAGTCGAGACGAGTACAAGATCCGAAAGCTTCGAGTTCAATCAGGCTGATTAGTATCTGTTGGGCTTGTTTCGGTCTTATCACCTTCTTCCAACAAGCATTTGCGGGAGCTTTCGCCAGTTTGGTCAAGAGTTTCGGTATCATAGCAGACGGGGCATTATTCGTCCTCGTGTCCTTTGCTCTCAGAGAGCCCACCATCCTGAGTAGAATTGTCACTGGTGGTGAGATGATCTTCCAAGCTGTAAGTTCGAGCACTGAAGAGGACACGGTGGTATTGTACAACACGGAATCTGACAGGAAAAGGCTCGTTGAAAGGTTCGTAGAAGATGGACTAGCAACTGGACAAGAGCTAATCTTCTACGCGATCAAGTCAGAAGTCCCATTCTACAGAGCAATCCTAAAGGGAACTACGACGGATCATTCGCGACAAAAGAGTCCACAGATGATGATTCAGTCCATCGATTTCGGAATCGGCCAAGCGCTAAGTGATCTCGCCGTTCCTCCCGGATTTCACCGGACCAAGAGGGAACTGGTCGACCTTGGGGAATTGAGCCTGGACCAATGCAACCTGATAATATCCAAGGTCAAGTCCCTCGACAGTCTTCCCGGTCCTCGGCGGAGACCACGGATATGGGCTCTCAATGTTGAAGAGGCACAATCTGGTACACTTGAGGCATTGCGTGAAGCGAACCCTAAAGCTCGAATTCGCGACCTTGCACTTCAACAAGACAGTTTTTCGAAACTGCTCAATGCAAAGCATCAGGCACTTTCAAAAAGTAGAATCCTCTTAGAATACGATCCTACGAGTAGCTATGAAGATGCAGTCCAGAAATTTGCGCGAGAATTCCAAGCGAACGTCGAGCCAATTGCAATATTCACCAGCATGGGAAGTCCAATGTTTCGACAGTTTAGAGAGCAACATAACTTGCGATTGTTCACCTTCAGTGCGAAGACGTCAACTCCTTCAAAGGTTTCTGAGGAACATGTTCTGCTGCCTGAAAGGGATACCTCCTTGCTCCTTGATGCAGTCGATAAGCTGCTACAGGCGAACCATGGCCGTTTGGTCGGGATGGTCTTCGACGTGTTCACCGATTTGATCCTTTTTCAGGGATTCGAAAAGGGGTATGGCGTATTGTCATCTGTTATTGAGATGTCCGAGTCAGAATCCGCTTCAACACTTGTGCTGGTTAACTTCACAGCTCTCGATGAGAGGTCTCTGAACGGAATAAGAGGCCTCTTCAGATCACAGGCCAAGTTCGACTTGGGTGGATTCAGAATGGTTCGCTCGGAGAGTACAGGATTTTCAAGCTTCGAAAGCAAGAAACCGACCCTCGAAGATGAGGGTCATGGTTCGGAGGGAAGATTGTCCAATTGAGCAGAACCCAGTCTTTCAGTCAGGTACTTCTTGACTGTGTAGATGAAGGACTATCGGTTCTCGGAAATGAGCCTAGGCAGGCTATCTATCAGTACCTTGCGACAATTCATTCTCTCGACCGGGAGCAGATTCCTGATAAGGTCGATGAGTTCGCAGCTGGGCTGAAAAAGGCGTTGGGTAGTGCATCAAGAGTGATCGAGAGGCTCATCCTGAAGAAACTGTTTCAGAGAATAGGATCTACTTTCCGTGAGACCGCGGACCTGGAGTTCGCGGATTATGTGAGAGACGCTAGGCGGAGGTTTGAGATTACCTCAACGAAACATGGTGACCCCGTAGAAGGTCTTCGGTCAAAGAAGGGTCAGGTTACCGGTTAGAGAGTCGAGCAGATCGGCGGGAGCCGGGCCGAGCCCCAAACAGGTAATTGTTCCGGGAGGAACTTGTGTTAGTCCCCTATCCCTGACCAAGTGTACCGGAATCCCTTTGGATCTTCCCTTTCTCTCTAGCTCTAAAACACTGTCGAGGTCAGGGACTTTCAATGCGACCTTCATTTGCCCTTCTTCCATCCACGACTTCCACCAATCATGCAGATGGGTGCGTGCTTCTTCCGCAGCGGATACTGCAGCGTGCGCACACTGGACGGCCGCCTTTCCTCGTCCCATATCCAAATCCAATCTGACTACGAGCACTTGTTTGAAACGAAAACTCTCTGACATGACCCGTACAAAGTAGCATATTATGGTATTTTAAACGCGAAGGGGCGAACTCTACTAGTGGACCGGAAATGGATTCGTCAGCGATGGCTCTTTCGGCCAAGATCTCCACGATTATCCATGCAACCGAAGACCCCGAAAAAGTTGCCACGGCAATACGAAACCTCTCGCTCGGCGAGATGCCAGTGGGCTCAACGGCGAACCGAGCGAAGGGGCATCACGGCAATGAAATCGTGACCACGGTATTCACGATAAGAAACGCGAAGAACGTTGAATGCTTTCTCCGAAACATTTGGAACGGTCTATCCCAGTTAGATAGGACTGAGGTACACTCCAGTTTGACCTCGAGAATTGATAATGCGGGAACTCTCTTCCTCCGGATTGACAAACAAGAAGCCCTGAAGGGAAGAATCCGTCTACAAGAGACAGACCCGATCAAAATCGCGATCTCATTCAGGACAATGTCGCCGAAGGGCGTTGGATTCGTGAACAATATTCAGAAAAGGCTAGAAGAGATTCAACGGCGGAATAGATCTGATTTTTAGACCCACACCCTATTATTCAGGGCCCCTAGAACTGCGGTTTGGGGAATGACGAAGCCAGTCCCAGCTTGACCAAAAGGATGATGTCCTCAGCGACGGGCCGACCCCAAACATGTCGCAACTTCGAGACATTGCCGCGAGAAAGGTTTTAGTACGCAGTCACCCGTGTCACCGCGATTTCAGCTAGGTGCAATAGTTTGTCCATGTTTGCAGTTCCCGGAGCTTACGACCGGGCGATAACCGTATTCTCTCCAGACGGGAGACTATTCCAAGTTGAATACGCGAGCGAAACGGTGAAGCGAGGGGCAACAGTCCTAGGCATCGCATCACCTGAAGGAGTTGTTCTTGCGGCCGAAGAGCGGGCGGGCTCCAAACTTCAGGATCTGTCCTTCATGTGGAAGATATTCCAAATTGATGATCACGTTGGGACCGCTGTCGCTGGTCTGAGCTGCGATGCCCATATTCTAGTCGACCAAGCCAGGATTTACGCACAAAGTAACAAGCTGATGTATGACGAGCCAATCGACATCGAGATACTGACTCGGCGCATCGGAGAAATTAAGCAGCTTTACACTCAACATGCGGGTGTCCGGCCCTTCGGGATTTCGATGCTTTTTGGAGGAGTCGACAAGAAGGGTAGTAGATTATTCTGGACTGACCCCAGTGGGGCGTTCTTCGCTTACAGGGCCTGGGCAATCGGCGCGGGTGGAGATGCGGCCAATGAGATACTTGAAGCAGAGTATCGAGACAATCTGACAATGGATGAGGCTTTGTTGCTCGGAATGAAATGTATGACGAAGGTTTTGGAAGGAAAGGCGGAGCCCCAGAAAATACGGGTCGCGGTTATCCCGAGGGAGACGGGCAAATTCCAGAAACTCCCCGTCGAAGAGGTCGACAAGTACCTCCGGAAGCTGGATGCTGGTAAAAAGGCACCGGCTGGCAAATGAGTGACAAGTTCACAACGGCACGCCTATCCAAAGGCCAGGACCATTTTGAGATTCTAGTAAAACCTCAACCAGCTCTGGACTACAAACTTGGAAAGCCAATCCCCCTTTCTCAAGTACTAATGATAGAGGAAGTGTACTCGGACTCAGGCAAAGGAACAAGGGCTTCAGAAGAGAAACTGCGGAAGCATTTCGGTACCATAGACCCGGTCAAAGTGGCGGAAGAAATCATGAAGTCCGGTGAGCTTCAGCTCACCACCGACCAGCGTCGTCAGCTGAGTGACGAGAAGAGACGGCAAATAATATCGATAATTTCACGGAATGCTATCGACCCCCGAAGCGGGGCACCTCATCCGCCTCTAAGGATAGAGCAGGCTCTTGAACAGGTTCGCATATCGATTGATCCCTACAGGAGCGCTGAAGAACAGGCAAAACAGGTCATAGAAGATCTCAGGCCGGTACTTCCCATCAAGATGGAGCAGATGCGAATAGCCGTGAAGGTGTTTCCAGAGCACGCTGCAAGGGCCTATAATGCTTTCAAGAGCTTCGGCACGGTCACCCGCGAAGAATGGCAGGCAGACGGTGCCCTAGTAGCAGTTATAGAGATGCCCGCAGGCATGTATGGCTCGTTCACGGATAGAGTCAGCAAGATGACACAGGGAACTATTCAGATGAAGGTCCTGACCTAGAGGAAAACATAATGGTAATTGTAGCAGAGCCAAAGCAAGTGGTAGCACCGGGCGAACTCCTCGCTGAGGGAGACCATTTGCTCGGCGACAACTCGTTCAAGGTGGGAACTCGGATATATTCGGCCTGCATAGGAATCTTCGAGGTCGATGGCACCAGAGTCACCGTCGTCCCTCTCAAGGGTGGGTATTTTCCGCGGGTAGGAGATCTCGTTGGTGGCAGAATCGTCGATGTAGGGCTTTCAGGCTGGACGGTAGACATTCGCGCCCCGTACGAGGCCATGCTTCCCGCGTCCGAGACCCCAGGTCCAAGGGGACCTCGGCGAAGAGATCTATCTGAGTCATTCGATGTCGGAGACATGGTTTTGTCTCAAGTCCTCGCCTTCGATAGAACGAGAGATCCACTTCTGACAGTAAAGGGTCCTGGGCTGGGCAAGATTTCCAATGGGAGAGTGGTGGAGATATCAGCTGCAAAAATACCCCGTTTGATAGGAAGAAAAGGTTCAATGATCAGTATGCTGAAGAGAGAAACGGGTTGCCAGATAACCGTTGGACAGAATGGCGTGGTTATGGTCTGGGGCAAGTCTCCCGAGAACGAAAGGGTCGCAGTAGAAGCCATATACATGGTCGAACGTGAAGCTCATACAAGAGGATTGACAGACAGGATACGAGAAATGATCGCAAAATCAAACGTGGTAGGAGAAGTTGCCAGAACCCAAACAGCCTGAAAAGCTGATCGACGATAAGGGCATCCGGATAGACGGTCGTCGTCTTGATCAGCTACGGCCTATAAAACTCGAAGTGGGAATACTCGACAAGGCCGATGGTTCCGCCTATATTGAGCAGGGAAAGAACAAGATTCTCGTTGGAGTCTACGGGCCTAGAGAAGCGCACCCGAAACACATCGCACTTCCGGATCGTGCAGTCTTGAGGTGTAGATATCGGATGGCCCCGTTCTCCGTAGATGAACGAAAGAATCCAGCACCCTCCAGAAGAGAGATGGAGCTCTCCAAGGTAATCCGAGAATCACTCGAGTCCGTGGTTCTTACAGATCTCTACCCCAGAACAACTATCGACGTTTTCATCGAAGTCCTACAGTCTGACGGTGGGTCTCGCTGCGCTGGAATTACCGCGGCGTCCTTGGCATTAGCCGATGCGGGAATACCAATGAGAGAGTTAGTCGCCGCGTGCGCCGTCGGCAAGATTCAGGGACACATGGCACTTGACCTATCCGATGCGGAAGACAAGTATGGTGAAGCAGACCTTCCAGTGGCATGGGTCCCCAACGCGAACCTAGTCACCCTCCTCCAAATGGACGGAATACTCACAACGAATGAGTTCGAGAAAGGACTCACGATGGCGCTAGACGCGTGCAAGACCATACATGGAATGCAACAAGAAGCACTGAAGAAGAAATATCTAGTGATCAAGGAAGTCGCTGAGGAAAGAGAAGAAACCGAGGTAGTAGCCTAGTGTCGTTCACTCCTCAGCTTCCGCCAGTCGCGAAGCTTGAACAAAAGACCGTGGTCGATCTTGTCGCAAATGGAAAGAGAATAGACGATCGAACCGCAGACAGCTACAGGCAATTGCACATCCAAGTGGGTCTGATAGAGAAAGCCAACGGCTCAGCGCAAGTACATCTTGGCAAGTCAAAAGTCCTTGTCGGAGTCAAAGTAGAAACAGGAACGCCTTTCCCCGACACACCAGACGAAGGAGTACTGACTGTAAACGCTGAACTAGGTCCACTCGCATCTCCACTGTTCGAAACAGGACCCCCAAGTGAACAGGCCATCGAATTAGCACGGGTCATCGACAGAGGGATCAGAGAGTCGAAGGCCGTGGACATGAAATCGCTCGTCCTACTGAAAGGGAAGAAAGTCCAGGTAGTCTTCGTCGACATTTACATTCTAGATCACGACGGCAACCTCATTGACGCAGCATCTATTGCGGCTCTAGCGGCCCTTGCGAGCGCAAAGATGTTGAAGGCGGAGCTTAAGGGCGACGAAGTCGTATACAAGCCCGGGCTTCATTCTCTACCTCTCAATAACCATCCGGTTGCTGTCACGTTCGCCAAGGTTGGCAAGACAATCGTTGTGGATCCCGTACTCGAAGAAGAACAGGTCATGAACGCGAGGCTCACAGTCACCATAGAGAAGAACGGCAACATTTGCGCAATGCAAAAAGGAGGCCTATCAGGCTTCACGCAAGACGAACTGAAAACAGTGGTGCACTTGGCTGTACAGAAGGCGGCTGAGAACAGAGCGAAGATATTGGCAGCGGCGAAGGGCTGATGGGAAAGAAGATCGGGCTCGCCGGGGGCTTCAGCGCTCGGTATGGAACAGTTACTCGTCGACAGTACGTAGAGATAGTCACCGGACTTAGAGGAAAGCATGAGTGTCCAAGATGCATGTTCAGGACCGTCAAGAGATGGAGCGTTGGCGTTTGGCACTGCAGAAAATGCGGATACAAGTTCGCCGGAGGAGCGTACACACCCCGAACGAAGCTCGGCGAGATCGCCGCACGAGCCACGAGGGGTCTCATGAGTCCCTCGACACTGTCAACCGAGCTCGACAGCCTCCGAGCAGGAGCGAAAGTAGCAGTTACAGTGGTACCCCAGATCAAAAAGACGAGGACTAGGAGAAAGAAGGTAGTAGCACCTGAGGCCGAAAAGAAAGCTGAGGAAGGCCGGATTGAGGACCCGCAGCCTGCCCCAATCGCAGATGCTGAGGCAGCAGACCAGCCCGTCGAGAACTCATAAAGAATCAGAAATCCTACTATCCATAGATTTTCCCTCACCAAAGATAGCGCGAACTATTTTCTCGTCGGTGGTGCCTGAGACTCAGCAAGCTCCAGGCTATCGATCACTCACCAAACTGGAGGCCAACGGACGCGCGCTGATAATGCATATTCAGGCGCAGGACCTGGTTGCCTTGCGAGCTGCGTCGAATTCCTTCCTGCGTTTCATCGCTGCTAGTCTTAGAGCGATCGAAGTTGTTGCACCCTTTTATAGGACGCGCCAAGTTCCCGATCGCCCGGCGCGCAAACTTGAGTGAAGAAGTTGAACTTCCACCGCAGTTGCAAGAACAATTGGCCAGACTGCAGCAGCTTCAACAGACGCTACAGGCAGTAACCTCGCAGAAACAGCAGCTTGAGATCGAGCTTTCAGAGACTGATAGAGCGCTCGCCGAGCTCGACAAGATTACGGATCAGACCCCTGTTTACAAGAGCGTGGGCAGCCTCCTATTGAAGTCCGAGAGACAGACGGTTCTTTCGGAACTGAAAGAGAGGAAAGAACTGCTTGGAACGCGAATAACGGTCTTGGGAAGGCAGGAGGAGCGCACGAAAGAAAGGATGAAAGAGCTTCAAACTAAGCTTCAGGAGAAGCTCCGACCTGCAAGTGCCGCGGCCAGCTGAAAGCCGGCCCGTGCCGACGATTCCCGTTAAGGCCAAGACGACTTGGAAAGGATTTCTCCGGTCTCTTCTAACCTCCGCTCGCCTGGCGGACCACATTGTTCTCTTATGCCATCAGAACGCCGACCCAGATGCAGTCTGCTCGGCCTTCGCCCTGCAGACGCTTCTGCACAAGCTTGCACCGGGAACTAGGGCCACGATATCGTGCCCTGAAGGAATCAGTGCCCCGACGAGACAGTTAATGGAAAACCTCGGCATCTCGACGCCTAATCAGAAGATTCCAGTAGATGCTGATCTGGCGGTGCTTGTTGATACGAACTCGCTTGATCAGCTTGGAAGAGCGTCTGGTGCTCTACTGAAAATGGAATACGGTCTGATAGTTGTCGACCATCACCATCCGCATCCTGACACTGTGAAGGTCGCAAGTCAGATGATTGTCGATGAGTCGGCTGCCGCCGCCGCAGAAGTTGTCTTCCGGCTGTCCGAGGCGTCTAATGAAGAACTGGAAAGAATGGAGGCAACTGCTTTGATGGCTGCGATCTTTGTGGAAACGAAGCATTTCTTGCTTGCGAGAGAGTCAACATTTGAGGTTGCGGCCAAGCTTGCGAGAGCCGGGGCTGACCCGCGTCGTCTCGCTGGAATGTTGAGTTCGCCAATGAATCGTTCGGAGCGGGTTGCTCGCCTAAGGGCCGCAGAGCGATCAAGTGTTACCATGCTCGGGAACTGGATTGTTGTTACGTCGCAGCTTGGCTCGTATCAGTCTTCGGCTGCGCGGGCTTTCTTGTCATTGGGTGCACACGTAGCGTTTGTTGCGGGAGAAGTGAAGGATAAGATACGGGTCAACATGCGGTCAACGGAGGATTTCTATGAAAAAACCGGCGTACACTTGGCAAGAGATGTGGCGATTCCCTTGGGAAAGTTGTTGGACGGGGTTGGTGGGGGGCATCCAACTGCTGCAGGATTAACCGCCTCAGGAGCAGTGGACGATGTATTGATCGCTTGCGTGAATCGTCTTAGAGAGTCTGTTGGTTCGCTCCAGACCTAAAATAGCGCGGACGCTTATCATATCATTATAGAGTACTAACTCAGGAGTGAGTAGGAGACTTTGGCTGGAACTCAAGGGGAGATCGTTGCTGCTCATAGCTTGGGCTTCCAATACGCCGGTTCTGCTTCGAAAGCTCTGGACGATGTCAATATTGTTATTCGTCAGGGAGAGTTTCTGCTTCTTACGGGTCCGAGTGGTTGTGGAAAGACTACTCTCTGTCGATGTCTCAACGGTCTCATTCCTAACTTCCATCCTGGAGAGATGTCTGGGGAGCTATTGGTCGATGGGGTTAGTGTCGCTACTGAGACGACTAGTGAGCTGTCGAGAAAAGTTGGCTATGTCTTCCAGAATCCGGAGAACCAGCTTTTCGCATTGACGGTGGAGAAGGATGTGGCTTTTGGGCCTGAGAACCTTGGCTTGACGAGGGAGGAGATTAGGGGTCGGGTTGACTGGGCCATGGGTGCGGCTGGGACGGTTGCGCTCAAGGATCTCGCGCCGTACGAGCTTTCGGGGGGACAGCAGCAACGCGTTGCCTTGGCCGGGGTCTTAGCGATGAAGCCGAGCGTGATCGTTCTGGACGAGCCAACATCGTTCCTGGACCCGCGGACCGCTGAGGAGATTATGAGTGCGGTGGACGATCTCCGGAAGGAGAATGGAATCACGGTTATCGTTGTCGAGCACCGGTTGGATCTGGTAGGGAGGTATGCGGAGCGTATTGTGGTCATGGATCACGGGAGGATCGTTGCGGACGGAACGGTTGAGGATATTCTCGATTCGGAGTTTGACCGGTTGAGCGGGCTGGGGATTGGTCTGCCGAAGGTGAGCCTTCTCTGGTCACTGCTCAAGAGAGATGGGCTGGTCTCCGAACGTCTTCCCACCCACGTCGAGTCTGCTGCTAAGATGCTATCCGAGAGGCTCCGGAACTGATCCTCGTCGAGAAGGTCTCGTTCACACATCCGTCCGGTCAACTCGCGCTCAACTCTGTCGATTTGAAGATTGACAGCGGCGATTTTCTTGCGATCATGGGAGAGAACGGTGCGGGAAAGACGACATTGGCGAAGCAGTTGAATGGTTTGTTGAAGCCGACTATGGGGAGGGTGACGGTAGATGGAGATGACACAATGAAGAAGAGCGTGGCTCAGCTGTCTAGAAAAGTTGGGATTGTGTTTCAGAATCCCGATCATCTGCTCTTCTCGGAAACTGTTAGGGAGGAGGTCGGGTTTGCTTTGAAGAACTTCGGCTTCGAGCCCGGCGTCGTAGTGAAACAGGTAGAGAGGACCCTTGAGGCTCTTGATCTGGCTCATTACGCAGACACCTCTCCTTTCCTGTTGAGTGGTGGTGAGAGGAAGAGAGTGGCCTTGGCGGCGGTCTTGGCTTGGGAGCCGGACTATCTGATTCTGGATGAGCCTACGATCGGGCAGGATTACCAGCAGAAGGAGCGGCTGCGCAACTTCATCCTGCAACTCAACTCTCAGGGGAAGGCCGTGGTGATGGTGACTCATGACGTGGAGTTTGTAGCAGAGTGCAACCCGAAGATTGTCCTCATGTCCAAAGGACAGATTGTAGCACAAGGACAAGCGGACGAGGTCTTGTCTGATGATGGCCTGATCGAGAAAGCATCGCTGGTCAGGCCCCAGATGGCCAAGCTGTTCAGCCAGCTAGCCGGTTTTGGTTTTCCACGGGACGTTGTTGACGTGCACAGGGCGAAGATGTTGTTGGAGGAGAGGTTGTCGCAGGTGAGGCTTCGTGTCGCTCAGAGTTCTTAATGGATTCAAGTTCTCAAGCCTCAAGACTCCAGTTCACCGGCTGGACCCACGGGCAAAATTCCTGCTGGTAATAGGGATTATCGTTCCTTCACTCCTGTTCACGAACATCTACCTGCTGGCAGGGTTGTTGATTGTGCAAGTTCCGCTGCTCATGGTTGGCCGTGTTACGAGGCGGTGGGTTCAATCTCTCAGAGCAGGCGTGTTCCTCTCAGCCTTGATCTTTGTCGTGAACTTCTTCACCGGACCCCTCGTGAACGCTGTGGCATTGACCCTCCGGTTTCTCTTGTTGATGACGACTTTCAGCTTCTTCTTCATGACCACCTCCCCTGACGATCTCGGGTTGGCAATTGACAAGGTCGGATTCATCCGATGGCTCTCACGTCGCTGGCTGGGCTATCCAAACGCCCTATCCTTCACCTTCACCACCGCCGTACGGCTGGTGCCTACCATGGCAGTGGACGCCCAAACAGTGGTGGATGCGCAGCGGTCAAGGGGCCTTGAGCTGGATAAGGGAAACCTGTTGAAACGGGTCCGGAACTATATTCCGATCTTGATTCCCCTCCTACTGATCGCAATCAGGAGAAGTCTCGAGCTGGCGGAAGCGCTTGAGGCGCGTGGGTTCCCCGGAAAAGAGGGCCGAACCTCGCTGTTCGAACTGCGATTCAAGCCTGTTGATTATCTTCTATTGGGAATATCCCTAGCGGGGATATTCCTATCTCTCTGGGTCTTCTTCCACTACCGCGTCCCAACGATCTAGAGAAAAGAGCCGCAGGGTAAACACTGCTCTTGCGTCACGGGATGCTGTGTGCAAGACCCCCCCTCCCTCGGGAACGATTTCCTGTCTGGCAGGGTTTTTGGGCGAGGCTGGCGATTCAGGGCACAGACCAGGCTTGGATGGTATGGCGTTCTGACGAGTCGTCAAGAAGGGTTTGCTATGCAATTAAGGGGATGGCTTCCAGATTCGGGATCAGGGTTGATAATCGGCGATTTCGCGGGTGGGCAACCCTGGATCATGAAGGGCGGGGGCGCGAGAAAAGCAGCCACCCCCGGGGGTCGAGAAAAGCATGCTTAATTTTGAAGAGAATGTATAGAAAAAGTTGCAGGAGAAAATTAGTTAGCAGAAGAGAACAGATACAGGAATAGAAAAGGTTAAGGAAAAAATGGTCGAGGAAAAAGATGCCATTAATATCGTCGTTAGCAATTATGGGTCGTGAATGATACGGTGGGGAAACCAAGGCTTGGACTTTTGTTTGCTGCAGTGGTCCTCCTTGCGCTAGGGGCGTTAGGAAGTGCGTATTGGTTTAGCCTCCGTGGACCCATTGGCAATCAAACCAGTTGCGCGACCGTACCATCGTCCTCGATGTATATTGACTGGGCCTATCTATACGGCAATCTTACCGAGATGAGAAACGCTGCCGATAGAGTAGTTGATGGCGTCGTGGTGGGTTCAACCACATCCGGTTGCGGAGTAATCGTCACCCATTACACCGTTAAAATCATCATGACACTCAAAGGTGACAGTGATAGTTTTCTCATAACAGTGATACAAACCGGGGGAGTAATCGGAAGCTCCAAGCAGGAAGTTAGAGAGGACCCGCTAATCCGAATCGGTGATCATGTCATCATGTTCCTCAATTTCGACCCAGAGGATGGAATGTACGGGATACTGGGAGGCCCACAGGGACGACTGAAAGTGATAAACCATCTTGTCTACTCGCTAAACGTTCTCTATCCGGATCGCAACATTGACATCATCAATTGGAGGATCAGCGGTCTACCGGAAACTGCACTTTGGGATCAGCTTCGGTAGAACGCCCAGATCGAGACTCGCGGTTTCACAATTAGACGCGTCAGCTAGTGGGGAACCTTCGGACAGCCCTTGGCGATGGGCAATATTGTTCAGACCGCCGTCTTCACAAAGAAAGTCTAAACGATCTAAATGAAGTCTCTTCAGCATCGTTCACGTGCATCAGCAACCGGTCGAGACCTGAGGCGGTCACCCATCAATGGAGGCTCGACCGTTCCTGACCAGAAGTTGTTGAAGAAGAGGAACTCAGACGCTGTGTCACTCTTTGAAGGCTTGTCAGTTGTATCCGGATAATCAGTAACACTCATATGCTCACCATTTCGCGTCTATTCTCGAAAAGATCTTGACACAACCACCTACGACTGCTCCAGCAAAGAAAATGCTGTCTAGGAACATGATCTTAGCTATCGTTGTTATTGTCATTCTGGCAATAGGCGTCGGTGCAGCCGTTGTCCTTCTACGCCCTGCAGCTACACCCACGATAACTCTCTGGTACAACAGCACAGGCCATTATGGAGATACTGAGCCTGCTGTTGCCCAACTGGTCAAAGCACAGATAGAAGCGACGGGCAAGGTGACGGTCAATTTGCAGTCAGAGGACTGGGCGTCTTACAGAGCAGATCTTGCCAAGGGTAACCTTCCCATGTTTCTCCTAGGATGGTACCCGGACTACTTCGACACCGACGATTACATCTCGCCCTTCTACTCGACGTCCGGTGCTCAAAGTCAAGGATCGTTCTACTCGAACGCGACGGTGGACAAGTGGGTAACCAACGAAAGCACAACAGTCGACACAACGATCCGCAACTCCTACTTCCAGAAGCTTCAGAACCAGTCTGCGACAGATGTGCCATACATTCCACTATGGATGACTAATGCTCACGTGGTCTACGACTCGGATATCTCAGGAGTCTTTCTGCACCCAGTTGTCTTCAAATATTTCATAATGAACAAGCCTGGGTTCGATCACATCACGGTCGGAACAACCGACTCTCCAACATCATTCGATCCTGCTCTGGCGTACGACTACTTCTCCGGAGAAATCATCAACCAGGTCTTTGACACACTCCTGGTCTACAGCCCCACCAACGGAACATTGCTGCCTGGACTAGCAACACAAGTACCTTCGGTGACTAACGGCGGTATAGGCACCGACGCTAATGGAAATCAAACGTACACGTTTGATCTGAGACCAGGGTTGAAATTCACGGATGGCAGCTCGCTGAACGCTACGACTGTGAAAAACGCCATTCAGCGCGTGATACGACTCAACCTCGCTGGCAGCGCCGAATTCCTATTAGAGCAGGTGGCCCAGTTAGGAAGGACCCCGACCATCGACACACCAAATTGTCCAGGACCATGCACGAGAATCGTGTTCCACCTGAACCAACCAGTTGGATTGTTCAACGAGATCATGTCCTTCTCTGTCGCCGCCCCGGTACCCTGGTGGTACAACCAAACAGGGGCTCAGCAGGACCTTGTGAACAATGTGGTGAAGGTTACGGGTGAAGGACCCTACCAGCTGACCTCGCTTACACCAAACCAGCAATACGTCCTCACAAAGAACAGCGGCTACTACAATTCCGGACTCTATGCATCTTTCGGGATTCCCACCATCCCCATCTTGAACAAGATCATCATCAACCGGTACAGTGACTCCTCATCGTTGAAGCTGGCAATTCAGACTCACCAGATCAACATGGCATACCGAACGTTGAATCCGACTGACTTGAGCAGCCTCCAGGGATCGGCTGCCTCTCTAAACCTCAGGGTGGATATCGGCACGAGCCCACAGATCCGCTTCCTAGTGTTCAACGTCAAGACGGTTCCATTCAACGACCCGAACGTCAGACGTGCGATAGCCTACGCTGTCGACCGGAACAGCATCGTCACTAACGTCTTCCACGGATTCGCGGTAACCCTGTACTCAATGGTTCCGCCTGGGTTCTTCGGACCCGACTATTCGAAGCCTGTATTCCAGACAATCTATGGCTCTTTACCAGACATAGCTAAGGCGACAAGTCTTCTATCAAATGCAAAGCTCGCGATTGGCTTCTATCTTTTTCAGGCGAACGAGATAGAAAGACCCTGGACATAGCAGAATCTCTATCAACTCCCCTTTTCTTTTCTAGTACCGAATTTAACTTTTCACGGTAGGTGGGCTTTAGATGCCCAAACAAGGCTCCCTTTTAGCCTACACCGTTTCACGACTAATCCTTGCCCTCCCAACTCTACTGATACTGCTGACAGTACTCTTCTTAGTTCTGAGAATACTCCCTGGAGATCCTGTTAGCGCCTTGGAGGCCGGGCGTCATAGGTCCATCAGGGATATTGCAGCAGACAAGGCCCGCTTGGGGCTTGACCAGCCTTGGTGGATACAGTACCCAGTCTATCTCGGCCAGGTTTTCTCCGGAAACTTCGGCGTCTCTCTTGGCTCCCTGTACCTAGGACAGCCTGTCCTCGGCGTGATTGCTCAAAAACTCCCAGCAACGATCGAGCTGGCAATCGGAGGGATGATAGTCGCTACCATTATGGGAGTTGGGACCGGAGTTCTAGGTGGAGCAAATCGGGACAAGCTTCCAGATGTCATAGTTCGTCTCTATGGAGGCATAATCTGGGTTATCCCTGTCTTCTGGCTTGGCCTGATGTTGCAGCTTGTGTTTGCAGTAGGACTCCACTGGTTTCCCCCTAATCTTCGATACGCAGCCGACCCCGTGATCTATCCTCCCCCGACACATATCACAGGACTCTACACGTTGGACTCTCTTCTAGAGGGGAGTCTGGACAAGTTTGCTATCTCCATCGATCATCTGTTTCTTCCTTCTCTTACCTTAGGATTAGTGGTCAGCGGATTCTTTACAAGGACAGTAAGGGCTAATCTTCTTCGCACGATAAACTCTGACTATGTAGAAGCAGCGAGGGCACGCGGTGTCCCTGAACCGTTCATTGTATTGCGCTACGCTTTCAGGAATGCGCTCATTCCTATCGTGACAATTCTTGGTTTGCAGTTCGCCATTCTCTTTGCAGGCGCCGTTCTCACAGAGAAGACGTTTTCTTGGGACGGAATGGGGACGTTGCTTCTCAACTCGATCGATAGTCGAGATTATGCGATGATCCAGGGCACGGTCGTCGTTTACGCCTTTATCATCGTGATCATCTCGGTGATCATCGACGTGATCAACGGTCTTATAGATCCCAGAGTCAGGTACTAGATTTTGACTGAGGCCGCCGCTCAGCAACAGACCGAGCAGCCGTTGGAGCGGTCGAGTTCGTCAGTGGGGCGGCTCCTTGATCTGCTTATCCAGCAACGGCGAAGCCTTGCCGGCGCAATGTTTTGGATCGGGGTTGTAGTTTTCTTTTCTTTCATATTCATAGGCCTCGCTGCCCCCCTCATAGCCCCGTATAATCCACAAAGCATCTTCTTGACCCCTCCGAGCCAGCCTCCCACTCTTCAGCATCTGATGGGAACGGATGACCTCGGCCGGGACATATTCAGCCGTGTACTCTGGGGGACGCGAAGCTCGCTGGAAATTGTGGCGATAGGGTCGGTTCTCGCTCTCATTGTCGGTTTCCCGGTAGGTCTCTTCTCGGGCTACGTGGGAGGCTGGATCGATCGCGGACTGGTTCTGGTCATGGACTCAGTCTATGCGTTTCCTGGTTTGCTTTTGGCGGCGATAGTCGCATTGTTCTTGGGCAAGGGGGTGTTCAATATCGGGATCGCTATCACAGTCATTTACGTGCCCACATACTTTCGAGTGACGAGGAACCACACAATCTCTGTTAGAGAGGAGACCTTTGTCGAGGCGGCAAGAGCGTTAGGAGCGAACAGTATGACCATCCTCTGGTCATATATCGCGTATCAAGTGCTCATTTCCATACCCGTTGTTTTCTCTCTGAGTGCCGCAGACGCGATTCTAACGGCCGCGGGCTTGAGCTTTCTCGGCCTCGGGTTGGAACGACCGGCCCCGGACTGGGGTCTTGATCTAAGTGACGCTCAGAAGTTCCTATCTACAGGGGCATGGTGGTCCTCCTTTTTCCCAGGCGTAATGATCATAATTTTCACTGTCGGGCTCGCCTTCCTAGGTGAA
>Ga0209470_1000799_pt1 | contig 24484 bp, 19 predicted proteins | sample GraSoiAngelo_125_FD_185882 | JGI IMG/M metagenome (GOLD analysis project Ga0209470, IMG submission 185882) | Grasslands soil microbial communities from the Angelo Coastal Reserve, California, USA - 14_0927_05_40cm (SPAdes) (version 2) | ecosystem: Environmental > Terrestrial > Soil > Grasslands ... | reverse complement strand
ATAGTAGTCGAAGATCCTTTCCGGAACGAAGACTCCCTCTCCCAAATCCAATACCATTCGGGCAGGAATGCAGAGGTGTTGAACTGTCTGAAGAATTGTCTGCGCCTCGGCCATTCGCTCCGGTGGCAGTGCCACTATAATCTCGCCACAGTGGAAGACATCCACGACATCATCCATGTGATCCCATGCCAGGACTGGTGAACCCTTGGCCGTCTTGTTCTGGCCTGGCAGCGCAACAAAGCAAGCAACTTTGCAACGAGCAAGCCGACTTTTCGAAAGTCGTTCAGCGATGCCCGAAGCGAACTCATCGGCACCTAGAACGGCAACTGGAAACCGGCCATTTTGAGAATTGTCGATCGCATGCATCACCGCGCGGATTAAGTGAATTAGGCCAAAACTAAGTACAAACATCAGGCTGCAGCCAACGAACACGAAGCCACGCGAAAAGGTTATTGTCCGATAGCAGAAAAGCAAAGATAAGGACAACAACGTACAATACAGGGTGGCGAGCGCTGCTGTCCTGACGCCCGTTTGGACCGTCACTAGGTAAACAATGCGATTCAATCGCAAGTGCTCAACCACTAGAGCCCACAACAAGGTTACGAGGATTGTGAAACCGACGTATGCATAATCATCCACTTCTACTTTGTCGAAGACTTCACTCTGGAAGCGGACGTAACTTGCGATATAGAAAGCAATACCGGGAACCGCAAAGAACGCGATTGTCACCAAAAACTGAATCACGTTGATCGAGCGTCTGGGCATAGTAACCTGAACCTCCGGGGAAATTATTTCCGTGACAAGGCGGGTACTCTTGGGGTGAACTCCAAAGCTTAAGTCGTCTAAGCCCCTTTTCACCTAAACTACGGGGAGCCATTGACAAAAGACATGACCGCCGCGCGCATGCGGCGCTGGAACTGGGGCACGCTCCAACATTCAGCATGCCGAACAAGGTTATCCCGGGAAAACTCACATCGCTCGAACTCTCGGACCGCCTGAATCAGCGAATCTGCCGTCTGTTCTTTAAAGAATACCGCTGTCGGCGGACTCGCAGAGTGGTTGCGGCCATTGACCGGGATCATTGTCTCCGTGACTCCGCCTTTTCCGTAGCAAATCACGGGCGTTCCGCAGGCATTTGCCTCTAGCGGGATCAGTCCGTACTCGAGATAGGGCGGGAAGACAACTGCACGGGCTTCGCTATACTCGGCTGCCAAGGTTGCATCATCAACTGTCCCCACAAATAAAACATTGCGCTTGGCCATAGCGCGCAGACGCGCCTCCTCTGGGCCGGATCCCACGATGCGTAGCGGGAGACCCAAGCTGTTAAACGCCTCGATAGCAAACTCTAGTTTTTTCCAACTTTCTAGCCGCGATACCATCAAATAGTGATCTTTTCTGTCTCTGACGGGGCGGAATAATGTAAGATCAACGGGGCAATGGATCACTTTTGCTGACTTTTCATAATAAGTATGGATGTATTCTTTAGATATCTCAGATATAGCGATGAACTGGTCGACCTTTTGCGCGGCCCGGTAATCCCGATTTCGCAAGTAATTGAGAAATCGTTTCGTTATCGCAGCGCGCAATGAGGGCCGGAAATACTCTTCGAAATGCCACAGCGCCCTTGTGGGAATATAGCAATAACAGACATGCTTACCCGTTGGCGCCGAAACGTATTTTGCGACGGTCGCCGAGCAACTAAGCACCGCGTCGTAATCTCTTAAATCCAGGGACTGCATCACGTAAGTCGCGAAGGGAAACGACCAGCGAAAAGCGGACGTCGAGCGGACAAACAGGTTGAGCCACGTCGTTCGGATGTTTCGACTGGAGAAGTACGGAAATGTAGTCTCTGGGTTGTAAGCGAGAGTATATACGTCGGCTTCGGCAAACTCCTCACAAATGTACTGCGCGACCCGTTCGCTTCCGGCCATGCCAAACAACTGATCGAGAACGATCGCCATCCTCATAGCAATCGCTCAGAGCTACGATGAAACTCGGTTTTGGGAGGCAAGGTCAATGTTTTGGTTTCGGACGCGCGCCGCGCTCTGATCACGAGATGTGACACTTGGCTACGAGGCCGCAACCGAGAGTCGATCGGGCGGGTATCCGCGGTTCTCATTGGAGATTGAATGTTTCCCGTTTGAAATAGCTTCCAGTTCCGCCTGAACCATGACACTGACCAATTCCGGGAAGTCGACTCCGTGGTGCCACTGCAGCTGCTTTCGCGCTTTACTAGTTTCCGCAACAAGGTCATCCACCTCGGACGGACGGTAGTATAGTGGATCGATCTCCACATAGTTGTGCCAATCCAAGTCCACGCACGCGAATGACAGATCAAGGAAGTCCTTCACCGAGTGGCTCTCCCCGGTGCCGATTACGAAATCGTCCGGCCTCTCTTGCTGCAACATCAGCCACATCGCTTTGACATATTCAGGTGCGTATCCCCAATCGCGTCGAGCTTCCATGTTTCCCAGGTAAAGTTTATCTTGCAGGCCCATCTTGATTCGCGCAGCCGCTTGCGCGATCTTCCGTGTGACAAAGGTCTCGCCACGGCGAGGGGACTCGTGGTTAAACAAAATGCCACTGCATGCGAATATTCCGTACGCCTCCCGATAGTTTACGGTCACCGAATGCGCAAACAGCTTTGCGCAAGCGTATGGGCTGCGCGGGTGGAAGCACGTCATCTCGCCTTGCGGCGGAGGGGCTGAGCCGAACATCTCGCTGGAAGATGCCTGATAAAACCGGGTTTTCATGCCGAGCAGCCGGATAATCTCAAGCAACCGCAGAGCTCCCATGGCAGTGATGTCGCAGGTGTATTCGGGAATATCGAAACTGACCCGGACGTGGCTTTGCGCCGCCAGGTTATAGACCTCGTCAGGCCGAATTTCACTGAGGAGCCTGATAAGACTGCTGGAGTCAGATAGGTCGGCAAAATGCAAAAACATTCGGGCGGTCTTCTGATGCCAATCCGCATACATGGCATCGAGCCGGCCGGTATTGAAGCTGCTCGAGCGACGCTTGATGCCATGGACCTCGTAGCCTTTATTGAGCAGCAATTCCGCCAAGTAAGAGCCGTCTTGGCCAGTAATGCCCGTAATTAGAGCCCTCTTCATCGGATTCGTATCCTTTCCTTTTCAAGCGGCTAGAATGCATCGACGGCATACACTCGTACCGGTAAGGGAGAAATCAGTTTGCCACCTAGTCTCCTCTTTTCCGATTTATTCAAAGCTGTCTGCTGTCATTCTTGAGTGAACACCCGCTTTTCTCTTTCGAAACCAGCGGTACGTCTTCTCGGTTAGACCCAAAACAACACGTGGGATAATGAAAATTGGCACGACTTTGATCCAAAACAGCGGATAAGACCAATACTGTTTGACGTACATCCTGAGGAGCTCAAACTGATCGGAGATGGTAATACCCCTGGACTTAAATACTGCCAAGGTCCGTGCCATGCGGTCATTGATCACAATCTTAAAAACATTTCTGTAGGTGCTTGAGTGTGATGGGAAAAGAGAACTGATGGTTTCCGCATACGCGATATGGGTGATTTGCTGTCTTTTATGAAGGCCCACACGAGAGAGGAAGGAATCGTTCCCGCTACGATAAAAAACGCAAACGTCACTGACGTAAAACCAATATGCATTTCGTTCCAGAATTTTTCCAATCATATAAACAATAATCCAAGCGTTACAGTGGGGCGTTAGGTTGGTGTTCTTTACAATATCCGCCCACAAGGAACGCCGGACCACTTGACAGGAGATGAAACCGAGATGAACTCCCAACGCAGAAAAACATTCGTCGCGGTCGCAAAACAGATGGTTTCTTCTGAGAGCATTGTGACCCACCGCAGGAACAGTCGCGATGGAGTAGCTCATCGTAGCGTCGAAGGCGGCATAGTTAAGGCTCGCGCCAGCGATTACAGGAAACTCTTGAATTAGCTGTAAGACTCGCTCTAACGCTCCTGGACTGAGCAAATCATCGTCACTAAATAGCCAGCAGAATTCGCCATGCGCCATGGCCACGGATTGAAGAATATCGCGATCCACCCCGCTTCTAGACTCGCTTCCATATGCGTAGATCTGCGGAAAACTTGCCTTTAATGTTTCTATAACCGCAAGCGTTTCGTCAGTTGACCCACCATCAACGATGACAATCTCTACGCGCTGGTCCGCCTGACTGATGATGCTCCTGAGGCTGGCTTCCAACTCTTTCGCCCGATTTAAGGTCGGTATGCAAAAGGATATTTCAATCATTTAGCCTACTTGCGCATTTCGCATCATCTTCCAAGCCGGAGGCATTTGGGTCTCACCTAGCTTTGACCGGGTCGCGATGTTTAATGCAACCGACACACTCAAAACGAAATAGAAGTAGCCCAGATAGAACTCAAGCCCGGTCAATATTCCTACGACAATCAACGTAATGAGACCGACGACTAAGCCGGCAACCAACACTAACTCGCTACTGTCTCGTCGTGCCCAGCAAAACCCACTACACCAGCGCCCGAACCCATCTAAGAAAAGATCCGATGGCAAATTTCCCGTTCAGATAGAGCGCCGTATTAACGACGATTTTGAAACGGCCCCAAAAACCGCAGAAAGCAAGTACCTTTCTGCTATACCCAAATTCCAACAGTTTTGGGCTAATAGCCTCCCATCTCTTGGTGGATTGAATTACCGATCGTAACTTTAACAGCCTATACCAGGGATGCTCTCGAGTCATGACCCGCAGAAATGCACGTTTCACTTGCGGATCATCGTAAAATAGTTCATTCGCAAGCAAGAGGTAACCGTCAAAGTCCAACATGTATCGCTTTTCAATACCTTGACTCGAAAAACTATCATTGCCCGGGCGATTTAGGACAAGCGCTGAGGGTATGTACTTGACCAAGCATCGCGTCTTCATAAAAGACAGCAGCGTAAAGACATGCGCGTAACCCGTCCTACTGAAGCGTTCGTTAAACCCAACGTTCACCCAACTTGACCGCCGGAAGACCATGGCGCACATATAGCAAAAGAGCGCGTTGTTTGAAGTGGCCAAATTCAGATATGTGAGGAACTGTTCTCTATCCATCAGATCGAATTGATTCGTGGAGCGGTGGTCGGACAGAAATTTTAGGCCACGAATTGGTTGCATGTCCGAGTTGCATAGAGTTATATCACACAGATAAATGTCCGCACCCGATTGTATCTCCTCCAGCATTCTGGAAATCGCACCTGGCCTGATCAAATCGTCGCTAGACATCAGCCAGCAGTATTCTCCTCGCGCCAGCTCGACGGCCGTCGCCATGTCTCTATCCACACCCATATTTTGGGCGCCACGATGATAGAGCAGATTCGCAAAGCGATTTTGGAATGAAGCGACTACTTCGGCCGTATTATCCGTGGAAGCACCATCGACTACCACAACTTCAATCGACTCGTTAACTTGCGGCAAAATACTCTCAAGCGTTTCACCGATAAACGCAGCCCTATTGTAAGTCGGAATGCACACAGATAGTTTTATGGGCTGATCCTCTCGCATTGAGCTGATCCTGATTTATGTAGAAGTGCCTATGACAGTTGGCTGTATCGCCGCCAAAAAGAGATTCAATGAACGTCTGAGCCCGGCCGATATACTAACCTGGAACCATTTTGGCGGTTCAACTCCGGCAGCGGAAAAACCAGCTTAAAGTCCGAGTATTTCGTGTTTTCTTCAAAAAACCTTCTAAAATGCCACGGCAGAACGATCAAATAATGCGGCTGCATCGCAAGCAATTCGGTTTCCGGGATGATCGGTATCCAGGTTCCCGGCGTGTAGGACCCGAATTTATCTGAATTCACTTCCCCGATATGAGAAATATCTTTCCCTGTCAGCCCGCAGTATTGCAGAAGGACATTCCCCTTCGTGGAAGCGCCCAGCGCGGCCACGGTCTTCCCTTCGGTTCGGGCGGTCCCGATAAAATCAAGTAAGTCACTCTTCGATTTGGCCACGCGCTCCGCAAAGGCTTGGTAGGGCGCGAGTGTATCCAGTCCCATTTCGCGTTCGCGATCAAGGATCTTCTGTACCGAAGGACAAACGCTCGAATCGCCCCCCGCTTTCGATGCGATAATTGAAAAACTGCCGCCATTGATACCATTGAATTCAACGTCAAGAATCCTGAATCCCACACGATCTGCCATCCACTTAATCTGTCGTAAGGCGTAGAATTCCAGATGTTCGTGGCAGACCGTGTCGTAGGAATTCGTCTCCAGCATCGTTGGCATGTAGCTCTGCTCAAACATCCATACCCCATCGTCGGCAAGCACTTCGTGGACTTCGCGCATGAAGGAAATTGGGTCTTCCAAGTCATACAACATGGAAAAAGACGTAATAACCTTGGCTTTCTTTCCGGCAAAGCGCTCTTTTAGCACTGCGGCCGAGAAGAAGTCGGGAATCAGTTGTATATGCGCCGGGTAGTAGTTGCTGAACTTGACGCCGGTCGGGTCGATGCCCACACAAGTCGGTCCGGCCGGATACGCCTGCAAAGTCGTGCTATCGTTGCTACCGATATCGACAACCAGGTCCCCTTTATTCAGTTGGACCTGTCCTAGGATTCTTTTCACCTTATTGTTCAGGTGAGCGACCATGCTGGCATTGAGTCCGGAACGATAGCCGTAGTTCTCGCCATACATCTCTCGCAGATCATAGGAATGCTGCAGTTGCAGCAACCCGCATACCTCGTTACCAGCCACGCATTTGACCAGGCGTAGCGGACCCGTCGTAATATTTGCATTCTTTGCGCGAGGAAACACGCCTGTAAGCATTTGCTGGCCTAAGTCCAGCACACATTGCAGACGCGTGTTGCCGCAAATCCTGCACTTTTCAATTTTTTTATACACTATTTTCCGCCCCAATTACGCTCGGCTTTCCACTGAGCGTCTGTAGATCCGCCTCAACCATCATGGACACAAGTTCGCGAATACCGACACGCGGTTCCCATCCCAGGGCTTGCTTTGCTTTCGAAATGTTACCAACAAGCAGAGTCGGTTCCGACGGCCGATAGGCAGCGGCGTCTTCCTGGACATAATCCCGGTAGTCCAATCCCACGTACCCAAAAGCGCATTCGCAAAACTCGCGAACCGAGTGAGTTTCTCCAGACGCCAGCACGTAATCATCCGCTTGCCGTTGCTGCAACATCAGCCACATGCCGCGGACATAATCGCCAGCAAAACCCCAATCCCTGCGGGCCTCCAAGTTGCCGAGGCGAAGTTCGCTTGCCAACCCGAGCTTAATCCTTGCGGCCTCACGGGCGATCTTTCTGGTCACGAAATCCAAACCGCGGCGCGGACTCTCATGATTGAATAAAATGGCGGAACAAGCAAAAAGTCCATAGTGCCGCCGATAAATCCGGACCATTGAGTCGGCGTAGAGCTTGGCGGCTCCGTATGGACTGCGCGGAATGGCGGGTGTTTGCTCAGACTGAGGGCTCTCCGATTCCGCGCCGAAGATCTCCCTGCTCGACGCCTGACAAAAACGGATGCTTTGGTCTGTTTCGCGGATTGCCTCCAAAATGCGGGCGACCGCAAGACCGTTCACCTCTCCGATTTCGACAGGATCGTCATACATCCCCGAGCCGAAGGAGCAGGCGGCAAAGTTATACAGTTCCTGAGGGCGGCAAAGCGCCAGTAGTTCAGTCGCTCTCCGCTCGTCCAGCATATTCCATTCAAGCAGTTCGACCTTCCCCGACAATCCCGCCACGAGATCGGCAGACGCTCTTCGCACATCCCGCGTGGTCCCGATAACCCTATATTCTTCAGCGAGAAGCAACTCAGCCAAATACGAACCGTCCTGGCCGGCTATGCCAGTAATCAGTGCAGTCTTGATTGTCATGGTGAAGTCGGCTTCAGGTCGACTTTTCCGGTACAGCGAAGTAGTGATTACAACCAGAGCAACGATGACAGGAACAACGTAACGAAAGCTGCAGAAGATACCTGAAACATCTATCCCGTCTGCATTTCTAGCTCCCCGTCCTTCCTTTTGGAGATCGTGTTACCACCGACCACCAGCAGAGCCAGAAGGACCCAGAAGAGAGTGCTAAATTGAGGGCTTACCTGAAAGAAAAAATCGACAGAACCGTGCAGAAGCACGCTAAGGATCGCTCCGAGAACCCCGAACGCCAAGGCTTTCTGGAGTGTGTATACCGAGCAACGTAGTTGGCGCAGTGCCTGCTGAATCGCACGAAAAATGAGTAAGAAAAATGCGGCGAAGCCTACAAGCCCCGTCTCCGCGAGCAGTTGCAGGTAAATGCTATGAACTTGGAATTGTCCCGCCGGGATCCATGAAATGTCGCCAACATATGACCCGTAAAGCACAACGAAGTTGCCCCAGCCCACACCAAGGACAGGAGAGTGCCGGAAAAAATCCCAAGCTATACCCCAAAGAACTAATCGAATCGCCTCGTCATACGCGAAAACTGCCCCCACGTGAGCTGGGTTCAAGGTTTGCATAGCAAAGAAAAAGCCGATAGCGAGCGCACAAACAGCTCCGAAGAGGGCTAACTTCTTTTTCCAGTTTCCAGAGAAACACAAAATCGCAAGCAGGACGATGCCGCCGAAAGAGACGAGCCCTCCAAGGCTTTGCGTGCACAGAAGCGCCACTGCTCCAAGCCCTGTAGTCCACACACCGAGTCTTTTCCACCGTCCCTCCCCAAGAATCCAGAAGGCCAGAGAGAAAGGAACGATCAAATTTAGGTAACTGGCGAGGAAGTTGCAATTGGCAAAAAAGGAAGGCGCCCTATGTTCCATGGGAGCCAACCAGTCCTGGGGATGCAGAAAGAACCAGAAAGATGTATAGTCGCCGATAATCTCCTGCAAAATTGCAAAAGCCGCCGTAACGATCGTAGAAAACAACAGCACTTGTAAGATTCTTCGAATGCGCTGCGGTGAATCCACCCAAGACAGAATCACAAAATAGAAACCCAGGGATGTAAAGAGTGCCCAAAGAGAGCGCGCGGACTCGAGCGTCAAATCCCCAGTCCCCAAAAGCGCGGGCGCTATCGCCACGCACAAGAACAAAAGCGACGCCTGCGTCAGAGCCGGCCGTAATAACACTCTCACTCCTAGTTGCCCACGCAGCAGCCGTCCGAGGAAAAAGCCGATAATCACCAGGGAGCGGAAGGCGACACACACATCGCGAACGGGCACATTCCACTGCAGCGTCCACCCGAGTGGCATCAAGAAAATGGCAAGCAACAGAACTGCTTCGCTCTCAACGATAGAGAGCGTCAGAACTGCGGCTCCCCCCAGAACAGCAATAGCCCAGGGAGCAGTGACAAACAGTGTCGCGACACCGGCAGCCAGTACGCCAACGGCAAGTTCCGCCTTGTGCGCCCAAACCCGATAGAACAAGTCATTCGAGGTAGGCGGGACTAGGCTACGATTCGCATACTGTTGCGCGTTCTTGGCCAAGTCAGGCATAGTGTGTGCCCGTCCTCGCGCTCCGGCTCAAGTGAGCCAGCGAGATAGCCGCGACGATCACGAATTAGAGCCCTCCAAAGCAGCGCCGTGGCCCCAGACGCTTGCAAACTCCTCAATCATCCCCACACGGTACAAATACACGAGAAAAAACAGGACACACGCGCTCCCAATCAGCACTGGTGAGGCTGTTCTTGCCCCGGCGACCGCCACGCCTACTAGGAGAGCAAAGACGAGCGATCTCCGTATCCATCCAAACGGTCTCGGAATTGCCCCCACGGTCCGGCGGAGCCAAAATACATTTTGGGCTAGCAATACAGATTCGGTGACGATCGTGATCGCAGCGGCAGCCCTCCAAGAATACATGGGAATAAATATCAAATTCCCGATGAGGTTAACACTCAAACAAACTAGCGAGGTCGCAACAAACACCCGCTCGTGGCCGCCCGCAAGCAGCCTAATGTTTAGTGCATAGTTGACGTAACGTAGAATGACTGCCCAAATGAGAATCTTCAGCGCAATCGCAGACTCGGCGTAGCGGGCACCAAACAGAAGACCGATGGCTGGGCCGGCGAAAACCATTGTGGCAAGCACCACGACGAAAGCTACGTTCAGCAAGAGTCCCATCGCTTTTTCTAACCGGTCTCGCTCGGCCGGTGCCTCCCTCGAAAGGGCGGGCAATAAGCTGTAGAGAACGCCGTAAGGTACAAGCTGGATCGTACCGAGCGGCCGATATGCCGCGCTGTAAACGCCTGTGGCATAGTCTCCCGCCAACCTGGAGAGCATCAGGATATCGAACCGATCGTATAGATTTGTAACGAAGGCGTACGTATTGAAGATAGCGCTCTTTTCCAACAACTGCCTTGTCCCCAACCAGACACGTCTACTTGGACGGAACATCAGAGCAAAAGCCACACTCACTACAGCCGCAGCTGTCGGCGCGATAACCTCTGTCGCGATAACCACATTTAGGCCTCTTCCTTGGACCAGAAGGAAAACCGCACCGCCCACAAGTGCCAGGTCAAAGATCAACTCGACGACAAGGTATGCAACATACCGACCAATCCCGCGAAGCACTCCCTGAACGGACTCGCTCACCGATCGGGGAGCCAGGCTCAATGAGAGCCAAGCGGTGGCCACCAACACCATTCGCGTATACCCGAGCACCCAAAGAATGCCAAGCCCTGCCCCTGCGAGAAGAAGCGCGCAACCAAGCCGCAGACACGTGAGCTGTGACGCCAGCCCCCAACCCACTCGCGCGTCTTTGGCAGATTCCCGAGTCAAATAATCAGCGTAGCCTGATCCCGATGCCACCGCTAGCATCTCGACCATCGCGAGCAACAGCGCGTACACACCAAACTGTTGCGGACCCAGCTGACGTGCCACAACAACTACGAAGAGCAACCGAAACAACCCTCGTGCGAGCTGTGCACTCGTCAGGAGAATCGCATGGGAAATCTTCGGCTCGGCTGCTGTAGATATGGCCTTCACACAGCTCCGTTACCCATGGGAATCTCGTACGCGCTCCCTGCCCTCATGACAACTCATCCGTAAGTGGCGAAATCGGAAGCCCGGGCAAAGACCTCTTCGACTCTCCTAGTGGCTGCACCTCCGACGCGTCCACGTCTACGGAGAGGGAGCGCTGTATCAACTCCACGGAAAGGACGAAACGGAAATTGCCCTTCTTGCGCAGCAAAACGCCTTCCAAGCCGGCGAGAGGGCCACGGACGATGCGCATCCGGCGGCCAACGGTAAGAAAAGGATGCGGCTCAGCATGTAACCGCTCTGCAAGGCCGGAGCGCAGGATCTCCACTTGTTCATCGGGCAGAGCGGCAGGCATACCGCTGAAACCCACCAGGCGCACCACCCTAGGAATCTGGAGCACTCGTAACCGCTCAACCAACGCCAGGCGAACGAAGACGTACCCAGGGAACAGCGGCAGATCGAGTCTCACGCGGCGGTCTTTCCACCGGCGCACTGAGCCGTACAATGGCAAGAAATGTTCGACACCTCTTGCACGCAGTTCCGCCGCAACCGGCTTCTCATGATTTGCGCAAGTATATGCCGCATACCAGTGTGGCTGGACTTGTCCGAGCAGAACCGTCATGTCCGAGTGTTGGTTGGTCGTCGAATGTCGAATGGAAGGCGTCTCACCCATACCGTTAAACCGGTGAACTCACTCCTTGTCTCAATAGGTCACATACAGCTTCGCCCCGTCACTTACAAGGGCACTTGTGACCTAACCCCGTATTTCTGCATAACTTACAACCAAAACCTTTACAACTTTGTGTCGCGTTCTTCGCCTTCGAGCAGTTCGCCCGCAGTCGCGCTGGAGTTCTTTGCCCAACCCCGCTTCAAGAGCCCATTTGCTTCTGAACCTGTCCCATTCCTCGAAATCTTCGGCATTCGCGCTTGAACCGTCGCGAACACTTCGGTTGCAAATACTCTTCGTGGATCGCTTACGTCCACCCTTTCCCACTGGGCTTTTCCGACGATCCAGGTCATCATCAGCGTGATCCCCAGCATGGTCCCAAGGACCACCATCACGGTACGGGGGGGAAAGGACTTCTTCGTAGGCACCATCGCCGGGTCCAACACCTTTACGGTAGGAATCTCCTTCGCTTCCTGAACCTTGGCCAACTCATACTGCTGCGTCAGCAGCTCGTACACCGTCTCCTGTATCTTGGTCTGCCGGTACAAGTCCGCGTACGCAACGCCCAGCAACGGCAATTTCCGGATGGAGGGATAAAGCGAGTTTTGGCTCCTTAGCTCGGCCTGCGTTCCCACACCGCCAATTTCGTTTAGTTTCTTTTGCAGTTCGTTCGCGCGCGCCCCCGCGGAGCGCACACGAACATTGCTGTCGGTATAGATTTGCTTCAATCCGCTCAGCTCAGCCTGCGCCGCAATCAATTGTCCCTGCAGGGTCGCTGCTGCTTCGACCATGGCTTTCCCTTGCGCGGGAATGTCGATCGCTGTGTTCTTGCTGGCGAAATCGCTGAAACTCCTTGCTGCCGAATCCAGTTCCGTCTTTACTCTTTGGAGGCGCTCCTCAAGGAAGATGCGCTCCCGCCGGGCAGACGAAGTACTAACTTGTGCTACAAGCCGGTCCAACTCCGCAACATAGGCTTGGGCCATTGCGGCGGCGCGCTTGGGATCGTGATCCGTGACGCCAATGGAGATAATTCCGCTCTTGCGGTCTTCGGCGATTTCTGTACGTTCCGCAAGGTCCCTTCTCGCGTCTTCGATTTTCGAGTCGCGGTACACCTTTTTAAGCTGGAATGTCTCGATTAATCCATCTTGCACGGTCGCACTCCCGACGATGCCAACAAAAAGCGCACCGGAGCTCTTTACGCCCAGGAGATCACTTGCAAGCCCGCCGAAACCACTGACGTTAGGGCCGGAGCGCCCGGCCATTGCAGCCAACATCCCGACTCCCGAGCCCGCCAACCCATCCGGCGGCATTAACCGCGTCACCGATTGATACCGTACGGGAATCAAAAGCGCGATGATCGCGCTCGCGAGGATTGCGCAAATTCCTGCTCGCAGTAAAAGCCGACGATTTGCCCAGAAAAGTTGCAGATACGTCAGGAGACTTTGTTGCGTCTCGACTTGCTCCGCCATCAAGGGTACTTCCGAGACGCCATTATCCGGCGTTTCGGGAGGTACCTCGCGAACCGGCACTCGGCCTGTGGAGCTCAATCCTGATCTCCTGTTTTCGAATCAGTTTGGATCACATGATGGAACGAAGACCGAGAGAACTTTTGCGGCTGAAATCGAATCTCGACGAAAGCGGCCACATTTCGCTCAGGTCCGGCTTGAATCACAGGAAAGAGCCACCGCTCATACTGCACGGAAGCAGAAAGACTGAGCGTAGAGCGCACCCAATAATCGCCACGCACGCCAATGTCGGTTAGTGTGCCTCCCCTCGGAATGAACTCTTGGCTGACTTTTTGGTGCCGAAATTTGAGCTGCAATCGATTGCGCGCTCCGAACCAGTAATTCGACCAAGCCTGAGCGCCTTGCCCTTCGCGCCCGATCCAATTCCCGAGCAGGTTTCCATTGTTGGTGTACCCGCTCCGCCACGTAATGTTCTCGTAGTAAAAGCCGTGACTGACATTACCTCCTATCGGGTTATCGGTGTAAACGCCCTCGGCTCGAAGGTCCAACCTGTGAACCAACGGAAACTGAGAAAGATACAACCCCGCGCGCCACGCAGAACGGTCGGCGTAGGCAATTGGAGAAAACTCATCATCCGTATAGCCGTCAGCATAAAATGTCAGCCAGTTGCGCAAGCCGGGGAGTCTATACATTAGATCCATTCCGGCAGTCCGATTCCCTGGCTTCGAGGCTCCCCCGGCGTTTTCGTTACCAGTACTGAACAGGCTGCGGATGAGCGTGTGGAATGTGAGTGGATAACCAGCTCCGCCGTAGATGGTTGTTCGAAAGAATCCAAACCCCAAATTGCGAGTGGGCTTGAAGCTGATTTTCTGTCCATGAATGAATGGCTGAGGAGAGAGCGATTGACCGAATTGCCCGACCACTCCAGACGGGTTCTCTAGAAATACTTGCCCTGCCAACTGGCCAAAGAAAAGCTCCGTCCTCATCGGTCCCAGCCACCCAAGAAGGCCAGGCAGCTTCAGCGGAGTCGTACGGTTAATTCGAAACATGTTGATCGGTGGCGCATTGTTGCTGAGTGTCATCGAGCCGCCGTCGCCGGGTCCCCATGAGAGGCTCTGCTTCCCGAAGGAAATCTGATAGTTCGACACCATCAGGCCAACGTACGCATCGAGCAAACTGAATTGCGTAACCGACGGCTGAGCCGTACCCGGTGGTAACGTCGGATAGAAATCTACCTGCTGAACAACTTGGCGTGTCGCGAGAGAAAAAGCTGGAATACTCGGGGCGGTTTGCTCTTCGCCGCGTACATAGGCGACCCAAGGACCCTTCGTAGCGTATGCTGAAAAACCGTTTACCGTGCTCCAGCCTTCGCCGTACGGGCGCCCAAAATCATTGATCTGTGTCTGCCCGAAGGTATAGCCGTCGGTGAGCGGCATGCCCGAGATGTGTTCCGTACGCGAATAAATAGACTCCAAACGGAGCGTTCCGCGGTCGTCACCGTCCCCCGTAGCTTCACCCTCCGGCCGGAACTCGCGTTGCAACGCATCAATGAGCTTTTGTGCTTCGTTGTTATCTTCTCCCGCAAGCTTTTCTTCAGCTTCACTCAGCTGTCGCACGCATTCGCGCCGCGTCCAGGGCCGCATTCCCGCGAAACCGCTATCAATCAACCCGAGTCCAGTCAGACGGTCGAGAGATGGATAGATCCAGCTGTCAAGCGGAACATAGGGCGAGGCAAAATTCTGAGGACCAGCGGATTCGAACCCTCGAACGATAGCGCTCCAAGATCTCCATTCCCCGCCGCCGAGATCGGGATCGTGGTGGCGGCTGTAGATGTTCTGCGCCACGAGGTTACCGATCACGCTGCCAACAACTACGTCCGATGGAAAGTGCTGATGCGCCTTCACACGTGCGACGCTCACCAATGAAGCCAAGCCGTACGCAATGATCTTTGTAAAAGGGCCCGGATATTCGTGGGCGATTACCCCAGCCACGGACCACGCTGCAGCAGCATGCTCAGACGGAAACGACGTTCCGCCGCCCTGAAAGAACGCCCCGCTGCCGTCGCCCTGATACGGTCGTTGGCGCCGCAGTGAGTATTTGAATGATTCGACGGCAACAAAACTGTTCAACGCCGCTTCGCCAGCGAGGAAACCGGTCTCGCTCCAATGCTCATTGTGGCTCACGTGTCCCAGCGCCCACATTCCGCCAGCCCCACCGATAAGGGCTGCCACGCCAGCATTTGATAGTGTTTTGTAATGGCTAATCGTCGTGGGATTCTGCGACAAGTGCTTGTTGAAATCGCGGTCCGTCACGAAAAGTCCGGCCGAGATCCCGCTGAGAGGAACGAGCCACTCCGTATCGGAGAACCGGAGTTTCGCGGGGCTCGTCCAGATCCGTTCCTGGTCCCCGAGGAAATCTCTCGCTAGGCCATGAAATCCACGCCCAAATCCCGCGGTGGGGTAGACTCCCGAGAGATTGCCCGCGTCTTTCGGCTTTTCCGTCTTGATTTCACGAGTCGTATCGGCGGGTTTGCTTGATGACCGGGCATCCACGTCCTTTGCGTCCGCGCCCACGCGTTGCTCCTGTGCTTGCGGAGGCCTAGGAATGGAAGAGGGCGCTGTCAGCGTCAGACTTGACGCCGCGCCAAGCGCGAATATGATGAGTCTCATCTGCATCAAATCATCCTTCGTCACGGATGGATATACGCCACTGCCAGAGCTACAGAAGAAGCAAGTTGCGCCGATTGCATGATCCCCGCCCAGTTCCGGCCACCGATCTTGGGCGCTTTTTCGGGCACAACGATCATGTCTCCAGCACGCAAGGTCGTGCTCATCGGATCGCCTCCCCACCAACCACTGCCGTTGTTTTTCGCGGCGATTACGGAGCCGTCGGCGCGGACCACAAAGACCGCCTTCTTGTCCGCAATTTGCGTCACTCCGCCGGCCTGGCTGAGGTACCACTTGGCGCTGTGGCCTGGGCGGTAACTGACAGCTGTCGGGTTAAAGACTTGGCCGTTCACCATCACGTAGCCAGCTTTCTTCGGAACGAAAAGAGTATCGCCATCGCGGACCTGCACATCTGCCGCCGTGTTTTGCCAAGCTTTCGTATCCGGCGAAATATGCATCACCACGCGGCCGATTGGGGCGCTAGCTTGCAATTGAGCGAGTGTTGCTTCTGTCTGGCCGATGGCGGTTAGCTTGGCGTTTTTCTGGTCATTGTCTGTTTCCGGCAGCGCTCTGAGCGTTGCCTGTTGCGCTTTGACGCGCTCCACAAGTTCCATGTGGGATTTCATCTCCAACTCGCGCACTTCGCGCCTCATTAGCACTGCCCCGTAAGGATAAGCTTCCGGACCAAACCCTCCACTTCGCGCCAGAACAGAACTCAGGTGTTCTCCAGGTTCAATACCATATGTACCGGCGTGCAAAACCTCCCCGCGTACCGTCACGGACGCACCGATGTCAGTCCAGCGCGGAAGCTGCCGAATCGTCAAAATGTCGCCGTCGCGCAAGGGGACATCGGTCTTCGGATCTCCATTCATGGCTGATGCCAAATTGATCTCGAGCCGATCGCTTGGGCTCTTCTGAGACCCATTCATCTTGAAACGTGCCAGGTCTGCACTCTCCGTGTAGGCGCTTCTTTTTAATCCCCCGGCTATGCGAACCAAGTCCTCGACGTGCATGTTCGTCGTGAGGGGATAGCGCCCCGGTTTGGTCACTTCACCCTTGATGTAAACCGTCGGAGGATCAACACGGGTCGGATTGCGGTGCACCAGTAAGCGGTCACGTGGCTGGATCACGATGTTGTCTACTGGATTCCCCGCAAGGGCCTCGCGGAGATCAACACTCAGAATTTTCATGCTCCCGTCGGGCTGCATGCGGAAAAGCTGAAGAGAGTCGAGAGAAGCATCTTGTGTGACACCGCCTGCCTGATAGACCACGTCTCTCAAGTGCGCTTTGCCCGAAGTGCGGTATTTCCCCGGTTCTCGGACTTCCCCGCCGATCCAAACTTCCGGCGCGGGCTCAAAATCGTAGCGGCTGAATACGCGAACGGTGTCAAGCGGCTGAAGTTTGGGTGCTGATGCTGGATTCGCCAGAGCCGCGGTTAAGTCGAAACTCTCCACACTCGGATGAAAATCCGGCGGATTCAACCTGACGATTTCTGCGTAGTGCGGCGCAGGTTCCGGGAGTAAATCTTTATATGAGCCAATCAGGTCAGACAGGTTCATCCCTTGCTTGTAGGAGTATCGCCCGGGCCGGAGCACATGTCCTTGAATGTAGATGGCGTCTTCGTTGTAAGGAGCAATCGGAAAAATGTGAATTTCGTCGCCGTCATTGACCTTGAAGGCGTCGAGCTGCTTGTTGGCGGAATCCGCTTCCCGGCCAGCCGAGAGATCGAGCGTGAGCATGGTGCGCTTCTCGTGCGCCTCAACACGCTGGACTTCAATGTGGCGTAGCGTTGCGGTCGGAAGGATTCCCCCTGCCAGTTCGAGGACATCCGCAAGTGAACTCTCACCGTGCAGCTCGTAAATGGCCGGCCGGCGAACCATTCCGTCCACCGTCACTTGAGGTCCTAGAGAGGGGACGAGTAGGGTGTCGCCATTTTCCAACCGGCGCATATCAGAGCGCACTCCGTGAAGCAGCAAATCGTAGGCGTCCACCTCTTCCACAAGTTGCTTTCCACGATAGTGTTTGAGTGCGCGCAGTGAACCGCGAGGGGTTACTCCGCCCGCGGCAAATAGTGCATTTAAGGGAGTCGAGAGCGAGCTGATGTCGTAAGCGCCTGGCTCCGCTACGTCACCCACCACGTACACACGAACCGTTCTCAGCCTCGAGAGAGAAACATCGGCCGAGATATCGCGATACTGAGTTCTCAGGACCTGCTGTACGGCCTGCTGCGCGTCACCCAAATTTCGTCCCCCGACGAGAAGTGGTCCGGTTTCGGGGAGCGACACGCGTCCTTCACGATCGACGACGCGGAACAGGCGCTGTGAAACTCCACCCCAGAGATCGATCTCGAGGCCGTCGCCGGGACCGATGACGTAGTCGGGACCGACCGGAAGATCCATGGGGATCGCTTGCGGGTCATTGGCAGTGTTGCGAAAGACCTCCATGCCAAAACGCTCATTTGGCCGCTGATGCACAGATGCTTGCACGTACATGTCGTAAAGCGATGGGATATCCGAGTAGGGATTCGCCCGGTGGACCATTTTCACCGGCGTCACGTCTTCCTCTCTGGCCATTCCTCGTGTGTACCTTGCGCCCGAGGGCGATTCCGTTCCGCTCTTGCCCGAAAAGGCTTCCATGGGGCCGCTACGCGCAAGCGGCGCGGAAGGCAAGTTCCGCCCCGTCGGCAGCCCATCGAGTGCGCCCTGACCCAAAGAGGGGGACCCTGCCAACGGATTGTTATCACGCCTGGCAGAACTGGAAGTCAATTCGAGGTTCAGCGACGAATCAGCACCAGTGACGCCGTCCAGGGGCCCCGCGGCCTGTGACAATCCGTCCGCTCGCAGAATGCGCGAAGGGCTCTGTGATGGTTGTTGCTCTGGGGCTCCTTGAGGGGTTGTTTCCGGTGAAGATATCCCGCCGGACGCGCGCGTCCTTTGGCGGCGGTCTGCCGGCAATTGTTGCGGGCAATCTTCGTCGCGACGTGGATCGCAGGCTGTGGTGCGTTCGAGATCTCGATCGTTTCTCTCTGGCCGAAGCGATTCTGAATCTTCCTGTGACTCAATTTGAACAAGGCGCCGCGCCCGCTCTTTGAGCACTAATTCCTTTTCTTTTGCAAAGTCCGAATCCGGATTCGGCTTCGGCGTTAGGTAGCCGTATCGTTGCAGGAGTCGAGTCGCCACGGATCGAAACGCGACGTCCCGCTCCAAACGTTCGAAGATAGCTTGGTCCGTCAGATTGGAATCCTCAACGACCTGGCCGCTATCGGACGCTTCCTTCGCCACCCAACGCTTTAATTCCACCATCAGCCCTTCATCTCTAACCAACACGCTTCCAATCTGTCCTGCCGAAGCTGCCACCCTGCCCAGGTTTTCCTGAGTCAAACCGGAAGATTGTTCATCGCCATACTCGTTCCGGCCTTGTTCGCTCGTCTTGCGCTGCCTGTCGCCTTGCTGTTGGGCTAAAGCAGAGGCGCAAAATACGAAAGTCAAAGCCAGACAAAAAATACTTCGTTTCAATTTGTTTTGGTCGAACATAGTTTCACCCTTCTTGGCGGGCATGAAATCCCTTCAGGCGCCGTTCGCGACCATCCTGCTTCGCATCGCGTTCAAAATTCCTTCTTCAGAAGCTTCAATATCGTTGGAATGAATATTGAGAGAAGCCCAGTAATAAACGATGGAGTTCTTCTCCGGCGCGACTGCAATGACACGTACCTCAGGATGCTCGCGAAGCAGCTCGTCACAAATGGCCGGCCTTTTGCCGGGCTGGTCAAGCGCGATGACCACGAAATTTGGCAGAGTTCTCTTTACGCTCTCGGAAATCTCCGATTCGTCGCCGACTTCCCCGACAATTTCGATGTCAGGTTGATCGGCAAACGTTGTGAGTATGAGCTCTCGCATGAGCCGAGGACGATTCGCTACGAGGACCCGGATAGCTTTTTCCATTGCATACTCCGTGCACGGTTAGCCCGGTCCACCAAGGGCCGGTCGGTAAGTGTCCATTTTTTCAGCTAGTTAGGGGAAGATTCAAAAGATGTCTATGTTGAGCGATTAGTACGCTTTGGGTCATGTACCAAGCTGAATTTGCTGGATACCAAGAATGACCCAATCCGTTCAACTTAATTCCCGTCTCGGAACTGTCGGCCAAACATTACAGTCATCATGCGGTCTGCCGTATTTGAGACAAGCAAGCTTTCAGAGGCAGTTCGGCATTACTACAGTGAGGGAAAGCTATCCAATTGGGTCTCACCCTGAAAGGTAAACTTTGCCCTATCGTTTATCAAACGACTATGGCGAATCGATTAATTTAACTTGACAGAGGAAAGCATCAAGTCTACCTTACTCGCCTACCGACCATGACTGGGTCATGTGCCTTTTTCGTGACCGGGCCATCGTTCTAGGTCGGAACCCCAGCTACCGAGCGAACAATGGATCCCGTGAGCGAAAGCGTCCCCTTTTCCTCCATTCGCGTATTCTTGATGATGGAAAATCGTCTGCTGCGCGAAGCGTTGATTCGGCTCTTCCGCAAGCGCTCCGATTTTGTCGTCGTCGGCCATGACGGGCCAAGCGATGCGACGGCGTTCCCGATGATGGAGACGCAATTCGACGTGCTTCTCGTCGACTCGTTCCAAACCAACTGGCCTACGGCAAAGATTGCCCGCGAAACTGGAGGGCACGCTGCTTATAAGGCCATCCTGATCGGAATGGAACCTGACGAAGAACTGTTCATGGCTGCAGTCCGTTCCGGGGTGATGGGGTATTTGTTGAAAGATGCTTCTGCTTCCGAACTCGTTGCCGCTGTGCGCGCCGTCCACCGAGGGGAGGCCGTCTGCCCTCCTGAACTTTGTTCCACGCTATTCCGGTTCGTTGCTCATGTAATCGAAGAGAGCCCAGTCAAACGATCGGCGCCAAAACCTGATCTTACGATGCGCCAGCAGCAATTGATGGCTCTCGTCGCTAAAGGTCTCACCAACAAGGAAATCGCTTCTCGCCTGAACCTTTCCGAGTTTACAGTGAGGAATCACATCCATCGTGTTCTGAAGCAATTGGATGCAGGAAGCCGAAGCGAGGCCGTTGAAGCCATCCGCGCCTACGGCTACGCGATCAGTTCATAATTATTCCGCGCACCATTCTCACAAGACAAAAACCTTTGAATCTCCGGAACAGACTCATTCAGGGTTCCACCTCATGATTCTTCGTTTGACTGGTGCAGCCTGTCCTTTGCTTATTAGGCAGTATGACACTTCATCTCCGCGAATTGATTGACGGTCCTTCCATCGGCTGCGACCATGAAACAAGCTTTGCGTTCCGCGTGTTGGCGTGGAACGAGCCTGCATACAGGGGTTTTTCGTTCAGCGCAATGACGGTTCCCATCGCTAAATTGAGTTTTTGGGGCGTGCGCGGATCTACGCCGACGGTCGACCCGGCGACGTGGCGCTACGGCGGCAACACGCCTTGCCTGGAGCTGATTGCGCCGGACGGGACACAAATCATTCTGGATTGCGGCACGGGTCTGCGCATGCTGGGGAGCCGGTGGGCCGCTCCGAACGGCGGAAAAACGCCGGAGACGCACATCCTGGTGACGCACTATCACTGGGACCACATCCAGGGAATTCCATTTTTTTCGCCGCTCTACGCCGAGAACAACGAGTTTCAGTTTTACAGCTTCCGGTCAAAATTTTTGGGGCGCGACAGCTTGAAGCAGGTGTTCGAAGCGCAGATGGCGGTTCCGTATTTTCCCGTGGATATGTCCGCGATGAGCGCAAAGCGAAAGTTCAAGGAACTGGACGGCGGCGATTCGTTCAAAGTTGGCGAGAACAAAGTCACGGCGTACTGGCTGAATCATCCGCAGGGTTGCCTGGGATTTCGAATCGAAACGTCCGCCGGCGTCGTGGCGTACGCGACTGATAACGAGCCGGGGGAGCCGAAACTTGATGAAAGCCTGCGCGAATTGGCTGCCGGAGCGGATGTTTTCATTAACGATGCACAGTTCACGACGGAACAGCTTGAGACGACGAGAAAGGGATGGGGACATTCATCTTGGCTGGAAGGCGTAAAAGTGGCGCGCCAGGCAGACGCAAAGACGCTGGTGCTCTTCCATCACGATCCGGACTCGACGGATCGCATGGTGGATTCGGTTCTGCGGCAGGCGCGGGAAGAATTTGACTCGGTGTTTGCGGCCAGCGAGGGGATGGTGGTGACCCTCGGAGCGCCGGGCGACCGCGTACAGGCGCACATGCCAGGAACGCGGACGGCGCTGCGCCGCGAAGCGCAATTCCACGCGAAAGTTTGCGGTGTAACCGAAGGCGGAAAAGATTTCGAGGAAGAGACCGTGGTCCGGGACATTTCCTTGCAGGGTGCCCTGATTTCGCTGAAACACATGCCGCGCCTGCAGTCGGAACTGCAAGTGACGATGGAAGCGCCCGGGTCGGATGGTTTGCAATCGATGAAGCTGCGAGGGTACGTGGTGCGTATCGATACTGGAGAGGAAAAGGGACGTAGCTCGGTGGGCGTGGTTTTTACGGATTGATTCAGAGTTTCGAGTTCAGTTGACCATCTACATGGGGCGCTCGCCGCAGCGGGCGCCCTACTGTCTTCTTGGCATGGCCGCGGCGGTCCTGTAGGCTGACCTGAACCCCTATGGCTGAAAAGAAGGCGAACTTCGTTCCTGTCAATGCGCTGGATAAGCGGCCGCCCTCGAAGCGCGACTTGTTGCACGGCCTGGTGCGGCAAGCGCCTTTTGTGGCGAAGAATCTTCAGCTTTACTTTCGCAATGCGTGGCGCCGGCGCGTATTGCGGACCAAAGTGGTAGCGCCGTACGCGGTTACGTTCTACGTCACGCACAAATGCAATCTAGCCTGCAGCTACTGCACGCAGAAAGAGCCGGACGTGTTCAGCCACGAATTGCCGATGCGACAGACGATCCACCTGCTGAAGCGCATTCGAAAAGAGACGGACTCCATCGTGATAACCGGCGGTGAACCGACGCTGCGAGCCGACATCGAAGAATTGACAGAAGCGGCGCGGTTCGAGTGCAAGTACCGCTCGCTGCTGCTGATCACCAACGGCACGCTGCTGGATCGCAAACCGCGAATCCTGCGAGCGGTGACGGGATTAGTGGTGAGCCTGGATGCGCTGGCGGCTGACCCGACCAATCCGCTCTCGAAACCCGCGGCGCTCCCGAAAGTGTTGGAAAACCTGGAGCTAGCGAAGGAACTGCTGGGCAGCCCGCGGCGGATCACGATCAGCACGGTGATCGAGCAATGGAATATCGGTGAAGTAGAAAAGCTGCTGGACTGGTGCGGGCAGCAGGGATTCGTTTTTGCGGCGCAGTCCGCGCAGATGGAGAAAATGCCGAACCTGGCGCTTCTGCAAAATCCGCAATACCAGGTGCTGGTGGATAAAATCATCGAACGGCGGCGCAGGGGCGTTCAGGCGATCAACGGCACGCCGCGAACGATTGAGACGCTGCTTCGATTCGGCAGCTTCGAGTGCTACCCGACGATGTTTCCGCGGGTGTATCCGAACGGCGATGTGTTTTATCCCTGTGAGCCTCTGCGCAAGGTCGCAGGCAATTTGCTTCGGGACGGTTCGCTGAAGAAAATCTTCGCGCGCGGAAAGAAGATTTATGGAGACATCCCGCCGTGCCAGGGGATCTGCTATTTGTTCGGAAACGTACTGTCGCATTACTACGTGAATGACTTTTGGGCGCTGGCGAGAGATTTCATTCGGTAGTGTAGAAATTTCTTGGCGAGTCTTTAGTTGAGGTCGGCGATTTTTTTGTCGAGGTGGGCGAGGGCGGCTTCGAGAGACTTACGGTGGTTGGGGTGAGTGGCGGACGCGAGATCGTTGGCGATGCGGGTGCGCGATAACTGAAGATCCTTGCGCGATTGCTCGCGCATAAGTTGTTCCGGAGTTTTCTGTCCTGCAGCCCCTTTTTGCCTGGGCTCTTCCGTCTCGGCAACCTGTGCTTCGACGTCCTTGCTTTCCCAACCCCGTGCCATGCCTATAGTTTGCCACACTTTGCCCAAGCCGTGCGCGATTCAAGCAAGAAAATTACCAAAGACGAATCATGCGCCGGCCGCGCGGCGTTGTGGAAGAACAGGAAGAGCGGGGCGCATCACGCTGCGAATGGTGGTCTCGGCGACGCGCGCGAGGTGTTCGCCGAAAGCTCCGCGATAGGCAAAGACGGCTGTCTTGTTCGCCCAGTTGGCGCGCAGGAACCAGCGGCCATGGGATTCTTCGGCTTGTACGGACGTGATTTCGGCGACGGCGATTTCCAGAAAAGATTCGAGCCGGGCATTGCGCACGGAAATAAGTTTGTCACCGACGAAAAGCTGCGCGGCAAAGGAAGGCGCGTCTCCCAGCTTGAAGCGGCCGCCGTTGACGACTACCAAAGCGCCCAATTCGCGAGCCTTGTCACCGGCGATGACATCTGGCCTGGCGGGAGGCAGAAGAATGGCGCTGATAAACAGGGCCAGACCAACGATGGCCGGAACGAAGCTGCTGCCGAGACCGAGCGGGAGAAGCACCAGAGCCGCCCCGGCGATTCCCAGGAAAACTCGGAAGAACATCCAAGAGCGCGGGTTGCGGCGCAAGCGCATGATTCTTGGCACGATCAAAACGAGAGCAAAGAGCCCTCCGATCGTAGCGTTGCGCAACCTGCCGCCGGATGCTTGGGGTTGCGATTGCGGGCTGGAAGTAGCGCTCATGGATGGTCAATCATTCAGGGATGCAAACTCTTGATTTCGCGCATGCGTGCAAAAGCGCGCCG
>Ga0209470_1000795_pt1 | contig 24540 bp, 28 predicted proteins | sample GraSoiAngelo_125_FD_185882 | JGI IMG/M metagenome (GOLD analysis project Ga0209470, IMG submission 185882) | Grasslands soil microbial communities from the Angelo Coastal Reserve, California, USA - 14_0927_05_40cm (SPAdes) (version 2) | ecosystem: Environmental > Terrestrial > Soil > Grasslands ... | reverse complement strand
GAAGGCAACGCCAACCCGACCATGCTCGTGCGATTCGATCCGGCGACGGAGAAATTCCAGACGTGGCCGATTCTTCCGTCGGGAGGCGGCGTTGTCCGCCACATGGTGGTTGGGCCTGACGGGAGCTTATGGCTGGCCGACAGCGAGGTCGACGCCATCACCAAGGTTGAAATCAAGTCGGGGACGCGGACGCGCTGAAGGCCGGTCCGCCCGCGCGGAAGTCTTGGCTTAAGTCCTCCGCGTGCCTGGCCTATGCCCTCTGTGGCCTACCGCAGGTTTGACATAACACGCCAGACGGGGACACTGCCGGACTACTCCACGTTTTTCGGCCTTCGCTTGTACGGCCGCTATGAGTTATTGCGAACCCCGGAAATCAGTGCACAAACGCCGAAGTGTAGATCAAATCGAGCGTGATTGGTAAGTGCATAGCGAATTATGAGGAGGTATCCAATCAGGCCGACCACAGGTCGCTCTAAGGCTTTATCTCTGCGTGAAATACCTCGATGATTTGACCCGGTTGAATGACGGCGAGAATTTGAATGACTTCGGGAATCATTTTGAGGTGTGTTTCGAGTCGGTTGTTTGGTGCACGAATGATCACCACACCGATCGACCGTCCTTTCATCGTTTGTTGGTACGAGTAAGATTTTCACTTCTCGGCAGGGAATCGGACAAACCCGTTCGCGCCAGCTCCAAGACCTTAATGGCTTGATCGCGGGTGATTGGTGGAAAACCGATTAAGAATTCTTCTAGCGGCGCACCGCTTTCCAAATAGTCGAATAGGTTTTGAATTGGCACACGGGTTTTCGCGAAGCAAGGCGCACCGGACACTCGATCCGGGTGGATCCCATCACTCCTTCGACGAGCTGGGAACCGTCATCTAGAATCTCGATTGTTGGGGCCTGCCTCATTGCCATACGGCTATTTTACCATCGCGGAACCGGACTGGACCTGTGCCGACTGTTCAATAGCGATTTGTAGTCGCAATTTTTATTCCGCTAAAGAACAGTGATATCCTCGACACGCCGAAAGGAGGCATCAATGGAACCTGTTCATGAACAAGTAAGGATGAAGATCCCCGCGGAAGCGGTGGAACTGTACACACGTTACATTCACGGTGAGGTCAGCCGTCGTGACTTCCTGCGTGGGGTGAAGCGGTTCGCCATTGCTGGCCTTAGTGCAGAGGCGCTTGTCCAAGCGTTGATGCCGAACTATGCACTGGGGCAGCAGGTTCGCAAGGACGATGAGCGAATCAAGGCAACCTACGAGACGATACCCTCGCCCAATGGAAATGGCTACATCCGGGGCTACTTCGTCCGGCCATTCAGCCAGGATAGCCGTGCCGAAACACCGACCAAGCTGCCTGCCGTTCTCGTCGTACACGAGAACCGCGGGCTGAATCCCCATACTGAAGACGTCGCACGGCGGTTTGCACTGGAGAACTTCATGGCATTTGCGCCTGATGCGCTGACGACGGTTGGTGGTTATCCCAACGACGACTACAGGGGCGGTCAGTTGTTTGGGAAGATCGATCCGGGCAAAAGGATTCAGGATTTCCTCGCATCCGCGCAATGGTTGAGGACACATCCGCTCTCCAGCGGCAAGGTCTGTGCAACCGGCTTCTGCTTTGGCGGCGGCGTGTGCAATACGCTGGCGACTATGATGGGCACGGATATGGCCGCCATTGCTCCATTCTATGGCGGCAATCCTATGCTGGCCGATGTGCCGAAAATCAAGGCGGCGGTACTCATACACCATGGCGCGCTCGACGCAGCCCTCGTCAAGGCTTATCCGGCGTATGAGGAGGCGCTGAAGAAAAACAATGTCCCGTGTGAGGTCCACATCTGGCCGAACTCGGTCCATGGTTTCTTCAATGACGCCACGCCGGAACGCTACAACAAAGCCACGGCGCCGCAGGCATGGGCTCGCACGCTCGAGTGGTTTAACCAATATGCCCGAGCTTCGTCTTAGGTAGTCCGGTCAGATAGGAGAGTGATTCCGACATTAGCCGGCTGCTGAAAGAGCCGAATCGCGCAACTGTAGGGCCGCTCCGCGAAGCGCGAGCGTGATAGCGCGAAGCCATAATAGTGGTCAGCTCGGCGAAATCTTCAGGCCTGAACAGTCTCGCCGAACTGACTATTAATTGGGGCTTCGCCCTATCGGGCTCGCGCTTCGCGCCCGGCGCGCCATCTATTAAGCTGGTGCGTCCACCCCTCCTCTGCGAGGAGGGGAATAGTCTGCGCGAGTTCAATTCGTTCACAGCTTCATAGAGCGCCCCTACAGCGCATTCGTCCTTTCCAATGGGTCTTTCAGCAGCCTGTTAGGATCATATTCATCCGTCAATGCAGAATGGAGAATCCTTAGAAGTTGTTCTTGAGACCATCGACCCGACTGAGGCTGCTATCGTCAAGTCACTGCTGGAAGGGGCCGGCATACCCTACCTGACGCGGGGCGAGGACCAGTACGACGCATTTCGCGGAGCATTTCGCGGGACCGTATTCAGTTCCCATGGCCGACCTGTAGCTTTCCTCGTTCCGGCTAGCGTGGCGAAAGAAGCGCGGCTACTGCTGCAAGACGGGGGACTGCCTGACGAAGCGATGTGACGAATCAACGGGAAGCGCAGGTCCTCGCGTCGTTGAATCCGCGCGGACCCTGGACACCGCCGCCTCGCAGGCCGATGCGCCTTGAGTCCGGAGAAGCAATCAACGGACTCACTCCCCAAAGTTGAATACAACACCAAATCCGTATTGAAAGAAATTCAGCGACTGATTCGAGGTCTTTATAGTCTGTCCCGCGATGGGCACGCCCGCGACGGGCAGGCTGAAACTAACGCTTGGAAGCGTGTAACCGCGAATGTCGAACTGCACGCCAACCGGACCTTTGGGAAGAACTTTCACGCCTCCGCCATAATTGATCGCGAACTTGGTACCAATGTCTGCGAGGCCCGTGGGGGTGGCGGTCTGATCTTTTGCCCAAGTGAAAATCGTGCCCAGGCCGACGGTTCCATACGGCGTGATCATCGGGAACGGCACCTGAAAACGAAAGTTGCTATGGTAAAAAAAAGCTCTGCCGCTTGTGTCGATGAAATTCGGCGCATACGCAAGCGTGTGCTCTCCACCGATCATCTTTCCGTGGCCGTATCGAATCCCGAATACACCAAACGTTTTGGGGTCCAGATTGCTGGTTATTGTCGCGGTTTGAGAGGCACTCTGCAGCGTTAACTGCCCTTGATGCTCTGCGGCGCCAAAGATTGTCAAATCCGATTCGGCGAACGCTGGAACCGCCGCCCCAATGCACATGAGTACAAAACTCAGACCAAACACGAGCGTAAGAATCTTTCTCATCTGATATCCTCCTTTTTCCCGAAAAACTCCGAAGAAGGCTGCTACCGGCGATCGTGCTCCCGATCCCGGTCTTTCTCACGAAAGTCCCGGCCTCGATCACGGTCCCAGTGATGGTCATGCCCGAGCCGGCCGCGATCTCCTTCCCAATAACCGTCAAAGTATTCCCCGCGCTCATAACGAGGAGCCCACCAACGCGCGCCCATATACGGTGTCCTAGTCCAATAGCCTTTATGCCACTTCCAATGGTGTCCATGGGGATACCAATAGCCATCGACCCAAACGAATTGGGGTCCGGGGTTTGCTGGAAGAACGTACACGACCCGCGGCGGTGGAGGCGGGCCGATCCTGACGCCGATCGAGACCTGAGCACCAAAGCTCGGTAGACCGGTCAGAAGCATCGTGGCTAGGAGCAATCCCATCAATGTGAGAATTTTCATATTCCTGCAATCTCCTTGGGGCATCCCTTTGCAAAGATCTCGCCAAAAGTGCTCCCGCCTTCAAGCGGCGGTCTTTTCAACATGTTAAAGAGCCTACGAGCGGTGTTGATCGTTCAAGTTGGTTGACAAAGGAAAAATTGAAACCGGGTAAAGCGTCCTTCGACCATCCGGTGTCCCGCCACCCTGAACCTGGATGGGTTGGCCATCGAGTTTCCCTCCCGATTGCCGGAAATCTGGCGATATGGCACATTGTGCATATGGATCGCGACCAGATTATCGCTAAGCTGCGAGAGCATGCAGCAGAGTTGAAGGCTGCTGGTGTCGTCCATCTATTCCTACATGGCTCGTACGCTCGCGGCACGGAAATTCGTAGCTCTTCTGACGTGGACGTTATTGCAGAATTCGATCCCGGACGACGACTCTCTCTTGTGGATATGGTTGCGATCGAGAACCTACTGACAGACTTGCTCGGCGTTCGTGTGGACCTCTCGCCTGCCAAGACATTGAAAGAGCCAGTCCGGGACAAAGCCAGGCGCGAGGCGGTCCTTGCCTTTTAGCGGAGCTTCTCTTCCATTAGCCGACATACTGGATGCGATTCTTGCGGTTCATCGTGCGTTGAACTCCGCGAATCCAGCGCGATCGAGATCAGACTTCCAGTAAATCGATAGCTAGCGTGCTGCCGCACGCGGGTTCCCACCATCTTTCCGAACTGCTACGGAAGCAGAAGGGGCATCCACTTACGACTGTTCCAGATTACGCTGAGCGCAGCTAAAATAGGTGCGAGAGTTGGAGTTGCACATGAAAGGGTCTGTCCCGGTGGAGTCGGCCTCTGCATTAATCGACGGGAGGATCAAGGAACTCGGGGACTGGCGCGGGAAGACGCTCGCGAGAGTGCGCGAAATCATACACGAGGCCGACCCGGAGATCGTCGAAGAGTGGAAGTGGATGGGGACGCCCGTCTGGTCCCACGGCGGCATCGTCTGCACGGGAGAGACGTACAAGAGCGTCGTCAAGATGACATTTCCCAAGGGAGCTGCGTTGAAGGACCCGTCAGGTCTATTCAACTCCAGCCTCGACGGGAACGTCAGGCGCGCCATCGACATCCACGAAGGCGACAAGCTCGATGACGCGGCCCTGAAGGATCTCATCCGCGCTGCAGTGGCGCTCAATCTCAAGGGCAAGAGCAAGCCGAAGCCCCGGCGAGCGAGCAGCAAGCGGGTCGACCATGTCTGACATTGTCGTCCTGTTCCCAACGCGTCATATCCCACCGTTGTTATAACTTCGCGGATCCAAACTCAGTACATGTGACGCTTGTCGAACTGGAACGCCGCAGGATACCGCGCTATTGAAGGTTACTCACGTCTTTCAAACCTCATGGGCTTGATATCTTCAGGCGGATCGGAGACGTCGCTCTTCCACTCGGCCTCAAAAATTCCCTTGTAACCGAAGAGCGGTCCCCAAACGGTGTTGCTCACGTTGACATCGATTCGATATTTCTGAATGCGTTCATCGTATGATTCGCAGACATTGGCAGTGCCAGAAAAGAGAAGTGGGAACGAAAAGCCTAAGATACCTTCGTAGAAGCGCTGCGAGCCGGACCGCAGCGTCAATCCGCCCATCGCGTCAACCGATAGATCGATGTCTACTGCGAGGTGCTGATGTGTTCCGAGATAGTCGACGATGCACCCACGCTCCTTGCTGTAGATCATGTAGGCATCGAATCGGCGCGGCGTCCGCGTTGCGAATCGCCGGATCCACGTCACAGTCTCTCTGCCCAAGGGATCAAGGAACGCGTAGTTCTCGATCGAGAAAGGAACTTGTCTCGCTCGTTCCGGGAACATGACGTTCCTCCAGCTACCCACATAGAGAAACGGCAACGTGTAGAGGCGGCCGTGCCAGATCTCGTCCATCACGCCACGCCCGATGCACGCCACGCGATCCGTGCTGTTGAATCCAAAGCGCTCCTGGATTTTCGGGTGGAGTCGTTTAAAGTCTGATCCGAGAACATGCTGATAAATAGAGCTCACGAAGCGCTTTGATCTTTCTTCCGCTTGCATCGGCATGCGGAAGGGACACCTGTCCGGGAAACGAGTCCTATGAGAGAGAGTGCGATCATTGCGGCGTTCAGTGTCACGGGATTGAAGGCAGCAGTGAGATAATGCGGAGACTCGATGGCGACTCCAGCCAGTGCAAGCGCCATCAGCACGCATGTTGCGAGAGACAACGATCGCGCCCTCCAGAAAAGAAGCATCGACAGCCCAAAAACGATCTCGGCAACCCCGAGCGCGGTCATGCTTCGCTTGAGATTCTCCGACGAAATCCCGGCCTCCATCAGCATCAGGACTTCGTCTGAGCTCGAAAAAAGCAGCTTCGGAACCAGTCCGTGATAGATCCAGGTGAACGCAACTCCGATTCGGCTGATTCCGTAGATCAGGCTCTGCCTCAGGGCAACCGCGGGATCCAATCCTTCCTCGAGCCATCGGCGAAGTCGATCAAAGCTCCACGCCGTTGCCCAACCCATCAATGGCCGAAACACAGCCGCATCGAAGCAACGGCCAAGCAACCCAAACCGGACCGTGTAGTCATACCAGGTAAGAAACCGAATGCCGTTTGTCGTCGGAATGTATTTCCAATAGCCTGACCCTTCGCGGATCAGTGATCGTGTATCGGTCGACCAGAACTTCAACGCAGATGTTCTCGACCCATCGGCTTCCTGTGCAGCAACCGTTTCGCCTTCACCGACAATGGCAATCCCGAACCCGACTCGCGTGGCATACCGAAAACGTTGCGGCTGCGATTCGTCTGGACGCGGAAGGTAGCTGATGTCGGAAAACCGCAGATCCCACTGCTGGTGAAGCTCCGGCGTCTGCGTTTTTGCCCACAAGTCTTCCATCGGACACTGAATATTGATTTCGACGTAGATGCCCGGCATGCGAATTCATCCGCGTGCAGCATAGGCAAATTGCGCGACTAATGCCAAGCTTGAAGTTCGATGGGCGGTTCAGGAGATACGAAGTCGGGGCCTCGATATTCTTGAAGATTGCGCCTGACCAGCGCCCAACAAGCGCGTGGCCCCGTCTCCGTAATCAGGATTTCACTCTTCCACGTGAGGAAAAGCGAAATCCACGCGATCATTTGGCATTTCCAGATCGGGAAAAGCGATTTCCTGATTGCCCTGCTAGGATCGGCCTTTCCGACTTACTCTCCTCACCGGATTAATTCGTTCCCGCCGATCTCGAACACGCGGGGCACGGGACACCGGGGGTGTTGACTCGGACCTTGTAGATGCTGGTCCGCGCAGTCAGATATAGAGTCTTCAGGTCGGAATCACCGAATCCAAGGTTCGCGGGCCGCTCCGTCATGAGAATCGATCCCAGGTGTTTGCCTTCTGGCGAGATGATCCACACGCCGCCCGGCCCGGTTGTCCAGATGTTTCCTTTGGAGTCGACCCTCGTTCCGTCGGTAGCGCCGGGTGTTTTGTCGATCGAGAGATCGATGATCAACTTCGGATTGGCCAATGTCCCATCGGGCTGGATGTCGTACCGGCGGATGTAGTTCTCGCCACCCCCGTTCACGTACAGGTATTTTTCGTCAGGCGACAGCGCGAGACCATTCACGGTCTTCATGTCCGAAACCACCATCGAGAGCTTTCCGTTTCGCAGCATGAAAAAGCCATTCCGTTCGAGTCCTTTATTCGGGTCATCGGCCCGGTTTCGCAGACCGCCGAACGTATCGGAGAAATAGATCGTGCCGTCTCTTTTGACGACGACATCGTTCGGGCCGTTGAGACGCTTGCCTTCGTACTTATCGGCCAGGATGGTGCGCTTGCCGTCTTTTTCCACACGCTCGAGCGCCCGGTCGCCGAAAGCGCAGAGCAGAAGCCTACCCTCCGGGTCCACCGCGAGGCCATCCGCGCCCACCATAATGAAAGGGCCATTCGGCGTCGAACTGCCGACGGTCATCATCGTCCAGCCGTTCCACGGACCGCGGTACCCGCTCTGGTCTTCGTAGACGGACACCTTTCCGTCGGAAGTCATCTTGTGGACCTTGTTGCCCGGGATGTCCGTGAACAGCAGATAACCTTCTCTTCCGCGCTGCACCCACACAGGGCCCTCAGTAAATCCGAATCCGGACGCAACCTTCTCGATTTTGGCGTCCGCCGAAATGAGCGCGTCGAGTGCCGGATCCAGTTTGACGACTCTGTCTGCCGGGGCCTGCGCGATACCGCTGCCGATTCCTGCAAGGACTATCAGGGCGAGTACTGAGAGAGCGAAGCTCGTCTTCATGGAAGCCTCCATCAATCGCTATTTGTAAAATTCGATCGACGCCTGCCGGAAAAACAGGAAGTTCGCGGGTGCGACCGAAATTGGTCCGTTGATGCCGAAGATGGCAACCTGGAACTTGTCACCCGCCTTAACCGAATCGGCGAGCACGACCCGATTGGGAATGTTGAAGCCTTGAATCGTGGCCGGACTGGTGATGCCGGCACGGCGCGGCATCTGCCCGTTGACCCAGACTTCAGCATAATCGTCCACGTAAGCCGTGAGCACAGCCTTGGCGCCGGCAGTCTCGAAATTCCCAATTTTCGCCGGTATGGTCAGATTCGTGCGGAACCAGAAAAATGAGACTTTTCCACCTCCGCGCCGGTCTGTCAGCCCCTTGGCTTCTATCGCCGGCCATGACGAATCATCGAAGCCGGCCTCTCCGGCATGGGGCGTAATGTCATACGAGGTCTTGTAGCCGGGCATTGCGTTCGGTAGCGCCGGACCCTCGACGATTTTCGCCTCCATCGTCTTCCACCGGCCTTCGAATGCTCCTATACCTTCCGCAGTCATCAGGTCGACGACATACGATGGCACGAGCGTGGGCGGGATCTTCGGCTCAGGAGGCTGAGCCGCTGGCGCTTGCGCGACGGCAACCGCCGCGATCATCATGGATACAACAGTGAGTGCGGCGCAGGCGATTCGCCTGCCAGGATGCTTCTTACGCATATGCTCTCCTTTAGTTCTTTTTACCCTCGACGAAGAAGGAAACAGATCCCGTTACCTGTCAAAGTGTTTGACCTAACTGATGGGATTCTTTACCATGCGCGCAATCAGTCACGCAAACGAAATTGAGAAACCAAAATGAAAACGGTGCGAAATCCCAGGGACGGACATGGGCTTTGCGGAAAAATACGTTACGGGCGCTCGCCCGAGATTTTTTGTGCAAAGCCGCGGGATGAATTCTGACCTCCAAATCGTCCGAAATACTTGCGCGACCGCGCTTGAACGCCTTATGCTCGAACGCGGAATGGGAGGAAGCCTATGGGAAGTTGCGCGAAAATCACTGCAGCGTGCATTCTGGGAGCGTTGGGATCGATCGCGTCTGGAGCGGCCATGGCGGCCGACCTCGTCATCCTGACCAACCAGGGCGCGACGCCCGGCGTAAGAGAACTCGCGGCCGCGTTCTCGCGTGCGAGCGGGCACAAGGTCACCGTCGTCCAGGCAGACGACGCCGTTCTGCAGCAGAGACTCAAGGACGGAACGGCTGATCTCATCACCGGAAATCCCGGTCCTATCGACGATCTCGTCAAAACCGGCAAAGTCGTGGCCGGCACCGTGACGCCATTCGTGCGCGCGGGTCTCGGGCTTTCGGTGCGGGCCGGCGCGCCCAAACCCGACATCAGCACGGTGGAAGCCTACAAGGCGGCGTTGCTCGCGGCCAAATCGATCGGCTACTCGCGCGGCTGCAGCGGCACGAACGCCGCAGAGGGGATCGCGCAGCTCGGCCTCACCGAGCGGTTGAAGAACAAGACGGTTTTCACCACCGCCGGCCCCGTCACCGACTATCTGGCGCGCGGAGACTTCGAGATCGGCATTCAGCAGACCAACATCATGGTCGGTGTGCCTGGAACGGATTATGTCGGGCCATTGCCGGGCTTTCTGAACAAGCCGTGTCAATCGACCGTTGCTTTATCGACGAACTCGAAGCAGCCGGAAGCCGCGCGCGCGATGATCCGGTTCATGATTTCGCCCGAAGCGGCGCCGCTGCTCCGCAAAACCTATGTGGAACCCTTCCACCCTTGATCATTATTTGCGGCAAATAAGATATTCCGGATGATCGATCTCTTCAATTGTCGGGAAACCAACTACGCGCGTCATCGCTTTTAAACAACTCTTTGTGGCAAACCACCAGTTACTTTCGTCTGCGTTAAACGATTTCTCCACAAAATAAAAGCGCGGATAGTGGGGATGATTGAATATCTCCAACTCGTCGCCCGGATAATCATCAGCGGGGACGAATGGGCCTTTGCTGCCACGGACGACCGAAACGAGATACATCGTTTCCTTGCAAACAGAGGAGATCTTTTCCAACCCGTAGAGTGGTGCTTTAGGTGGCAGAAAGGTTCAGGAAACTAACCGCTACATTCGGGTCGTTCGGTCCGAGTGCACTTTCCCAGATTTCCCTGGATTGTTTGTAACCGGACTCCGCTTCCGCAAAACTGGAGTTGTGACATGCCACTGCCAGGTCGTTCAATAGTCTCGCGAATTCAGGTCAGGTGTCTTTCTGGCCGCTTCGGGCGTGTCCAAAATTTTTTTTCGTAAATCCGTTGCTGCCATAGATTCCGCGTTCTAGATTATGTGTCAAATAAGGAGATTCACATGCGCAATCGTTTTCAAGTTTTCATCGTGATACTAACAGTGCTGACCGCGGGTGCACATTTCCTGGAGGCTCAGTCACGCGGAACGACTAAGCCGGACTTAAGAAGCGCCCCTCCCGATCTGACAGGAGTGTGGCATCCACAAGGCCAAAGCATGGATCTGGCGAAACTCGTGGTGCCGGGCGACCAGATGCTGCTGACACCTTACGGGGAGCAGAGATTCAGAACCGTTGACCACTCCAAGGATCCATCAGCGAGGTGTCTTCCGTTTGGTCCTGTGCGAGCCGTCTGCTGCCTCGTTCATCCGAACATGATTGTTCAGCATTCCAATGTTGTCGTGATACTTACGGAGTCTCAGCGCACATACCGCCTTATTTATACGGATGGTCGCGGGCATCCTGAGGATCTTGAGGATTATCCGGAGTGGTACGGTTCCTCAATCGGTCATTGGGAGGGTGACACGCTCGTGGTAGAGACAGTGGGTATCGATGAAAGAACCTGGCTCGACAACGGTCACGAACATAGCAGCAAGCTAAAGTTGCTCGAACGATTCCAGAAAGTCGACTCCGAGACGATCAAGTGGTCGGTGACTTTTGATGATCCGGTATTTTTTGTGAAGCCGTTTACGACCTCACTAACGCTGAAACGCCGGGTGGGTGATCGCATCCTGTCTCATTCCTGTCTGGAGAATGAAAAGGACCTCAAAAATATGGTGCCTACAATCGGTGGGGTTCAGTAAAGACCGCACCATCGCAAGCCACGGATCGTGTAATATTCGACTTTTCATCAGGAGTGAGACGAAACGAAACGATGGCTGCGATCTGCCGGTTCGGCATGCGGGTGGTCCCGAACATCTCAGAAATCATCGCGCAGTGCCGCAACAAGAAAGAGTTGGTCCAGGGGCCTCACATCGCGGACTTCGAGCAGGAATTCCGCCGCGTGCTTGGCGGGCGGGGTCACGTCCTTGCCGTGTCCACCGAATACGGGCGCATGGCGCTTTACTTTATTCTGAAGGCGCTGAACATACCCGCCGGGTCCGAGATCATCGTCCCCGCGCTCACCTTCTGGGTGGTTCCTGAAATAACACGCGTGGCCGGACTCAAGCCGGTGTTCGCCGACATCGACCCGCACACCTTCACCTTAGACCCGAAGGCGGCGGAGCGCGCCATCACGCCGAACACGCGCGCTATCCTGCCGACGCATCTTTACGGGATGTCGTGTGACATGACCCCGATCATGGCACTTGCCCGGAAGCACAACCTGAAGGTGATCGAAGACTGTGCGCACGCGCTGGGTACCACCTACAACGGCCAGCCGGCCGGCACCTTCGGGAACGGCAGCTTTTTCAGCTTCCAGGCATTCAAGCCTCTCAACACATACGGCGGGGGGCTCGCGTGGGTGCGCGATGCCGATCTCGCGAAAAAAGTACGGGAGTTTGCGGATGCGGAACAGTGGCCGAGCGAAAAGCGTGTCGAGGGCATCCTGCGCACGGGTTGGTGGCAGCATACCTTCCTCCGCCCGCGCGTGTTCAGCCTCTCGCTCTTTCCCGTCTGGTACGTCGCGTCGTTCACCGGCTCGAAGCCGGAGGAGAAGCTCTGGGAAAGCGTGCGGCGGCTGGACCCGCTTCCCGCACACTATCGCGGGAAGTTTTCGAACGTGCAGGCCGCGATCGGCATCGCGGGGCTTCAACGGTTGCCCGAGTTCATCGAGCGAACGCAACGCCACGCGAAGATCTACGACGAGATGCTCGGCGACGTGCCCGGCGTCACCATCCCGCGCATTCCTGAAGGCCGCAACCATGTCTACTACCAGTACTGTCCGTACGTGCCCGACTACCTCGATCTAGTAAAACGCTGCATCCGCCGCGGAGTCGATGTCGCGCCCATGCACGTCGACCATTGCACGACGATGGAACTATTCGACTGGAAAGGGCCGGCGTCGCCGGGCGCGGCCAAGGCGATGACGGCGGTGCAGATGCCGGTATACGAGTCGCTATCCGATGCAGAGATCGAGCGCATCGGACGCCTCGTACGTGAGCAAGCACAACGTTGATAATAGTTTGCGCTTTCGCATGTATACTGGCCCCCACCGGGAAGCACGATCGAATCCCGGCGGACTTCCGAAGAGGAGAACAGCAATGGAAAGTGTCATCGCAAAATTGCTCCAGGATTTCGAGCAGGGAAAGATGAACCGGCGGCAGCTCATTCAGAGCTTAAGTGTGGCGGCAGCAGCGGCGGCAGGGGCGGCCGGGATGGTGCCGGAAGCCAAGGCTGCTGGCAAGCCGCTCGAGGCCCTCTACGTCAACCACATCTCTTATCAAGTGAATGACTACAAGAAGGTCCGCGACTTCTATGTGGATCTCCTGGGGATGAAGATCACCGAGGACGACGGAAAGGAGCAGTGTCGTCTGGTGTTCGGCAATAACATTCTTATCCCTCGGAGTCGCGCTAAGGGCGGTCCGGCCAAAGTGGATCACATCGCCTACACCGTTACGAACTGGGACGCGGAGAAGGATGGGATCGAGGCCGAGCTCAAGCGCCGCAATTTGCAGTACACCGGGAGCGCCAAGACCAGCCTCCAGGTCAAGGACCCCGAGGGGATGGGAGTGCAGTTCGGCGGATTGCATCAATAAGGCAGGCAGTGGCGGTGGCTTTACTTGAGTAATCCGACCCAACGGGAGACGCAATTTTGAAATTGGACGAATCCTGCATCTCAAACCCGAAATCCGAAATTTCAAATTGGACGTGTCCAATCTGAGATTTTGAAATTTCGGATTTGAGATTTCGCTTCGTCCAATTTCAAAATTGCGTTCTTCTTAGCCCTTCTCGTCTTCCCAGGGCTTTCCAGCCCGCCCAGCGATCTGTTCCAGGCTGGCCGGCTTGGGCCGCCAGGGCTGGCCAAAGTGCTTATCGACTTCATTGCGGTAGCTCATCTGCGGGCCGGGATAGCCGGCTAATTGCCAGCCGATCAGGCCCGCGTTGCCGCCGTGCATGGGGTCGCAGAACATGCCTTCGATGGTGTGCTGGCGCAGGAGCTGGAAAAAATACGACTTCTCAATCGAGCGGAGCTTGGCGTCCTGATCGGCCGGCGAGAGGCCCGCGAAATCGCCTAGCGTCTTGAGACCTTCACGGTAGGTCTCGCTGGGACTTGCTTTGCCCTGGTAACCGTGCTCCGGATAGGACTCGACCCACGGTCCCTTAGTGTAGCGGTATTTGTCGCGGCCGTAAGGGCCGGCGAGCTGGCGGTCGATGTAAATGACGACGTTGGCCTCAGTCGCTCCGGGACCGCTCGAGTCGCTCGGGAAAATGCGGGCACAGGCGGCCGTGATGACCTTGGCTTCGTCGGCGGTGAAAAAGCGCAGCGGCACCTTCACTGTGCCGTTTTGAGCCTGCAGGCGTATCGGTTCTCCCGCCAGAGTGTACAGCAGCGTGCCGCCGATAGCGGCTGCGGGAAGGGTCAGAAATTCTCGGCGTTTCATATCAGCTTCTCCGGATGCTTGAAGTATCGGTCGGTCATCGCTTCCGTCGCCCAGTACGTCAGCGCAAGCACGGTCAAGGTCGGGTTGGGCGCGGCATTCTGCGGGAAGGACGACGCGCCAATCACGAACAGATTGGGCACGTCCCAGTGTTGGAGATAACGGTTGACCACGCTGTTTTCGGGTGAGGTTCCCATAATGGCTCCGCCCTGAATGTGCGTGGACTGGTAGTTGATCACGTTATAACGATCGCGGGACCGGCGGCCCTCATCGAATTTCGCGCCCATCTCGCGCGCGACCTTAGCCTGGATTTGCTCGGCGAACTCGCGCTGCTTGTACTCGTGGTCGGTCCAGTTGAGCGTGAAGCGCAGCAGCGGATCGCCGAACTTGTCGGTGTAAGTCGGATCCAGGTCCATGTAATTCTGGCGCCAGGCCAGGTGCTCGCCAGACAAACCGATAGCGGCCCAGCGATCCGTCCATTCCAGCGCCGCCTTTTTCCACTCCGAGCCCCAGTTGGATTTGGTCGCGCCCTGCGGCATGACGCCGAAGGATCCGATCGGAGGTCGGCCGTTGATGCTGAGCGCGATCATGCCCAGGCGCAAGGGTTCGCCTTCGGCGCCGGTGAATCCTATGTCGCCGTCAAAATCCGAGATGCGCGATCCGAGCTCGCCGGCTCCCATAAAGGCGTTGAGCGGCTTGCCGAAAAACACGCGCGTATTGGTTCCCACCTGGTGCGTGAGGTTGCGGCCCAGCGTGCCTTTGCGAGTGTTCGGATCGTAGGGCGTACCGATTTTGGAAAGCAAGAGCAGCCGGGTATTGTTCAACGTGAACGACGCCAGCACGATCGTCGAGGCGGGTTGGAAGAACTCCTCACCGTTCTCGCCGGTGAACTGGATTCCGGTGGCGCGGCCGTCCTTGTGCACGATGCGCCGCACCCAGCTTCCCGTGTGGAATTCGAAATTCTTGCGCCGCCCGAGCACCGGCATCAGAAGGTTGCTCGGCTGGGCTTTGGCGCCAACCATGCAGCCGTACCGCTGGCAATGGCCGCAATACTGGCACGCGCTGCGCTGAATGCCGTCCGGATTCTTGTACGGTTCGCTCAAGTTGGCCGCGGGCGTTGGATAGGGATGATACCCCATCCTGCGAACGGCCGCTTCAAACATGCTGCTCGCGTAGGAGTGCTTGAGCGGCGGTGTGGGATACTCCTGCTGGCGCAGCCCTTCAAAGATATTGCCGCCATCGATTTTTTGGCCGCGCAGATTGCCGGCTTTCCCGCTGATGCCCATCATCTGCTCGGCTTTCCAGTAGCGCGGTTCGAGATCATCATAGGTGACCGCCCAATCCTGAATCGAGAGATCCTCGGGCAGCCTGGCCACTCCGTGTTTCTGAAGCAGGTGAGTGCGCAGCGTGAACACATCCGGCAGGAAGCGGAAGGAGGCACCGCCCCAATGCTCGCCCGCGCCGCCCGTGCCCGTGCCGGGATGAAAGGACCCGTGCTGCCGCACTGGAACGGCGCTGTCCTTCAGCGAATGCCGGTGTGTAATGGTTTCCTCCGCCGTATTCTGCATCATGCGCAGACGGATGTTGTAGTCGAGTTCATCCATCGTCACCGCGTAGTCTGGGAGCTTGCGCGGACCGCCGCGCTCGAAGACGGCCACCGACAGGGACGTTTTCGCGGTGATTTCCTTGGCCGTCAATAGGCCGGTCCAACCGCCGCCGATGATGGCGACGTCAACGGGCTTGAGATTGGTCATGAGAGAGCCTCGCTTCCTTCTAACTGTAGGGGCGCTCTATGAAGGTGTGAATGAATTGAACTCGCGCACTATTCCCCTCCTCGCAGAGGAGGGGTGGACGCGCCAGCTAATAGAAGCTGGCGCGCCGGGCGCGAAGCGCGAGCCCGATAGGGCGAAGCCTCAATTAATGGTCAGTTCGGCGAAACTGTTCAGGCCTGAAGATTTCGCCAAGCTGACCACTATTATGGCTTCGCGCTATCGCGCTCGCGCTTCGCGCCCGTCTGCGGCGCTTTCGGTGGCTTCGCAACTTTTAGTTGATGCCGCAGCCACCCCTCCTCTGCGAGGAGGGGAATACTCCACATACAACATTTTCTTCAATTCATTCACGTCTTCTACGAGCGCCCCGATGTAGTTTTTGTGCAAGTCGTCCAAAGCATACTGCCACGTCCGGTTGGCGTTGTCGAGGCTTGCTTAACGAGACGGGGAAGGTGGCTTGTTCCCGTTCCTAATTTCCGTTTTTCAGATCAATCTCCGCAACATCGGCTTTCACAACCACGTTTGTTCCGAAAGGACGGGAGGAGTCTGCCAGCCGCTGAAGGATATAACCGGCTTGATCGCCTGTTGCCGGCTTGGGCAAGCCGCGAGTTTGGAGGAACAGATTATTCGTGTGTTCGTCGTGAAGGTCGGGATCTCCCTGGCCGATCTTATTCAGCACGATCGGATGGAACGTAATCGATTGGAGATTTTTCCCCTGAAATTCGACATGGGCGACCACACTTTCCCAGAAGATCGGCTCATCGAGCTGAATATCGACTGGCGGTACATTGAAGATGAAATTGCCGAGGTCGTAAAAGATTGGGCGCTTGTGATAAATCTCCACGCCGTGCACAAGAGGCACGCCATGCATGACGATGATGTCCGCCCCGGCATCGATCTCTTCGTGTGTCCATTTCTTAAGCCAGTCCGCCGGAGCTAATCGTTCTGGTAACTCTTCGTTGAGTATTGCGGCGAACGGCCGGTTCAGAAATACGTGATTGTGTTGATAAACGATGACCAGGTCGGCATGTTGGCGAGCTTCCCGGATGCTCTGAAGGATGCGTTGTTTATCCTGCGCGTTCGGTTCGTTTCCCGGCTGCGGCGGAAGCAGTGTTGTCGATTCATTCAGTTTGCCACCGGCTTCAATACGCAGCTCATTTACCCCCGGCTGCGACCCAGTGGCGGCTCCGCCCTCGGCGATCAGACCGGAGGCCATCGCGACGAGCGCGACCGTTCCTTTCGGTGTGCGCAAATAACCTGGCGCGGTGGCTTCCTGCAGATTATTGCCGGTTCCCGCATGCGCCAGGTTCCGGCTCTGAACTTCGCGCAGCGTGTTCTGGATTCCAGGAATCTTCAGATCAAACGAATGATTGTCGGATAAAGCGAGCAGGTTGAAACCCAAGGCCTTCAGCGCATCCAACGCTTCTGGTGGAGAGAGAAACCGGCCATCTCGCGTCGATTGGCCTTTTTCGATGACCGTGGCTTCGAAATTCGTGAATATCACATCGCCCTTCAGCAATGGAGCCGTCCGGGAGACGAGATCCGGCGTGTGGACACGGGCATCGGACCGAATCATCGACTGGCCGGTGAGCGTGATGCTGAACGCCGGCGTTTGTGCCCGGAGGGCAGACACGATTGCATAGACAACGACCGTGCAGATTGCTAACAGAGTTACGCGGCGCCAATAGAATTTTGATTTCATGGTGACATGATCCTCTAACTGGAAGGCTCGGTAAAGTACACATTTGCGCTGTAGGGGCGGTCTATGAAGATGTGAATGAAGTACACGTCTTCGTAGAGCGCCCCTGCAGTTCCTCGTCCCCGCCGCGCCGTTTTGCGGGCGACAGACGCGGTACAGAGTTGGAGCGTCGAGTCGTTGGAGTCGCTACTTCTCAAAACGAAGACGGAACGTTGGCCGGCATGCCGTCGAGGCCGTCGTTCACTTTTTCTTCGGCTTCTTCTTTTCTCTTTTTGGCTTTTCTCCTCTACCCATGGCAAAGAGTATGCCATGACATGTAGCCTGAACTGAAGGTCGTAGTGGTGGATCGATCCACGACTGAGGAGCGCACGGATGTTGATTCGAACATGTATCGCCAGCGGAATCCTTCTCGGACTTGCCGGTTTGGGCGTCGCGCAGCAAAAACCTGATTTTTCCGGCGAATGGACACTGAACCGGCAGGCTAGCAGCCTCAGCCCGGGCGCTGCCGCCGTCGAGAGCGGTGTCGTGCGAATCGAGCACCGCGATCCAACCTTCCGGTACAAGGCCACGTTTGTCAGTGCGAGCGGCCCTCTGCAGTACGACTACGAGCTGCAGTCGGACGGGCGCGACGTCGGCGCCACCCAGAACGGAGTGACGATATTGTCTAACCTTCGGTGGGAAGGACAGGCGCTAGTGGCCAGGTGGCGAATCCAGCGTCCCGACGGTGAAACGAGAATCTTCTTTCGGCACGAACTGATTGACGGTCGGCGCCGTCTTCGAGCGGTGGAACAACTCCGGGGAGGCGGCCAAGAGCAGGACAACGTTTGGATATTCGATCGGCGCTGAGGCAGCTAACGCTCCCTCATTTTGCTAAAATTTCGGCATGCGCCGTCCACTTCTGATCCTCGTTCTGTACGCCGTTGCGTTGATGCCCGCGAGCTTGGAAGCTCAATTCCATGATGCGCAACATAGAGCCGATTTTCATTCTCGGGGCGCGGGCAATGTCTTACCTGGGAGGGTGGCAACAGCAGTTGTATTCGGCAACCCCGCGACGGTGCCAACGGTTGCTTTCGACATACGCTACTTCCGTGTTCCGCTTGCCGGCGCACCGTATTCATTACCACCAGCCGACGTGTTTCAGCCGTTCGTCTACGCCTTGGAACCTTACGGCCCGATCCAGGCAATTTCCCCGCGTGACTCAAAACGGATAAATGAACTTTTATATGAAGTGAAGCGGCTCACGCGAAAAGTTCAAAGGCTGCGCGAAGCACAAAGCCAATCGGGCCGGTCACTTCAAAACCCGCCAGAACTACCGCAATCTACCGAAGAAACTTCTCTTCCGGTGGTGCTGGTGTTCCATGATGGCCGCCGGATGGAAGTTCAGGGTTATGCGATCGTGGGCCAGACACTCTGGGCTGTAACGGAACAAAGTTCCACTAAAATTCCGATTACAGATTTGGATGTTGAAGCAACTCAGAAACTGAATGCAGACCGTGGCGTCCGTTTCCCGCTGCCACGGTAGGAGTTCTTTAAAGAAGTTTTACTTCCCCAAGTGAACCCGATCCTTCTCGTTCTCGGCGCAGACGTATTCAAAAAGATCGGTGTCGGGTAGAAGCGTCAAGGCAGTTTTGATGGAAAAGGCGCGGGTGTAATACTTCGGGTCGTTGAACGTAATCTCCAGATCCATGTGGCCGACATCGCGGCGGCGATACCGTTCGGTGATGCGCATGGATGGGCTTCGGGGATGGCCGGCTGCGTCGAGCCAGCTCCGCTCGTTTACGCCGACGGTATCGACGACCAGGGTATCGCCTTCCCAATGGCCAACCGAATATCCCATCCATCTTGGGTCCGGATCCTTCGGCAGCTGACGCCCGTCGAGGTGAATCTGGCGCGGAGGGTTGAGAATCTCAGGCAACATCACGATTTCCTGGGGCGTTTGAAGGATCTTAAACGTTTGAGCCAGTAATGGCATGGGTATTCCGCCGGGAAGGCATTGTACGAAGGGATTCTCCTGAGGGTTTTGGCGGTGGTGGTTCACAACAGCAGCAGCCTCCGGGCGCAGCGGCTCTTCTTCGGGCTTCATGCCCCAAAATACGTTCAAAAGATTCGTCGTGATGTCGTGCGTGTCCGGCTGCAAATCAGTGAACCCCTTGCCCAGAACGCGGTCGTATTCGCTAGCGGGACTCCGCTGGGCCTGCCAGACTCCAGAGATATCAGGGTTGCCGTTCAGGCGGGGTGCGGGAGCAGTCAGGTTCGGCTTGCCGTCTTTCGTACGCGGGATGCGCGAGTCGGGATAGTGCGGCCACTGCGCATAAGCACAAGTGAAAATTCCGGCAAAAGTGAGCCCCATAAGCGCGACGAAGATTTTTAGATAAAGCATCTGTTTACTTATTCACGGTCACCGTCACATCGTGAAAGGCCTCGAGCAAGCCATCGCTCGCCATCGCTCGCAGTACGTATACACCCGGCATCTTGAAGGTCGCCTGCGTCGTTGAAGTAACCGGTTTTCCATAACCCGCAGCAGGTGCCGGGGAGGTAAAAATCACAGGGCCTGGACCGCGATATTGAATCCAGCGGATCGACAATCCTTGCGGCCGGCCTTCCCCTTCATCCGGACGGCGCTCAGCGCGAGGTTTCGGACGGCCATCGTCCTGGGCGGTGGCCGTCAAAGTGACATTGCCCGCAAGACTGATGGTCTGGGAACCGCTCCCCGTGATGACGGGTGGTTCGTTCTCCGGATCACTCCCAGCACCGGCATTTTCCATCATGACTTCGTCATTGATTTCCCATTCCGCTTTAAGCCAACCCTTGGCGGTGTTCGACTTCCCACGGAGATTGAGCGTCCATATCACGCGCCGCTCAAAACCCCAATCCTTTGGCACCACGACTTTGAATACAAACATGGAGGCATGTTACGGAGCACGACATTTTCCTTGATCGCTTTCGCCCACGGCCGGACTTCCTCATACGTTAGTAAGGACATGGGCGCAATCGAACCCAGGCGGTGGCAGGTTTGGCAGGACCGTTGGAGAATGGGCGCCACATCTTTTGTGAAGGTCACCTGGGGTTCTGCTGCGCTATGAGCGTTCGCAGTTGTGCCCAGTGCAGTGAGGCCCATCATTAGTAGATAGACAGAAAGTAAGGCTGAAAATCGATCCTTCCACGTTGCGTACATGTCTGTATCTCCTGAGAGCATTTAAGCTGACGGCTCCCGAGCAGTCAAGGATTTGAATTCGGATGGTAGGCGCTTGCCTTCTCCAGCGTTTTGTTGAGGTTTGTGGTGTTCGTCATCAGCCTATCGTTCGCTGTATACTCCATACCTCTTGAAGGGAGGCAGACATGATTTGGTACGCATTGGTCCTGGGTTTCTCACTGGCTTTCTCTCCGACCGCCTTTGCGCAGGAGCGGATGGGGCCGATCCCCGCCGCGAAGATGACCGACGCTCAGAAGAAGGCAGCGGCAGACCATACCGCAGCGCGCGGGTCGCTGACGGGCCCCTGGAGTGTGCTGCTGCGCAGTCCGGAGCTGATGGGGCGTGTCAGGGGCCTCAGCGATTACGTGCGCTTTAACAGCGTCCTCCCTCCGCGCCTCTCCGAGTTCGTCATTCTGATCACCGCGCGGCAGTGGTCTCAGGCGTACGAGTGGTCCGCACACTATCCGCTCGCGGTCAAGGGTGGCCTCAATCCGGAGATCGCCAAGGCGATCGGCGACGGCCGCCGGCCGCACGGCATGGCGGAGGATGAGGAAGCGCTGTATGACTTCTGCACGGAGCTGCTGCAGAACCGCAGCGTCAGCGACGCCAGCTATGGCCGCGCAATCGCGAAGTTCGGCGAGCAGGGCATCCTCGATGCCATCGGCCTGATGGGCCACTACTCGCTCATTGGGATGGTGCTCAACACGGCGCGCACGCCGGTCCCGCCCGATGGGCCGCCTCTGCTCGAGCGGTTTCCCCGGTAGAACTGCCGTGGCCATTGGAAACTGCCGCAACTGATTGTTCCAACTTCGTGGCGAGTGCACACCAAGGCTCGACGTGCTCCACTAAGAGACAATGAGTCTTACCGCGTTCGGCGATGGATGGATTACAATCGCCCTAACTGCGAGGTCAAAATGAAAACACGACTGAACCCCGGAAGTGTATTAGGAATTTTGTCTTCGGTAGCCATTCTGGTACTGATTTGTGCGCCTGTTTATGGCCAGTGGGTGAAAGTCCCGACCGGCGGAATTCCCAAGAGGCCCGATGGCAAGCCCAACCTCTCCGCGCCGGCGCCACGATCGGCCGATGGCCATCCGGACCTGTCGGGAGTTTGGGAATCCGGCAGCGCCAGGTACATCCTGGACATTGCGTCGGATCTCAAACCGGGCGAGGTGCCATTTATGCCTTGGGCCAAGGCGCTTGTCGACCAACGCGCAGACGGCTCGCATTCGGGAGAGGATCCCCCAGCAAACTGCCTGCCCCGAGGTGTCCCGAGGATCAATGCCTCGCCACCACCGTGGAGGGTGATCCAAAAATCGGATATCGTTGCGATTCTCTATGAATCCGACAACGCGTGGCGCCAGATCTTCCTCGATGGGCGCGAACTGGGGAACGACTTTATTCCAACCTTCTTAGGTTATTCCACCGGCAAGTGGGACGGCGACACCCTTGTCGTTGACACCCGCGGTTTCAATGGAAAGACATGGTTGGACCAGACGGGCAAGCCCACGTCCGATGCGCTGCACGTCACCGAACGTTTCCGGCGGACGGACTTCGGGCACATGGAAATTCAAATTACGATCGACGACCCAAAGGTTTATACCAAGCCGTGGCAAGTGAAGGAACAGGTGCGCCTGGTGACGGATTACGACGTCATCGAAGCGCCCTGCGAGAACAATGTCGACATTCGGCACCTGGGAGGGAAATTCAGCAGATAAGGGTGAGTTATTGGGGCATCAACATACTTAACTAACCAAGCACCGATGCGCGGGAATTTTGAAATCGGGCGAATCCTGCATCTTAAATCCGAGATTCGAAATTTCTGATTGGACTTCGCTTAACCGAGTCCAATCTGCGATTTCGAAATTTCGGATTTGAGAGGGGCTTTCGTCCGATTTCACAATTTCCCCTGCTGGTTACTCAAGTATGTTGTTGCCCGTTATTGGGACCGGTCTATTTACCGGTCATATGTTCCGCATCCTGGTTATTCTCGTTACAAATATATTCCCAAATCTCCTCACCTGGGGCGAGATCAGCCACTTGCTTTACTTTCCAAGGCTTCGTAAAGGCTCCGGTGTCTTCGTAGGTAGTCTCGAATTCGAGGTGCCCCAGGTCCGGGCGGCGGATCCGTGTGGTCATTTGCAGCTTTTCGGTGTGCGGAAAGCTGCCGGGCGTCCAAGCCTTATCGTTAAAACCGACCGTGTCAACAACCAGCGTGTCGCCCTCCCACTTGCCGGTAGAGTGACCGAGCCATGTCGGGTCCAGGCCTGCAGGATGATCGCGGTCCAGAAAAATCTGGCGGAAAGCGGGGGTATTACCCTCGCTTATAATTATTAATAGCGCAGGGGTCTGAACAAACTTGTTCAACCAGACGGCGGACATGAGTTGCACGCTCCCCGGCAGGCAACGCACTCCCGGCGAATCCTTGCCGTTACTCTCTATCCGCTCTTTGGCAATAGCTGCTGCCCAAGGCAGCGCGGGAGGCTTCTCGGGGGAGATCTCCGCGTCGGGATCGGCATCCCTGACGGGATGCCAGACTCCAGTAAAGTCTGGTTTGCCGTCCGAGGTGCGGGGCATCGGTCCGGACGGCACCTCATGCACGCCTCGGATGTTCTTATAAAAGTCGCGTCCATCGCCTAAGGTATTCAGCTGTGGGTCCGCGAGCGGAATGTCAAGGCGCAAATTTTGTCCCGCCTGGATCACGATGCCCGGTTTCCGATAAGTCGCGAAACCAGGCATCACGATGAATAGGTCATAAGTTCCCGCCGGCAACTGCGCAAACGTGTAGTTGCCCGTGGACGAGCTCGTCGCCCTGTAGGTGGCCCCAGTCTCCGGACTCTTCACCTGAATCGGGGCGCCACGAACGGTTGCATGTTCCGTGTTGGAAACTATGCCGCTAATGGAACCAAGATCGCCCTGGGCTAGCACCCATGGCGAGAAAGCCACCATTCCCAACATAAGGATCGATCTGGCAGAGTTTGGCATCGGAAAGCTCCTCTCTTGCGGACGATTAACCGCCAATACCAGCGCGAATTGCCCTGTCACGTCCCCGCTTGGAACGAATCTTACGCGGCTCCAGCAGCAAGTCAAGTTGAAAGGATGCACGTCCCATCGTCGGCTCGCTCAGCGTTGCGCGGGATTCCACAGCCCAATTCCTCCAAATCGGCGGGGCTTGATCCGGACCCTACATTGTGTTCAATTGCAAAAATCGGTCCTGAACGACGCGATATCGCGTTGCGGGAAACACGATCCTGCGTCGCCGCCATGGATGGCGGCTAGCTAAACGGTTGAAAACTCACAAGGGCCTATCGCGTTAGAAATGGAATGCGGGATGCTTTATATGGGGGGCAGAAAAGGGAAGACGACAATGCAAACCAAACACGCCGATCCGTTCAAATCGAACACACCTGGTTCGCCCGCCTCCTTCTCCTCCCGTCTTCCCTTTCAACGAAATCGTTGTGGGGTTTGTGACGATCAACTCCGCTTCGTTGTCGATTCTCTCCACGTCATCCGCGATCGTTGACGAATGCGAAGGATGTGTTTTTACTCTGTCAGCGATCACGGCCATCAACGAGTCGATCCTCTCCGCCATGGAAACGATTGCTTCCGGAACAGCGGTGATCGCTTCCCGTGCGCAAATAATCGTTTCCGATATGCAAACAATCGTTTCCATAGTGGAAACGGTTATTTCCGGCGACCCTCAAAACTCAGCGAATCATCGAGTTGCGGACGGCTCTGCCGAAATAATTATTGCCGAATTGGAAACGACCGTTTCCAGAGCCGAAGCGGTTGTTTCCGTTTTGCAAATAACGGTGTCGGAGGCGATGACGGTCATTGCTGAACGCGTCTTCGTTACAGAGGGGTCGTACACGGTCGTGCCCGGACCGCAATCGGTCATTTATATGTACAACGCAGCGCTGTCCGTTGTGGGAACGATTATTTCCGAGACCGAAATAAGTTTGTCCAAGGCGGAAGCGATT
>Ga0209470_1000788_pt1 | contig 24595 bp, 26 predicted proteins | sample GraSoiAngelo_125_FD_185882 | JGI IMG/M metagenome (GOLD analysis project Ga0209470, IMG submission 185882) | Grasslands soil microbial communities from the Angelo Coastal Reserve, California, USA - 14_0927_05_40cm (SPAdes) (version 2) | ecosystem: Environmental > Terrestrial > Soil > Grasslands ... | reverse complement strand
CAATTCGCCATTGCTGTTTGGCCGATTTTCCCCAAAGCGAGTCCGCGGGGTTTTTAACGGATGGTTGATGTTTGACGTTTGATGTTTGATGTAAGCGTGATGGCGGGCTCGGATTCACCGGTCGTGTTCGAACCGATTTTCCAGGAAATGATTTGGGGTGGTCAAAAGCTTGCCGCCTTGTTTGGCAAGAGATTGCCTGCGAACAAACGAATCGGTGAATCGTGGGAGATCGTCGATCGACCGGAGGCCCAGAGTATCGTGCGTGATGGTCCGCTCTCGGGTCGATCGCTTCACGACCTTTGGGTCACCTTTCGCGAAGAGCTGTTTGGCAAGGTTCCCGATACGCCCCGTTTTCCGCTTTTGATCAAACTGCTTGATGCGCAGGAGAAGTTGTCACTGCAAGTCCACCCGCCGCAAGAAATCGCAGAATCGTTAGGCGGCGAAGCCAAGAGCGAATTTTGGTACGTCGTGGCGGCGGAACCGAATGCCAAAGTTTTCGTCGGTCTCCGGAAATCGATGACGCGCGATCAATTCGAGGAGGCCATTCATTCCGGAACCGTCGCCGATTGTGTTCACGCGATCCGAATGAAGAGCGGGGCTGCCATGTTTGTGCCTTCGGGACGGTTTCACGCCATTGGCGCCGGAAACGTCTTGGTCGAGGTCCAGCAAAATAGCGACACCACCTATCGCGTTTTCGATTGGGATCGAGTCGACGAGCAGGGTAAGCCGCGAAAACTTCATCTCGATCAGGCATTGCAATGCATCGATTTCAATGACGTGGGGCCGAAGCCGATTACACCAAGGGGTGAATTACTGGCGCGGCATCAACGTTTTTTCGAAGTGCAGAAATGGAACCTCGTGTCTCCTCGCGACATTGCCCCGCTTGGACAATTTGCGATTGTTTTGTGCTTAACCGGCGAGCTGCAGTACGGCGGTATTGAGTTCACACCGGGTGATTTCTTTCTCGTGCCGGCTTCGGTAAAACATCGATCGATCTATCCGCGGGAAAAAGGCACATCGCTCCTGCGCGTGACGATTCCAGCCTTCGCTTGAGCGCGGCTCAACGTGAAGGCTGCACGTCGGAGTTATAGGTAAGCGGGCTATGGCGCGACCCGCGACCTTCTGCTTTCAGGCTATCCCGCCATGTTTCTTTGAAGCTTTCGCGACGAGATCCTTCGGTTTCGCTACGCTTCGCTCAGGATGACGGTGAATTGCTGTGAATCCTTGGAATTTTCGCATGAGATTCATGTCGGTGTCGTGCTCGAAGACAGCCGCCGCAGATATTGGAAACTGTAAATCCCGGTGTTGTGGCCATCATGCCAGTGCGGTTGCAGGGCATACCCGCCAATGACCCCGAAACCGTCGAGCTGGAAGCTCGCGTCCGTATAACTGACCTCTGGCCGCAAAACATTTCCGAGCACATCCGGCTCGCCGCCGCAAGCTGCGCAAGGACACGCGCGGCGGAGTAGCTCAAGATTGAGATACGACTCGCTGCCGTCGTTCCATTGAATCGCCAACTCATTACCGATTTGCTGAATGTTTGCCGGTGCCAAAGGCATGCGACTGCAATCTTAGCAGGATGTCACGGGAACACAGGCTTTTTAGCCTGTGCGTCCAGCGGGTTTGTAACCCGCTGTTCCGAACTTCGGCGGACAGAATGTCCGCTGGGCGCACAGACTACAAGTCCATGTTCCGATGCTTTCGTTCACCGAAAATGGCGGTGCCGACCCGGACAAGCGTCGCGCCTTCTTCCACTGCAACGCTGTAATCATTTGTCATTCCCATCGAAAGTTGCGGCAACTTTACTTGGAATTCTTTTTCGATCGCATCACGCAGCTCACGAAGTTCCACGAAATACCTCCGCGAAGCCTCCGGCTCTTCAGCAAGGGGCGGAATACACATCAAACCTTCGATGGACAGTCGCGAGAGCATCAGAAGCGATTCCAGCTCGGCTCGCAGTGTTGTGGTTTTGAATCCAAATTTGCTTCCTTCGCCCGCGACATTCACTTCCAACAAGATGCGCAGATGTAATCCATCCTCCTGGGCGATGCGGTCAATCGCCTGGGCGAGACCGAGACTATCGACGCTATGAATCATTTCAAACAAAGGGAGAGCATGACGGATCTTGTTCTTCTGAAGGTGACCGATGAAATGCCAGCGAAGGTGTGACGGTAACAACGGGATTTTAGCACGAGCTTCCTGCACTTTGCTTTCGCCGAAAAGAAGCTGACCGGCACCGATTGCTTCGCGGACAACCTCCGCGGGGTGGGTCTTGGTCACAGCAACGAGCTCAACGTCGGTCACGTTTCTTCCGGACACTTTCGCCGCTTGAGCAATCTCATCTCTCACGCGGTTGAGGTTTGCTTCGATATTGATCACAGCTTTCAATCAGAACATTCCAGCCGAGCCTACGACCCAGTTATGTGCGTCCAAAATAGCTTCGGATCAAAAGCAAGTATCCGAGGAAGGGATGGGGTCAAATTAGGGCAAGCCCAGACTGACCCCTAGTTGCCCGATCGGATTCCCCAGGCTGGCGATCACGCCGCACAATTTGCGTCGAAAGGCGTCGCCGGTTTCACTAAGCTTTAATGAGCACGGTTAGGTCGGAAGCTGATCGGAAGCACTCCTTAGAGTTCCCTCCGAGAAATTTTCTGTGAAACGTCGAATGATTGATCGGGTAGTGATTGCGCTTTTGTTTGTCGCGCTGTGCTTCGTGCTTATAGAACGTGTGAGTTGTCCACCCGTCGCTCTTGCGGCGAGCGCTCAACTGACTTCGTTTTCAGCAGAGCGAGCAATGAAGCATGTGCTCGCGATCGCCCAGCGGCCACATCCAATTGGGAGTGCGGAGCATGATCGCGTGCGCGACTACTTGGTCGAGCAGCTCAGCAACTTGGGGCTTGGCCCGCAAATCCAGAATGCAACGGGCGTTGGCACACGCTATGCCGACGCCGGAAGAGTGCAGAACATTCTCGCGCGAATGCCCGGCAGCCAGAAGGGCGGCCCAGCGGTCCTTCTTGTGGCTCATTACGACAGCGTCGAAGCCGGACCGGGTGCCGCAGATGACAGCGCCGGCATCGCCGCCATTCTCGAGACCATTCGGGCATTGCGCGCCGGAGCGCCGCTTATGCACGATGTAATCGTGCTGTTCACCGACGGTGAGGAATCGGACATGCTCGGCGCAGCGGCCTTTGTGCGCGAACATCCATGGGCGAAAGACACTGCAATGGTGCTCAACTTTGAGGCGCGAGGGACGAGTGGTCGCTCCTTAATGTTCGAGACTGGCCCGAGCAATCTCGACACCACACGCGTATTGCGAACCGTCCCCGGTGTTACAGCAGGTTCCTTGTTCACTACGATCTACCGCACGATGCCGAACGACACGGATCTGTCGGAGCTAGCGCTACTTGGCACGCCTGCTTTAAACTTTGCTTTTGGTGATGGCGCCGATCGTTATCACACGTCGCATGATGATGTGGCTCATCTTAATGTGGGAAGCTTGCAGCATCACGGCCAGCAAGCGCTGGCGCTAGCGCGCGCTTTCGCCAACGGACCGTTGCCGCGCCGGCGAACAGGAGACGCAGTCTTCTTCGACTTCCCTGGGGTTGGACTCGTCGTTTACTCTGAAAAGTGGGCGATCCCCTTGGCCCTGCTGGCGGCTGCGCTCACACTTGTAGTAATCGTCCGCTCTCGCCGTGAAAACACACGATTTGGCCGTGACACCCTATTAAGCGCTACGGCTACGGTTGGAGCAGTCGTTTTGTCCGCCGCGGCCGCGTATCTCGCAGGGTTAATCCTTTCACTTCTACACGCCACGCTCCCCTGGGGCGGCGCTCCCGCATGGAGTCCGCTCTACTGGGCAGCCGTCGCGCTGTTGTCCCTGGTGATTTCTACAGCCTCGTATGTCGTCCTACGCCGCCGAGGCAGCGTGAATGGACTCCATGCTGGAGCGTTGTTAGCTTGGACGCTGCTCTCATTAGCAACTGCGGCGATTGTACCGGGTTCGAGCTATCTCTTTACCTGGCCTACGCTGGTCGTCGCGCTCGCAGCATTATTCCCAGACGGCCGCGGGCTTCTGACAACGAAAGGTATAGCGATGTGTATCGCGGCGCTCGTGACAGCCGGGCTGCTTATTCCAATTGCATATTTGATCGGCGCTGTTTTCCTTGGAGTTACTGCGGCAGGCGGAATCATAACAGCAGCGATCATCGCGCTAATCGCGTGGCTACTTATGCCGTTACTCGAGATCGTATGCGATGGCGCGCGCTGGTCCACGCCGCTCATTTGCACCGCGGCTGCGCTGGTCCTCGTTGGGATCGGTGCGCTGACCGTGCGCGCAAGCGATGTGCACCCGGTGCCCTCCATGCTGATCTACGCCATCGATGCGGACAGCTTGGATGCTTGGCTGGCAAGTCGAGCGTCCACAGCCCGCGCTGACGCGTGGACTCGGACTTCCTTAGGTCTGTTTACGCAGGGACCAGAGTGGATTGCACATATGTTCCTGTATCCCACAGCTATTGTCGCGAGGCGCGTGCCGTTTCTTCCGCTGCCGCAGCCGACCATCGATATCTTGTCGGATTCGACGACAAGCGATGGGCGGCAACTCTCGCTGCGTGTGCAAACGGCGGCCGACGCGACTATGCTAGGGATACGGGTGACCGCTGCCCCGGTGATCAGTGCAGCCATCGATGGTCGTGCGGTCGACACGACGCGCTACAGGTTGCGTACGCAGGAGTGGGCTCTGCGGTACTGGGCACCATCAGACGCCGGCGCGCTGTTGCGCCTCACGGTGCCTGCTGGATCAACGCCAACACTCGAAATCATTGCGCGCTGCCCTGGGGTTCCCACGCTGCCTGGCGTCAGCATTTCCCCACGTCCCGCAAACGTGGTTCCCGTCCAGTCTGGAGATGTAACGATTTTGTGCCGACGCTTTTCGATGCCACCAGGAAAATGAAGAACGCTCCACGAGGCGCTCTTCCTCCAGGTCGCGCTTGCGCCGCCGCTTGAACTCCGCCTCGCCAAACCAAGCTTCCGTCAATAGAAAGCGCAAATAGTGAGCTGACCCGTATTTTGTCGAATGAATGCTTGCTAGCCGCTTATCTCGATGCGATCGACACACTGACCTACGCGCGCGAACTGGCCGAGCAAAATGCCGCCGCAGTGCGCAGTTAAAAGCTATCGCTCCCCTGGCGTCGGAGTAATTGTCGGCGTGCTGTTGCTTTCGTCAGCAACTGTTTCGTCGCCGCGCCGCTTTTCTTTTCGTCGGTCCTCCTTGCTCGTTTGGCGCTCCTCTTTCTTCATCTCGCGGCGCTCTCTTCGAGAAAGGTCAGTCGGTGCAATTGACGAATTTCGAGCCGGGGACGCCGACGAATTTGGCGAAGGCGATGCGGATGGCTCGACGGTCGGCCGCGGCCGCTCTGCCCGTGGTATCGGCGTTGCACTCGGATTCGGCGATGCGGATTCTATAGCTGTCGAACTTGGCTTCAGCCTCGAACGCGATCTTTCCACCGGCGATCGTGCGGAAGTTGGACTCGCTGCCGCCGATGGCGCGGGACTAGCGGTTGCGCTGGGTGATGCTGATTGCGACGATGTCGATCTTGCGTTTGGTCGCGGCATCAATGTCGGACGCGGAGTGGCTGTTACTGTTTCACCCGGGGTCGCCGTCACGCGTGCTGTTGCTGACGGAGTCGCAGTCGCGGTCGTCTCTGGCGTCGCGCGACGGCCTGGTGTGGCGGTCGCCGCAATGGTTGCAGAGCTCGCCGGAGTCGAAGTTGAAGTGGCTCTTGCGGATGGCACGGCCGTCGCCGCAGATGTCGAAGATGCCGATGTCGTCGATGTTTCGGCGGCAGCCTCCGTTGGTTTCACAAACGTTTTTGGAGGCGCATTTGGCGGCGGCGTGGCTTCCGCTTTCATTTTTACGCGGACCTTTTCTGTCGCCTGCCGATCGCCGGTGTTTTCCCAGCCGCGATCAACCACGACATTAGCGATGGTTTCCTTGACCCTGCGCGGACGCTCGATCGCCTGGTCGCGCGCAATCAAAGGCGCGGGAATGACAATGGATTGACCGCGCACAACCGGCCGCGGCTCGCCCACGTTGATGTTAATATTGACTTCGCGTTCGAGTCGCAGGCGCTCGATCGGTTGCTGCGTCCGCGTGCGAATTTCATCGTAGCTCGGCCCCTGGTTCACAATCGTGGTGTTGTCGTACGTGATATTGGTGACGTTGGTCGTTTGATTGACGATGGTCACGTTGCGCGCGGACGGAATGACCGCGTTTTCGAGCCGCGGCGCGCCAAATTGTTTTGTTTCGACGAAGCAATATTGGTCCGGACCGACGTCGTAATAACTGTCCGACCAATTGTGGATGCCGGTTCCGCGATCGAAGCGCGCTTCCGGCGGCAGTGGGGCCCAACCGACGTAGTCATTACTCTTGCGCCAGGAAACCCAGGCCGGCGCCCATTCATCGCCGGGCACCCAGACCCAGCCGATATTGCGCAGGCGCGTCCAACGTCCGTAGTGATACGTCGCCCAACCGAACGGCTCTTGCGAAACCCAAGTCCAGCCGACGTCGGTGTAAACCCAGTGGCCATCGGTGTACGGACGCCAGGTGCGCGATTGCGCCTGGCGCGGTTGCCAGACGTAACCGTAATCGGAGGTCTCACGCCAATCGCCATACCGGTCGAGCTGGTTGTAGAACGTGTCGTATGATGCAGTCGGCCGCTGCTCGTCCGTGCGAGTTGTCCGCGCGGTGGGCGGTGGGCGACTTTCGCGCTCGTTACTTTTCGCCATGGCGTTTTCTTTTTCCGCGAGCGCCTTTTCGCGCGCGTTGAGTTCGTTTTCGCGTTGCGCGAACTGCTCTTTCTCCTGCGCCTGATGCTCGGCGTCGAGCCGCTGTTGTACCTGACGATCGATCTCAGCCTGACGTTCCGCGTCAGTCTGCTGCTTCTGGCACGAAGAAAAGATCGACAACGCGATGACGAGCAGCAGAGCAAAAATCTTTTTCACGGTAAGGCTTTAGACTACAAATTCGCTGTGATATTCGAACAAAGACAGTCGGATTTTTTTGCGTTGAATCGCGCCTTCAGCCGCTGTGTCGTAGCCATCGTTCAAGATGAGATACTGACCCATATTGTTTTTTCGTTCTCCCTCACCGCCGCTCGCTCGTTGTTACCTCTGAGCGTATGTGGCTGCTGCGCGAAATTCCTAGTGCGCAAGCAACTCCACGATACGAGGAATCGCCCGACCGATACGACCGTCCATATCCACAGCTGGGTCGTAGCAAGTTACCGCCCCTGCGGCAATCGAAGCACTGCGCCCAATCAACTCTAAGGCATCACGAAGCTGGTTCAGCGACAAACCACCACCGCACGCCCATCCGTTCGCGCGTCCCTCAGAAGTATCAATTACATCCAAGTCTACGTGAACATATACTGTAGGCGTGCTCAGCTCCTTTAGCGCTTCCGGCAATCCTGCTAACGCAACAGTTGTAATTTGTTTGATTCCGCTCTGCTGCAGTAACTGAACCTCTGGTGGATCTTTCTCCCTTACTCCGACTTGGATCACTTGACTGTCGAGCACGGGCTGAAAGCTTTCGAACCGCTCCGCTAATCGTCGCCAACAACGGCCGGTGAGAATTGCGAGGCCCATTCCATCCAAAAACCCGGATCGCGAGGTTTCGGGCGTATTGAAATCTGCATGGGCATCGAACCAGATAATGGCGCTCTGAGATTGATTGAGCGCGGCAACCGCGCTTAGTGCAGCTGGACCACAATTGCCGCTTAAAATAATCGGACGAGCTTGTCGGCTAAGTGCGTCGCGGAGCAGCGGAACTGTGAGTCGCTGCAATTCAACTAAAGCGTTCGCCTCGCTATGCAAGCCCTCGGATAAGCGGACTGACGCAACATCAACTTCATTTCCTAGAGTTCGAAGACGTTCTACTAATCCGGACTCGATAAGGGCAATGGGTCCTTGCCCCATCCGCTCGCCGAATCGTCCGGAATCATATGGCAATTGTATTAGCGATATCGCCCCCATTGCGTAAATCCAGAGAAGATACTACGCCAATCATTTCCCGCCAGAACCAGCCCTCCTCCGCGGGTATCGCAATTGGCAGGTGTGATGATCTACAGGGACCATAATTTGGATTGAGCGTGGAGGGCAGCGGCGTAGGGTTTGGCGAAGAGGAGGATGGAATATTTATGAGCACTGCAATTGAAGAGCCGAAACAGAAAACCGGGACGAAGCTGAATCAGCTCGAGCAGCTGAAAAAATTTACCAAGATCGTCGCTGACACGGCCGATTTTGAATCGATGAAAGCGTTCAAGCCGGAGGACGCAACCACGAACCCGAGCCTCGTGCTGGCGGCGATACAAAAACAAAATTATGCGCACCTGCTCGGGGAGGTCTTGCGGGAGCGGAAGAACTCAGGACTGACGGGCGCGAAACAAATTGAAGACATCTGCGATCATCTGCTCGTCCAATTTGGGACCGATATTCTGAAAATCGTGCCTGGGCGGGTATCGACTGAAACGGATGCCCGACTTTCGTTCGATATCGAAGGCTCGATCGCGAAGGCGCGCCATTTAATTGAATTATATAAGGAGAAGGGGATCGGGCCGGAGCGGGTTCTAATAAAGATTGCATCGACCTGGGAAGGCTTTCTGGCAGCGGAGCAACTCCAGAAAGAAGGGATTCGTTGTAATATGACGTTGCTCTTTTCTTTGCCGCAGGCGGTGCGAGCAGCCGTAGTAAAGGTGCAATTGATCTCCCCGTTCGTCGGCCGGATCTACGATTGGTATAAGAAAACGAACAATCGCGATTACAAAGGCGCGGAAGATCCAGGGGTGCAGTCGGTCCAGGAAATTTACGCTTACTACAAGAAGTTTGGGTATCCCACTGAGGTAATGGGAGCCAGTTTCCGTAACACCAGCCAGATAATCGAGCTGGCTGGCTGCGATCTGCTCACGATTAGTCCGGAGTTGATGAAGGAACTATCGGAATCGACGGAGCCAGTGGAAAGAAAGTTGAGCCCGGAGAAGGCGAAGTCGGCCCAGGTAGAACGATTAGAATTCGACGAAAAGAAGTTCCGCTATCTGGTGAACGATAATGCGATGGCGACGGAGAAAACGGCGGAAGGGATTCGGAAGTTCGCGGCGGACGTGGTGAAGCTGGAGAAGCTGGTCGCGGAGAAAATAAAATAACCGCGGATCGACGCGGATTCACCGAAAGCGGTTCTGGAGGAACGGCCTGATGGCCTGCTGGCGTGTCATGCAGGCCTGCTCGCTCCACAGTGTTTCTTTTTTTCGCGCGATTCAATTCCCTATCCGTGATATCTGCGTAATCCGCGGTTCAAAATCTTGTGTTTAACGTTGTCCTGGTTGAGCCGGAGATTCCGCCTAACACGGGGAACGTGGGGCGGTTGTGTCTGGCGACGCGATCGACCTTGCACCTGATTGGGCCGCTCGGGTTTTCACTCGATGATCGGCAATTGAAGCGAGCCGGCTTGGATTACTGGGATGAAGTGGATGTGCGGGAATGGTCGAGTCTGGATGAACTGCGACGCGCGAATGCGTCCGCGCGTTTCTTTTACTTAACGACAAAAGCGACGCAGCCCTATTTTAAGGTAAACTTTCGACCCAAGGATTTTCTCGTCTTCGGGCGCGAGACCAAAGGATTGCCAGAACGCGTGCTAGAGGAGAATCGGGAGAATTGTATCACCATCCCGATGCACGGAACGCGGAGCCTGAATCTGGCGACGGCGGTGGCGATTGTTTTGTTCGAAGCAATGCGGCAGCAGCGGGGTTGAATAAATAGAAGCGACGGAATGTCGAAGTAAGAGGAGGAAGGACTTTATGAAACGTATTATAACATTAGCGACGGTCTTATTGGTGGGCTTGGCATCGGTGCAGGCCGCGCAGACCGACGATCAGCAGAAAAAGAAGAAGAAAAAAGCGCAAACCACGACGCAGGCGACACCCGCGCCAAAGAAAGGCGGGACGCAGACAAGCAATCGGCGCGTCAGCACGCAGACGACTAAGCCGCATGTTAGCTCGCAAACGACCAGCTCGCAGACGAGTAAGAAGCATGTCGCCTCGCAGCCAAGCAGTAATCAGCAGGTAACCAACCGTTATTACAAGAACAAGAAGGCACAGTCGAACGTCGCGGCCAACACCAATTACAACCAGCAAAACATCCAGCGCACCAAAAAATCCAAGCAGACCAATGTTGTCACCAACAACAATGCGCAATGGAACAAAAAGGCGTGGAAACATTACCAACGCACCGGAAATGAATGGTCGTATAGTGCGGCGCAACGCTGGAATTGGCGGCAACGTCACGACCGCAATTGGTGGCGGCACAGCAATTACCGTCTCGTCCGTTACGGTGGCGGCTATTGGTATTGGAATAGCGGCTGGTGGTATCCCGCCTACGGGTATGATCCCTATTACAGCCACTATGTTTACGACGGCCCGATCTTCGGGTACGGCTACGCTGCGCCCGGCGACGTGACCGCGCAGGTGCAGCGATCCTTGGCACAGCAAGGGTACTATTATGGACCGATCGATGGCATCCTGGGTCCAGGGACGCGCAGCGCGATTCAGCGATACCAAATCGATCATGGTTTGGCGGTAACGGCGGCGATTGATGAGCAGACGCTATATACGTTGGGGTTGACGTAAGGAGCTCGCCACGGCGAGTCCGTCCGTTGGCGGACAGGGAGTAGCGGTGATTCTTGGAACCGCGCGGTGGATCGAATCTGCCGCGCGGTTTTGTTTTGGCGGCGTGGCACGGCGTGGCACTGCATAGCGTCTTCAGTGCTCATTCACGATTGGACAAGGAAAGTCCTAGGACGCCGAACGACAGACGGGCTCGCGGGAGCTCGCCCCTCCAAATGATCACCAAGCGGGCCTCCGGCGCGGAGCGAACAGCTTGCCCGCCACAGAGAACCTTTGCCTACACTGGAAGAATGGTCGAGCGGAATCGCCGGGAGCGGTGTTGAATAAATGACAGGACGATGTTGTCTTATTAGAAAGGTTAAAATGACAAAGATTCTCGTGGTCGGTCTGGCAATGATTCTGGCGGCGGCGGGAAGCGCGCGTGCCGACGGCACAAATACTCAAAGTAGCACCTCGCCGGCGACGACCGGAAGTGCGGGTTCATCTGGAAGCGCGCGTTCTTCTGGGAGTGGCGCTGTGCAGCAGGGTGCGGTAGCGCCTGCGCGTTCATCTGGGAGCAGCGGTGTGCACCAGGGTGCGGTAGCGCCTTCCAGCCGAAGTGGGAGTGCCCCGGTAGTCCGCAATTATCTCACTAACGTTAATGTGCAAAACGGTGTGCAGGCCAATCTCCCCGCGAACTGGCGCGTGCAACGGCCGTTGGATCGCTCTGAGCTGTTAGCCCGCCAAGCGCTGTACCTAAATCGGAACCGGGTGAACACGGTTCAGGGAACCAGCCAAAGCCCGGCAAACACCAGCCAATTTCGCGGCGACGGACAAGTCTCAACCGATGTTCCCACTCAAGGCATTATTCAGAAACGGCATCACCGCGATGATCAAGACGCCTCGCGGAATGGCACCAACGTGACCAACGGAACTGGTGGGACACAAATGACGAGTGGGACACAGGGGACAAATAGCAAGCCCATCCCGGCTACGAACGCAGGACTGCGCGGTGGCAAACGGGTGCTCAATTTTAATAACGCCAACACCATGAATTTCACTGACGCCTGCCGGCGGCATCGGGATCATCACGATCGCGACTGGTGGCGGAATCATTGCCATACCATCGTTTTAATCGGCGGTGGCTTTTACGCGTGGGACTTGGGATATTGGTATCCCGCTTACGGCTACGATTCCTATTATTCGAACTACTCTTACGACGGCCCGATCTATGGTTACGATGGTTTGCCGCCGGACCAGATCATCGCCAACGTGCAATACGCGCTGCAACAGCTCGGCTATTTCTCTGAGGACGTTGATGGCGTCCTCGGGCCGATAACGCGAGATGCGATTGCAGATTATCAGTTGGACAATGGCTTGGCGGTCACCGGTGCGATCGATCGGCCGACGCTGGTTGCGCTTGGGTTTATCTATTAAGGGGCCAGACGCGGCGCAGCAGAGCGTCGCGATGGACGGTTAAAGGTAACGCACCGGGATCCCTCGCAGCCTTCGCATAAAGCTACGGCGTGGCAGGCGACTGCTGCTCGGGATGAGATTGAAATTATGTAAATCGGGTGGGGCGATACTCTGTCGAGCCACGGGTGACTCCCAGTTAGGGCTTCGCCCAATTGCCCTGGTTAAATTGACGGGATAAGGTGGGCGCGATGGAAAACGGAACGCCCCAATTGGTCGCGCGGGATTTGCGGCGCTCGTTTCGAATGGGACCGCGTCGCATTGAAGTATTACGCGGCATCTCGATGGAAGTGCGACGCAGCGAAGCGGTCTTTCTCGTTGGTGCCTCGGGAGCGGGCAAAACCACCTTACTATATACGTTGGCAGGACTGGAACGGCCGGAGGGAGGGACGGTCGATTTCGAAGGGCAGCGGCTTTACACGGGGAGTTCGCAAGCGCAAGCGCAGATTCGCAACACCCAAATGGGCTTCGTATTCCAGAGTTACTTTCTGCTGCCGGAACTGACAGCGTTGGAAAATGTGATGCTGCCCGGAATGATTGGAGGCAGCGTTCGAGAAAGTGCGGCGGAAGAAAGTTTGCGGTCAGTTGGTTTAGGCGAACGGCTGCAACATTTGCCGGCGGAACTTTCCGGCGGCGAGCAACAACGCGTGGCGATCGCGCGCGCTCTGGTGAATGATCCGGCGATTGTTTTTGCCGATGAACCGACGGGTAATCTCGATTCCAAGACGGGCGACGCGATCATGGATTTGCTGTTGTCATTGGCGGGGGAGCGAAAGAAGACCTTGTTGGTGGTGACGCACGATCCGCGGCTAGCCGCGCTGGGGGATCGGCAGCTGCACATGGTGGACGGAGTCTTGGAGTAGACGTTAACTTGTTAAAAGGGTTAAAATGTTAAAAAGGGAATGTTTTCCATTTTAACAATTTGACCTTCCCCCCTTGAATTGCGGCGGGAACATCGGAGATTTTTTTTGTGCTTACAAAAACTACAGCTGATCGGGATGGGACAACTTTAGTGGAAGAGCCGCGCAAAACCACGCGCACGGTTAAACCGGCGAACGAATCAGGTCCCGCGAAGGCGGCCAAGTCTTTGACGATTTTTCTCGATGGGGAATTCGTGCCCGAAGGAGACGCGAAAGTTTCGGTCTTCGATCATGGGCTGCTGTATGGCGACGGAATTTTCGAGGGAATTCGTTTTTACAACGGCGGCGTTTTCCGGTTGGAAGAACACCTGGAACGGCTGTGGGACTCGGCGCGCTCGATTTGCCTGGAGGTTCCGATGTCGCGCAGCGAAATGACGGAAGCGTTGCTGGAAACGATCCGCAAAAATGATCTGCGCGATGGCTACATTCGCCTGATCGTTACCCGCGGCGTAGGTAACCTGGGATTGAATCCGGCGCAATGTAAGCGGCCGAGCGTGATCATCATCGCGACGACGGTCACGCTTTATCCGGCCGAGATGTATCACAGAGGTCTCACGGTGGTGACTGTTGCGACACGGCGAACCGGGCCCGGCGCGCTTAATCCGGCGGTGAAATCGCTCAATTATTTGAACAACGTGATGGCGCGGATCGAAGCAAATCTGGCCGAAGCTGACGAGGCGTTGATGTTAAACGACCAGGGCTGCATCGCGGAATGCACCGCCGATAATATTTTCGTGATCAAGCGCGGCGAAATTTTCACGCCGCCAATAACGGCAGGCGCATTACGCGGAATCACGCGATCGGTCGTATTCGAAATCGCGGCGGAGCTTGGAATAAAAATTTCCGAGACCGATATCAGCCGACACGATGTTTTCATCGCCGACGAATGCCTTCTCAGCGGCACCGCCGCGGAAGTAATTCCGGTGATCAAGGCGGATGGGCGGGTGATCGGGACGGGAAAACCGGGGCCGATCAGCTTGCGGATGATCGCCCGTTTCCGAGAAATCACGCGGGAAGGCGGCACGCCGATTTATTCCTGACGATTCCCACGGCGATTCGGCGCGCGAGATGCTCAGCAAGTTATGGGGTTGAATGTTTAGACCGGGCGAAGGTCTAATTAAGTAAAATGTTGTGCGACGTTTGCAAATGTAATGATGCGGCGGTTTTCCTGACGCAGATTGTGGACGGGAAAATGCAGAAGGTGAATCTTTGCGAAGGCTGCTCGAAGGAAAAAGGGGTGCAGGATCCGACCGGTTTTGCGCTGGCGGATTTGCTGCTCGGCATCGGCGCGGCGGAAGAAATTGAAAAGGGCGGCTCGAGCACGCGTTGTCCGGTTTGCGGATTCACCCAGGCCGATTTCAAGAAAACGGGACGGCTCGGCTGCAGCAGTTGCTATGTCGCATTTGCCGAAGGGTTGAATTCGCTCTTGAAAGCGATGCACAAAGGCACTGCGCATGTGGGCAAGCTGCCGGCGCGTGCGCAAAAGACGCTGGCATTGAGCGATCGCATGAAGACGCTAACGGAAAATCTGCGCAAAGCAGTGCAGGAAGAAAATTACGAAACGGCGGCAGCGTTGCGCGACGAGATCAAACAGTTGGAGAGTCAACTGACGGAGTCGAAATGAAATTTCAAAATTTGATGGCGAGCACCGGTGAATGGTTGCGCGGGGAAGGGCCCCACCATCAGGTAGTGGTAAGCAGCCGGGTGCGGTTGGCGCGGAATTTGCGGAATCGCGCTTTTCCCGGGTGGGCGAAAAAGGCGGAGCGCACGATGATTCTGGAATTGATCAAGCCGCGGGTGGAAGAGTTGCCGGAAATGCAGGAGCCATTTTCCGAATTGCTTCAGGACCTGTCCGCGCTCGAAAAGCAAGTGCTGGTGGAACGCCATCTCATCAGTCGCGAACATGCGGCCAAAAGTGTTGGCAGCGCCATTATCATGAATCGCAAGCAAACCCTCAGCGTGATGGTTAACGAAGAGGACCATTTGCGGATGCAATCGATCCGGTCCGGGTTGCAGCTGCGGCAGGCATTCAAGCTGGTGGATAAAGTGGATAGTGCGCTCGAGGGCAAACTCGATTTCGCGTACGACGCGAAGCTCGGCTACCTGACCGCTTGCCCGACCAATGTTGGAACGGGCATGCGCGCTTCGGCGATGCTGCATTTGCCCGGGCTGGTGCTGAGCGAGCTCATCAATCAGGTCATTCAGGCAGTAAACAAGATCGGGTTGGCGGTGCGCGGATTGTATGGCGAAGGCACGGAAGCGATGGGAAATCTATTTCAGATTTCGAATCAAACCACGCTTGGCGAAAAAGAGGACGAGATCATCTCGCGCTTAAACAAGGTGATCGAGACCATCATCGAAAAGGAACAGGATGCGCGTCAGGTTTTAATCCAAAAGAAGCCAAACACCTTGTGGGATCAGATCGGTCGGGCCTACGGCTTGCTCACTTATGCCCATGCCATGACCTCGAAAGAAGCGCTTAACCTGCTTTCAGTGGTGAAGCTCGGGATTGATCTGGGCGCATTCCCGGAAGACAAGCGCCTGGCCATTGATCAACTCTTTATCGAAACGCAGCCCGCCCATTTGCAAAAGAGCACGCAGCAGAAGTTGAACGCGGAAGAGCGGGATCATTTCCGCGCGCAAATCATCCGCGAGCGTTTGAAATCCTTCCCCAAGCCTGATATTAGTAAAGTGGCGCGGGAGCCGGAACCCAAGGGTAATTCCGAGCCGGAGAAAAATGAATAACTTCACGCCACGCGCCCAGCAGGTCCTTCAACTTGCGCGTAAAGAAGCGGATCGCTTCAACCATAACTACGTCGGGACCGAGCATCTTTTGCTCGGCTTGATCAAGCTTGGCCAGGGTGTGGCGGTGAACGTTTTGCAAAAGATGGGACTCGATCTCGAGACCGTGCGGATGGAAGTGGAGAAACAAGTCGGGTCCGGTCCGGAAACAAAAATGGTGGGCAACATTCCGTACACGCCACGAGTGAAAAAGGTTCTCGCACTCGCCGGCAAGGAAGCGAAGGCGCTAAATCATTCATACGTTGGGACAGAGCACATTTTGCTGGGATTGCTGCGCGAAGGTGAGGGCGTCGCGGCGCGGGTGTTGAAGAGCCTCGAGATCGATATCGAGCGCACACGCAACGAGATTTTGAAGGAACTCGATCCGAATTTCACGCCGCCGGAAGGGGAGGCAGATGAAGCCGCCGGCACCGCGAGTGGCGGAAAAAAAGATGTAAAAACGCCGGCCTTGCGTGCGTTCGGGCGCGATCTGACTGACTTGGCGAAGAAAAGCGAGCTCGACCCGGTGATCGGCCGGAAAAACGAAATCGAGCGCGTCATTCAAGTGCTTTGCCGGCGCACGAAAAATAATCCGGTATTGCTCGGTGAGGCTGGTGTGGGCAAAACCGCTATCGTGGAAGGACTGGCGCAGGAAATTGCGACCGGCAACGTGCCGGAGCTTTTGCGCGACAAAAAAGTCATCACGCTCGATCTGGCATTGATGGTGGCGGGGACGAAATATCGCGGCCAGTTCGAGGAACGAATCAAAGCGGTGATGGACGAAATTCGTCGCAGCAAAAACGTGATCCTGTTCATCGATGAGCTGCACACGATTGTCGGGGCCGGTTCGGCCGAGGGCGCGATGGACGCGAGTAACATCATCAAGCCGGCATTGAGCCGGGGCGAGTTGCAATGTGTGGGCGCAACCACCTTGAACGAGTATCGCAAGTACATCGAAAAAGACGCGGCCTTGGAGCGACGGTTCCAGACCGTGAAAGTGGATGCGCCGACGGTCGAGGAAGCGATCCAGATTTTGAAAGGATTGCGGCCAAAGTATGAAGCGCATCACAAAGCCAAGCTGACCGACGAAGCGCTTGAGACTGCGGTGAAACTTTCCGAGCGCTACATCACCGGACGATTTTTGCCGGACAAGGCGATTGATGTGATGGACGAGGCCGGCGCGCGCGCGCGCATTAATGCGATGACCCGGCCGCCCGACGTGAAGGAGATCGAAAAAGAAATCGAAGTCATTCGCGGGGAAAAAGAGGGCGCAATCAAGGCGCAGGATTTTGAGAAAGCGGCCGGGCTGCGAGATAAGGAGAAACAAACCAAGGAAAAACTCGACACGATTTTGGCGCGATGGCGGGAGGAGCGGGAAGAAAGGCAAGTGACGGTGACCGGAGACGACATGATGCACATCGTCTCGAAAGTCACGGGCGTTCCGTTGCAACGAATGGAACAGAAGGAGACCGAAAAACTTCTCAAGATGGAAGAGGAGTTGAGAGGCAAAGTGGTCGGGCAGGATGAAGCGGTGATCGCAATTTCCAAAGCGCTGCGTCGTTCGCGGGCTGATTTGAAAGATCCGCGCCGGCCGATCGGCTCATTTATTTTCCTTGGGCCGACTGGCGTCGGTAAGACTTTTCTCGCGCAAACCCTGGCCGAATTCATGTTCGGCGACCGCGATGCGCTGATTCAGATCGACATGTCGGAGTACATCGAAAAGTTTACCGCGTCGCGGTTGATCGGGTCGCCTCCTGGTTATGTCGGCTACGAAGAGGGCGGCCAGCTTTCGGAAGCGGTGCGGCGACGTCCGTATTCTGTCGTCCTGTTCGATGAAATCGAAAAGGCGCACCCCGACGTGATGCATCTGCTGCTGCAAATTTTGGAAGATGGGAAAATCACCGACTCGCTCGGACGCAAGATCGATTTCCGCAACACCATCATCATTATGACGTCGAACGTGGGCGCGGAAATTTTGCGGCGGCAAACAACAATGGGTTTTGCCGCGACCAAACCGCTGGGCGAACACGAGTTCGAAGCGATGCGCGATCGATTGCTGGAAGAAGCGAAGAAAGTGTTCAAGCCTGAATTTATCAACCGGCTCGACGACATCATCGTCTTCCATCAACTGACCAAAGCGGACCTGATGCAGATTGTGGAATTGGAAGTGGCGAAAGTTTTGCGCCGAGTAAAAGCGAAAGAAGTGCACATCGAGCTCGAGCAATCGGCCAAGGAGTTTCTGATCGAGAAAGGTTACGATCCCCAGTACGGGGCGCGTCCGATGCGCCGGGCGGTGGAACGTTATTTGGAAGACCCGTTCGCGGAGGAACTGCTGCGCGGAAATGTCAAAGGCGGCGATATTGTCCACGTTGGCGTTAACAACGGCAAACTTGTCTTCACGACCGCTGCTCCGGCAGGGAGTGAGGCGGCGAGCGCGAGCTGACAACTCACGCGCGCGGGTGTGCCTCGGCGTATGCCTTCTTCAATCGCTCGACCGTGACGTGGGTGTAAATTTGCGTAGTCGATAGACTGGCGTGGCCTAACAGGGCCTGGACGCTGCGTAAATCGGCGCCGCCATCGAGCAAGTGAGTGGCGAAACTATGTCGCAATTTGTGGGGACTGATTGAGATCGGAATGGTGGTGAAACGCAAATAGCGGCGCACGATTAACCAGATGGAACGGGCCGAAATTCGCCGTCGCGCTTTGTTAATGAAGAGCGGGCCGGCATGCACTTTCGCCGCCGCCCGATAACGCTGGATTGCCTCGAGCGCAGGCAATCCTACCGGGCAAACTCGTTCCTTTCTGCCCTTTCCGAAAACGCGGACCGACTCGGTGTAAAGATCGGCATCCGCGACATCGAGTGCCGCCAATTCACTCAATCGCAGACCGCTACTGTAAAATAGTTCCAGAACCGCAGCATCGCGCAGCGGCATCCAGGCTGGAGCAGCGGATTGTTTTTTCACACGCAGTGGGGCGGAAAGAAGCTCCTCCATTTGTTGCCGCGTGAGCACGATCGGCAATTGCTTTTGCAGCTTGGGCAACTGCACTTCTGCACTGGGATCGTGCGCGAGTTTTTTTCGGGCACGCAAAAATTTGTAAAAGGTGCGCAGGGCCGAAAACTGGAGCCGGATGTAACTGCGAGCCGCTTTTTCTTTCGAGAGATGAAAGAGATATTCGCGAAAATCGTTGGCCTGGCATTTCAGCCACGGCTTGGTCTTCAACTGTTCCCGAATCTTGGCGAGGGCACTCGCATACGCTTTCAGTGTTCGCGGCGAAGCGTTGCGCTCGACCGCGAGGAAGCGCAGGAACTCGTCGGCCAATAGATCACGTTTCGTCGACGCGCGAGCGGGAGGCGTCATTGAAATGGCGAATGACGAATGAGTCCGAGCCGGACGGGCGGAAATGACGAAGGAAGCACGAAGTGACAATGACCAAACAAGAACGCCTCTGGAATACGGCCACTTTGGGTTTCTGGCTTCGTCATTATTTCGTCATTCGTGCTTCGTCATTCCCTACAGCTGCGGTTTTTCGACTAGATAACGATTCACCTCGGCCTGAGCGCGCCCGGAAAACTGGCTGGAAAAAATCGGTGGCGGATTGGTCGAGATCAGCTCGTAATTTTTCAGGACGAATTCCGGATAAATCGTGTTGCTGGCGGGCTCGTAAACCTTGTCGCCGCTGAAGTAGCCATAGAGTTTGTATTCGTAATTGTTGTCGCTGCCGAAGTCGAGTTTCTGGCGATCGGGGGCGAGTTTTTGCTTTTCATTCAGCATGACGAGTTGCGATTCACTCCACGGTTCGCCCGGGCGCCTGATATAACCCCAGAACTTGAAATCCGGTTTATAATAGCGGCGTCCGATAAAATAATCGCCCGGCATTTCTGCGGCATATTTTTGGGCCATCGCCACTTTCGCCGCTTGAATGCCGGGAGGCGCGGTTTCGCAGCCGGCCAGAAGCAGGAGCGGGAGAAAAGCTCCGAGCAAAGGAAAGACACGCCTCATCTGGCAGAATGTGTTAACCAGCCGGGGCATGAACGCAACGCCGTTTTAAGCTTTTGCTTTCGCAGGCGCCTTCGTAAATTTGGAGAATGATCGAGCTTGAAGTTTACGCGGCCGGCTTGCGCAACATCGACAAAATCCTCGAACTCGATCACCAGCTCGAGACCATCCCAGGGTTGCGCTACAAAGTGGATCGCAGTCACGATCTAGTTTATCTGGAAATGGAAGAGGCCGGGATTACGCTGCGCGAGTTGCGCGCGATGTTTCGCAAGATCGGACTCGAACCGCGTTTTATCGGGGCGGTGCCGGATGAATTGCGTGCAAAATCAAAGACGCAACCGCTCGCTTCCTGATCGCGGAGATTGGAAAATGGGGCTGGGGCGAAAATGATCGCGCGTTTTTTCATTGCCATTGGCGCGTCCCTAGTCGTTTTCGTCCGCTATCTGGGCGAGGTTGTCTTGCTCGCCGCCGATACCTTTCGTTCCGCTTTCACTCACCGATTACGCTGGCGCTTGTTCCTCCAGCAAATTGTCGAGATCGGTTTGTTGTCACAAGTAGTCGTGATTGTGACCGGCGGTTTCACGGGCGCGGTCTTCGCTGCCCAAACCTATTTTCAATTTAATAAGATCGGGATGGGATCGGCCACTGGCGCTGTCGTTTCCGTAGCAATTTGCCGTGAACTCGCGCCGGTGCTCTCGGCCTTGATGGTGAGCGGTCGTGTCGGCGCGGCCATGTCGGCGGAAATCGGGACGATGAAAGTGACTGAGCAAATCGATGCGCTGCGCGCCCTCGCGGTTTATCCGGTCGATTACCTGGTCGTGCCACGCGCGCTGGCGATGATGATTTCGATGCCATTGCTGACGGCGGAATGCATTGGCTTCGGAATTATCGCGAGCTATCTCATCGCCATCGTGGTCCTGGACATTAACGGGACATATTATCTCGACAACATGGTTCGCTGGACCCGGATGCGCGATCTCATCATGGGAACATCGAAAGCCTTCGTCTTCGGCATCCTGATCGTTTTCATCTGCTGTCACAAAGGATTGACCACGCGCGAAGGGGCGGTGGGGGTGGGGCGGGCCACGACGGAAGCGGTGGTGGTTTCGTCGCTGGCGGTTTTGATTTCGAACTTTTTTCTGACCATGGCGCTGAATATTGTTTATCCGGCAGGGTATCAATAGAGAAGACGGTTAAAATGTTAAAAGAGTTACATTGTTAAAACGGAGGGCGTCCCTGTTTAACGTTGTAACTTTTTAACGATTTAACGCCCTGGGCTGGTTGATGGTTGATTGTTGATGATTGAGGGAAAGATTGGCGTTGATCATGCCGATCAAAGACCAATCATCAGCAACGAGCAATGGTGCGATGATCGCGGTGCGCGATTTGCGCAAGGCCATCGGCGAGCAAGAAATTTTGCGCGGGGTCGAGCTTGATGTCGCGGTTGGTGAAACGCTGGTGATTATCGGGCGAAGCGGAGGCGGAAAATCAGTCCTGCTCAAGCATCTCATCGGATTAATGCAACCGGATGCGGGCGAGATCTGGGTCTCGGGCAAGAATATCATTGGGATGAGCGAGTGGCAGCTGACCGCGATCCGGCAAAAAGTGGGCATACTTTTTCAAAGCGGGGCGCTTTTCGATTCCATGACAGTGGAAGACAACATCGCATTTCCGCTGCGCGAGGCGGGCATGCGCGATGTGAAGGCGATGCGGGCGCGAGTCAACCAAGTGCTGGAGGTGGTTGAGCTGGAAGGCGAGAACGCGAAGATGCCGGAAAGCTTGAGTGGCGGAATGCGCAAACGCGTCGGCCTCGCACGCGCCATTATCCGCCGGCCATCCTGCGTGCTCTACGACGAACCGACATCCGGGCTCGATCCCGTGGTTTCCGATAGCATCAATCGGCTGATCCGGCGTTTGCAGGAACGTTTTCAAATGACGAGCGTCGTCGTCACTCACGACATGAAAAGCGCGGTGCACGTCGGCGATCGCATTGCTTATTTACATGAAGGTCGCGTCTATTTTCAGGGCACACCGGCTGAGTTGAAACAATGCGATGATCCGATTATTCAGGATTTTTTGCTCGGCCGCTCCGAATCGGCAACGCATTGAGAAACAGAAAACCTAGCCCACGACCCCGAATCGGCGAAGCCGCGCGCTGTAAAATTCATTTTTCGTTTTCTGATCCGGTTAGATTAACGTTATTCGTTTTATATGAATCGCGACCGCGCTCTTGAACTTAAGGTCGGCATTTTCGTTGCCATCGGGCTAGCCATGATCTGCGGGTTTGTGGTGCGATTCGGACGACTGGGGGAGGGGATCAAAGCTTATTATAATTTGACCATTCGCTTCAAAGACGCCAGCGGCTTACTCAAGGGATCGGATGTTTTGTTCAGTGGTGCCAAAATCGGGCGGGTCGGGGGCGGGCCGCGATTGGTTTCGGAGGGCGAGGGCGTGTTGGTCCAGCTCCGGATCTATGATTACGTTAAAATCCCGAAAGGGAGCAAGTTTACAGTGGGTAGCTCCGGGCTGCTTGGCGACCGTTTTGTTAATGTGATTATGCCACCAGCTCCGGCGAAGGAATTTCTGCCGAAGGACGCTGTCATCGATGGTGCACGCGAGAGCGGGCTTGACGACTTGACCCGCGAAGGCAGCCAGCTAATCGAGGATCTGCGCGGCACTGTGCAAAACATCAACGGCACATTCACACGATTGAATACGGAAGCGCTCTCGCCCGAAGCGATGCAGAATTTACGCACAAGCATCGATCATTTGAACGAGACCACCAGCGCGTTGGCGCAGTCTTCCAAGAAACTTGATGGCGTAGTCGAGAAAGCCGACGCAACCATGGCGTCGGCGAAAAAAGACGCGGATGATTTGCACGGGACAATTGGGGAAGCGCACAAGACTTTTTCCGCAGCCACCCAATTAGTGCGCGAAGCGACCAATGGAAATGGTTTGCTTGCCAGCTTGATTAGGGATTCTGATATGGCCCGTGATCTCCGGGCCTTGGTTGCGAATTTGCGGGCACACGGCGTCCTTTTCTATCGTGATTCCGCGCCCAAGGTCGTACCATCTCCTTCGCCAGCAAAACGCCGCAACTCTCCTTGAAAAATGACGCCGCTTTTTACCGTTAATCTTCTGCGGGTGCTATTCGTGACCTTTTGCGGGGTCATTGGCGCGTCAATTTCCTCTGAACTACTCGATAGCACCCTGCCAGGTTTGCTGGTCGGGTTTGTCCTCGGCCTGCTCGTCGTCCTGGTGGACAGACTTTTGAAGGGAATTTCTCTGCGGGCATTTTCGTCGGCGACCTTCGGTCTGTTGCTTGGCCTTATTTTCGCCAGTCTCTTGAGCGGATCGCAAGTTTTGCGCTTTCAATCGGAAACCGTTCAGTGGTCAGTACGCTTGGTTGTTTACGTAGTCTTCGCCTATTTCGGGATGATGTTGGCGATGCGGAGCAATCGGGACGAATTCTCGCTCCTCATTCCGTATGTCCGTTTTACCCGCGAAACGGTGGAGCACGAACCGCTCCTCGTCGACACCAGCGCGATCATCGACGGACGCATCGCCGAGTTATGTGCGACCGGTTTCGTTAGTCGCGCGCTGATCGTGCCGCGCTTTGTCCTGACCGAATTGCAAGCGCTGGCCGATTCGCGCGAACCGATTAAGCGGGAACGGGGCCGGCGCGGTCTCGACATTTTGAATCAGTTGCAGCGCTCCCGCGAAATCGAGCTAACGATTCATGAGAGCGAATCGGGCGAAGGCTCAGTCGATGACCGACTGGTGCGAACAGCAAAGCTTTTGCAGGCACGTCTGCTCACGAATGATAATTCGCTCTGTCAGGTTGCACGTTTGCAGCAGGTAGGCGCGCTGAATTTGAATGACCTGACGCGGGCGCTGCGGCCGATTGTTCTTGCCGGTGATGAGATGGAATTACAGCTGGTGAAGGAAGGGCGCGATCCGCACCAGGCAGTTGGTTACTTGCCCGATGGAACGATGATCGTGATCAATCACGCTCGCTCGCTCATCGGGAAGACAGTGAAAATTGTGGTCTCAAGTACTCTACAAACGGCCGGTGGCCGTTTGATTTTCGGGGAGCTGAAAGCTGGCGCCGACCAAATCAGTTTTGTCCGCTAAACACGCTGAAAAACGCCAAAATCAGCTTAACGAGGTTAAGCCTGGGATGATCGAAGCGGCGACGAAGAATGCTCGGATTGCTTCCGACCAATTCGCTCGCGATTCGCAGACAACACTGGGTAAATTACGAACCGCCTCGCAGGGCTGGTTCCAAGTGGAAAATCGAGATGGGGCGACGCCTGAACGGAAAACCGTGCGGGTTGTGGTTGATGTGAATTATGAGGTCAAGTGATTTGACGGCCTGGGCCAGTCGATTGTTGAATTCCTAATCGGCGGCGAATTTCATCTTCGCTCAAACCTTCAATACGAATCAATTTCTCGCGCGATTTTTGACCGCGCTCCAGCACGATCGCATGCTCCGCGATTTCCAATTGTCCAGCCAGGAAATTGAGTAACGCTGCGTTGGCCTTTCCTTTTATTGCCATCGCGCGCAGCTTGATTTTAATCGCGGCGCCGTGCGTGCCCACCACCTGGTTGATCTTCGCGTTTGGAACGATGTGAAAATGAAGAATGGGCACGTCTGACTGTAGCGGCGATCTATGACCGCCGGCTTGCTGTGATTTCCGGCGGTCACAGACCGCCCCTACAGCCCCACGGCAGCACGCACGCGCTTCATCACTTCATGCGCGATTGCGTT
>Ga0209470_1000784_pt1 | contig 24666 bp, 26 predicted proteins | sample GraSoiAngelo_125_FD_185882 | JGI IMG/M metagenome (GOLD analysis project Ga0209470, IMG submission 185882) | Grasslands soil microbial communities from the Angelo Coastal Reserve, California, USA - 14_0927_05_40cm (SPAdes) (version 2) | ecosystem: Environmental > Terrestrial > Soil > Grasslands ... | reverse complement strand
GTTTTGCGAATCATGCACAAGACCGGCCAGCCGCTGGGCAAGTTGAAAGCCTGCCTGCAAAAATACCCGCAGGCCCAGCGGAATTTGCCGGTGAAAGAAAAGCGCCCGCTGGTTGAGCTGCCTGCAGTGATGAAGCTGGTGAACGACGCGGAGAAAGAGCTCTCCGGCAAAGGCCGGGTGCTCTTGCGTTATTCCGGGACGGAGTCAAAAATTCGTCTACTTATCGAAGGGCGCGAACTCGACATGATCGAGAAGCAAGCGGACCGCATCGCGGACGCAATTCAAAGGGAGATCGGAGCATAGTAACGGATGCTTCAACGCGCCGTCATGCCGAACGAAGTGAGGGACCTCACAAATGGTGATGGTTCACACAACCGAATCTGTGTGTCCAAACTTCGAATACGAGGGATGACACGCATTTTGTTATGAGCTTGTCTGCGTCATCGAAGCGCTTCTATTCAGCGCGCAAAAACCGCTTTCCGTCCGCGAAATTGCCACGGCAATCAGGAGCGCAGAGAACGATCCGGCAGCTGCAGGACCTAATGAGTTTGCACGCGTGCGTGAAGCCGAAGTTGCCGCTGCGCTCGAACAGTTGAAGATCGATTACATCGAGCAGCAGCGCGCGTTTCAATTAACGGAGAAGGCGGAAGGCTGGCAGTTAGCAACCGATCCGCAATACGCCCAATGGGTGCGCCAGCTTTTCCCAGCGCCAAAGCCGGCTCGGTTGAGTGCGCCTGCACTGGAAACGCTCGCTATCATCGCATATCGCCAGCCGATTACGCGCGCCGATGTGGAAGCGGTTCGCGGCGTGAATATCGACGGCGTGCTGCAAACATTAATAGAGCGCGGGCTGGTCAAAATTGCCGGGCGCGCTGAAATTCCCGGGCACCCGCTTCTTTATGAAACGACACAGTTTTTCCTCGATCACTTTGGGTTGCGCAGTCTGGAGGAATTGCCAAACGTCGAAGAATTGCGGAAGCGGGATTTGCCGGTTGCGCGCTCTGTAGTCCCGACTAGTCGGGATGATGCCGGCGCACCGGAGTCACCGACTCCGGCTACAGCACCGGAATCATAACCTGTAGACGTCGCCCTGTGGGCGACGTGACCCACGCATGAATGGCTCGCCATGGTTGCGCTTCGCACAGCGAAGCGGCTACAGCGGATTGTTTCTTCTCACGTTTGCAATGGCGTCGCCTGCAATTGCCGAAATCCAGCACGCCGATTGCGCGCGTGCGGCAAAATATTCCGAGAGCAGACGAGGAGTTTCCATCCTGGTGATTCAAAATGGCCGGACAATTTTCGAGCATTATGCCAACGGCGGATTGCTAAGTGGCAGATGGCCAATCTTTAGCGGAACAAAGAGTTTTTGGGGAATCGCTGCATTGGCTGCCGTGCATGACGGATTATTCAGGCTCGATGATCTCGTCTCGGACACCATCACTGAATGGAGGAGTGATCCACGCAAATCGCAGATCACCATTCGCCAATTGCTTAGCCAGACTGACGGGATCGAAGCTGCTTCGCGTCTTCAGCGCCCATCGATTCGAGACCGAAACACGATGGCAATTCGGTTGCCTTCGATTGCCGAACCCGGCGGCGCTTTCATTTATGGCCCGAGCCATCTCCAGATTTGTTCCGAGTTGCTGCGGCGAAAATTAAAAGGGCGCAGCACAATCGCGTACTTCGAAGCACACGTGTCGAACCGGCTTGGACTTCATCACCTTAACTACAAAAAGGATTCTCTCGGCAATCCGCTGGTGGCGACGGGATTTGAATTGACTGCGCGCGAATGGGCGCGGTTGGGCGAGCTGGTGCTCGGGAATGGCAATTACCATGGTCGGCAAATCGTTCCGGCAACTTTGTTGCGCGAGGCGTTTACTGGGTCGCAAGCCAATCCGTCGTACGGCCTCACATTTTGGTTGAATCAGCAGGCGCCAAACGGGCCCGAGGCAGACATGGAGCGAATGCTCGATTTACAATGGCAGACGGCGCAATGGAGCGATGTTTGTATCTGCAAGGATGCGCCAGCCGACATGGTCGTGGCGCTTGGCTCGGGTTATCAGCGTTTGTTTGTAATTCCGTCCCTGAGGGCAATTATTGTGCGGCAAGGTTCAAACGCAAAATTTTCCGATGCACATTTCCTGCGGCTCGTGCTCGGAAAGACTTCGTAGCACAGGCATCCCTGCCTGTGGGGAAACCGGGCGTCTCGCCTGGTGAATCGCATCAGCAGGCAGGATGCCCGCCGGCCCCACAAACAAGATGTCTGTGCTACGAGCGCAATTGACTTGTCTCCACATTTCCTGAACGATTCACGATCTTATGAGTAAATTCGGCCTTGGTTGCGGCATCGTTCTTCTCCTCCTACTTTTCATCGTCGTTGTTGCTGCACTCGGCATCGGCGGCAGCTATAACCGCCTGGTCCGCCTACAACAAGCTGTCGATCAAAGTTGGGCGCAGGTGCAAAACGTCTATCAGCGGCGCGCAGATTTGATTCCGAATCTCGTGAACACAGTTTCGGGCGCGGCCAATTTCGAGAAGTCGACGCTTGTGGAAGTTACGGATGCGCGCGCCAGTGTCGGCCGAGTGCAAACGCAAATCGATCCGAACAAAGCTCCGACAGACGCTGCGCAGCTGGAGAAATTCCAGGCTGCGCAAGGGGAACTGAGTAACGCGCTCTCGCGGCTGCTGGTTGTGGTGGAGCGCTATCCGGAGTTGAAAGCCAATCAAAACTTTCTCAGTTTACAGGCGCAACTGGAAGGAACCGAAAACCGGATCTCGGTCGAACGCGGCAACTTCAACAGCGCGGTGCAAAACTACAGTGTGGCGGTGCGTAGTTTCCCAACAAATTTGATCGCTGGTATGCTTGGTTTTGCGCCGCGACCATTCTTCGCTGCTCAACCGGGCGCGGAACGGCCGCCGCCGGTGCAGTTTAACTTTGGCACGCCTGCTCCCGCGCCTGCAGCGACGGCGGCGCCCTAGAGGTGAGCGTACGCGCCCTCGTGTTCCGGGGAGCGCTGGCATCCTGCCCGCTGCCGCCGGCATGTTGCCGGCGGCCTTCTGTGCGAGGCAAAGCAATTCGCACAGTGTCCGTCTCGCCTTCGAAGCTGTCCGGCAGAATGCCGGACAGAGCGGGCAACATGCCCGCGCTCCCCATTCGTCGAAGAAGCGTTCGCGCAATTTTTGCCCTGATCGTAGTACTGTTCGCGTTCAGCTCGTATGCCGCGGAAGTGATTCCGCCGAAACCAGATCGTTACTTCAACGATTATGCTGGAGTCGTTTCAAAGGAAGCGGCTGATCGCTTTAACGAGCAGCTCGCACAATTCGAACGGGAAACTTCCGATCAAGTCGTGGTCGCGGTTTTTCCCAAGATGCAGAGCGACTCGGACATTGCGGACTACACGCAGCGCGTTGCGCAGGCGTGGGGCGTCGGTCAAAAGGAGCGCCGCAATGGCCTAGTGCTCTTTGTGTTCACCCAGGATCGCAAGATGTTCATCCAGGTTGGTTATGGATTGGAAGGCGCGTTGCCGGACATAACGGCGTTCGATATCACCGAGTACCACATCAAACCGCTTTTCCGGAACCGGAATTATGAGGCCGGCCTCGCCACTGGGATCGATCTAATCTTCAAGGCGATCCGCGGCGAGTACAAGGGATCGGGAAAAACTGTTGCCGAACAACGCCATGGCAGCGGCGTTTCCGGCCTTTTGCCCTTCCTGATTTTTCTTTTGGTGCTCATCATTATTTCCAGAGTGATGCGCCGACTTGGCGGTTACGGCTATTCATCCGGCCGCGGCGGTCCGGTATTTTTACCGACGGGCGGCGGAGGAGGCTGGTCGTCGGGAGGCGGTGGCGGCTTTAGTGGATTCAGCGGCGGCGGAGGCAGTTTTGGCGGAGGAGGAGCCGGATCGAGCTGGTAGCAAATGCGAAGCAGAGAATTCCTCAGCAAGCTTGAGCATGACCGGATCGTGCACGCGATTCGCGAAGGTGAATCGAAAACTTCCGGCGAGATTCGTGTTTATGTTCAGCGCGGCAAATTGAAAGCCGATCCCCTGATTGTTGCGCAGAAAAAATTTCAGCAGCTCCAAATGCATAAGACCGCGGAGCGCAATGCGGTTTTAATTTTCGTGGCGCCACGCGAGCACAAGTTCGCCGTTGTTGGCGATAAAGCCATTCACGAGAAATGCGGCGACGAGTTTTGGCAGCGCATTGTCGAAAGAATGCGGACCCATTTCCAAAACGAGAAATTCAGCCACGCGCTGATCGAGGCGATTAACGAAATCTGTAAACTACTGGCCACGCATTTTCCGAAAACATCCACAAACGCGAATGAATTACCGGACGAGATCGCCGGAGCCTGATTGGCAGGATGGGCCGTCCGGCTCTCGGCTAACGGCGCGCCCTCGGCACAGCGAGCAGGCTTTGGTCGCGCCCTACCACGAAATGCTTGCAAAATCGCGGATTCGGTCTTTATTCCAAGCTCCGCAGCGAGTTTTTGAAATTACGCCGTTGGTCCCTGGGTCTCCGTCGCTGGATGTGAGGCCGCACTCGCCAGGGGGAACCCGGTGACAAGGAATTTAGCGATTTAGCGATTTAATGATCGGGAGATTTGTCTCTGGCAAAATCACTAAATCACTTACTCGTTAAATCGCTAACTGACAAACATGCCAATCCGTTACGGTCGTTTTGAAATGCCGAAGACCCTCACCAAAGACGAGGCCACGGCTACAGATACATACGCCAAGTTTACCGCCGAGCCGTTCGAAGCCGGTTATGGACACACCGTTGGGAACTCCCTTCGGCGTGTTCTCCTTTCCTCTCTGGAAGGCGCAGCTATCACCGCAGCGAAAATCGCAGGCGCGCAGCATGAGTTTGCCACGCTTCCGGGCGTGGTCGAGGACGTGACCGATATCGTCCTTAACCTCAAGAAGGTGAAATTTAAGGTGGACGGGCAGGACCACGAGCCGAAGAAACTCTCGCTTATCGTGAACAAGGAAGGCGAAGTAACCGCCGGCGACATCCAGACCATCCAAGGCTTTGAAGTGCTGAACCCGAAGCAGCTAATCTGCACTCTCGACCGCAAACATAAATTTGATGCCGAGCTCGATGTGCGCGTCGGCCGCGGCTTCGCCACCGCCGAGGAAAACAAGCGTCCGGATCAGCCGATTGGTCTGATCCCCATCGATTCCATTTTCTCGCCGGTCACGCGGGTGAAGTACGCAGTCGAAAACACCCGCGTCGGTCAGCGCACCGATTACGACAAGCTCATTCTGGAAGTCTGGACGGACGGCCGTTTGACACCGGACGACGCTTTGCTCCAGGCATCGGCGATTCTGCGGCACCACCTCGACATATTTGTGCACTACAACGAAGAAGTAATCGAATTCGACCAGACGCCCGCCGGTGTAAGCGAAGAAAATATCAAGCTCAAGAAGCTGCTCAATATGAGTGTGAACGAGATCGAGCTCAGCGTCCGCGCTGCGAATTGCCTGAACAACGCCAACATCACGTCGGTGGGCCAGCTTGCCCAAAAAACCGAGGCTGAAATGCTCAAGTACCGCAACTTCGGGAAAAAATCGTTAAACGAAATCAAAGACAAACTGCAACAGCTTGGTTTAGGCCTGGGCATGAAATTCGATCCAGGCTTGGTGGATGTCCAAGTGAGCGGCGACGGCGCTGCCCCGAGCGCATCTGCGGACGAACAATAAACGTCGGATCGAGAACCACGTTCACGGCGTTATGAGACACCAAAAGAAGACGATCAAGCTTGGGCGCACGGCTGAACACCGAAAAGCGCTGCTGGCGAATCAGGTTTGCTCCTTGATCGAACATCAACGTATCAAGACCACGCTGGCCAAGGCCAAGGCAGTTCGACCGCTGGCGGAACGAATGGTTACACTCGGAAAAAACGGATCGATTCACGCACGCCGTACCGCTCTCGCGGCGTTGCGACAAAAGAATGCAGTCAAGAAATTGTTTGACGACATCGCGCCAAGATCAGCCGAGCGCAATGGGGGGTACACGCGCATCGTAAAGCTTGGCCAGCGCAAAAGCGACTCGGCCTCGATGGCGTTCATCGAGTGGGTCGATATGGCCGAGGTGGTCGAGGAAAAGCCGAAAGAAGAAAAGAAGGCGAAAAAGAAGGAAACCGAACCAAAGCCAAAGGAAAAAGAAACCAACGGCGAAGAGCCAAGAGTCGAGGAGCCAGCGAAGGAGGAGGAAAAACCTGTTGCAGCGCCGGCACCGGCAGAGGAGCCCAAACCGAAAAGGCGACGTTGGTTCGGCAAAAAATCCGAGGCCGAGTAATAATATTCGGCACCGAAAAGCAATTGCGCGGTACAAACAAGTGCGGTCATCCTGAACCGCACAGAAGCGAGGCGACCTCGCAACGCCGCGGGAGTTTAGTAATTCGAGAAACTCTCTCCAGTCTTTGCTCAGGGCCATGATTAAGGAGCTCCACCAAGATCCGCAGACGTTCGTTACCGGTGAGTTTTTTGTAAAAATCGCGGTCTGCTTTTTCAGCCCTACCGAAACTGCGCAATTTTTTTGCGGTCTTTTCCACGGCTAGAATATAAACTTGGCAGTGACTCTTTCCGAGCGAATTTGGTTGGAACCTCGTGAATCCGAATCCCTATTTGTTCATTGTTATCTTCATTGCTGTAGCGCTGGCGTTTCCGCTGATCCCGCTCGCTTTGGCGTGGGTGTGGCGGCGCTTTTTCCAGCCGCCAAAACCGGGCGCGGAAAAAAACGCGATCTACGAGTGCGGCGTCGAGTCAATTGGTGAAGCGCACATTCAGTTCCGGTCACAGTATTATCTCTACGCCATCATCTTTTTGATTTTCGACGTCGAGACGGTTTTTCTCGTGCCGTTTGCAGTCGCATTTACCGGGTTGCCGGTAGGCGCATTTATTGCCATTCTGATTTTTCTATTTCTTCTGGTTGAAGGGCTCGTCTGGGCGTGGGGCAAAGGGTGTTTGCAATGGGCGCGTTAGCGTCGGCGCTGGTTAAGAGAGTTAAAACAGTTACATTGTTACATTCGATGTGCGCGATCACGCGCTGCAAAGATTTAACTTGGTAACTCTTGTAACTTTAAAGCATGGGCGAAGGGCAAATCGACGAAGCGTTACGCACCGAACTGCAACGGCAGGGAGTCTGGGTGACTTCGATGCAGGAGCTTTACAACTGGGGACGCAAGAACTCCATCTGGCCGCTGCAATTCGGCTTGGCCTGTTGCGCTATTGAAATGATCGCAACGGCAGCGTCGCGCTATGACATTGCACGTTTTGGCGGTGAAATTTTCCGGCCTTCGCCGCGCCAGGCCGATCTGATGATCGTTGCCGGGACAGTGACAAAGAAAATGGCGCCACAAATTGTGCGCCTCTACAACCAGATGGCTGATCCGAAATACGTCATCTCCATGGGCGCCTGCGCGATCTCAGGAGGACCATTCAAACAGGGCTACAACGTGCTCAAAGGCATCGACCGCTACATTCCGGTTGATGTTTACATTCCAGGCTGTCCGCCGCGGCCCGAAGCGCTGTTACATGCTTTCATGGAACTGCAGCGCAAAATTGACGAACAAAAATTGACCGGTGCAGATAAAGCTGCGCATCTTGATCCCGAAGAGCCTAGCGAATTTCCAGTGCCTGCATTTGGCAAGCATGACCTCGAGCCGCCTGCCAATCCGGACGTCTTTCAGCCGCCTGAACTCAAGCGAGTTTGACTGTGGAATCGCTGGAACAAATCAAAGCCCGCGCAGAAGCGGCGATTCCCGGAGCAAAGATTGACATTGTGCCGAATCTCGGTCCGGCGAATCAGCCGTCGCTCTTAATCGATAACGAGCACGCGCCTGCGATCGCGAAGTTTCTTCGTGACGACCCAACCCTGCGCCTGGATTTCTGTTCAAACGTCACTGGCGTCGATTGGCTCGATCGTGTCACGAAGAAGACAGTGAAGGTGAAGAAAGTTGTCGAGGGCGAGGAAAAAGAAGTGAATGAACCGATTGAAGAGAGAATTCCGGGTTATCTGGAAGCCGTCTATCACCTTTTCTCAATGGCGCACAAGCACGGACCGATCACCATTCGCATGCGCACCAGGGATCGTGGAGAGGGCGCGCGTTTACCCTCGCTTACGCCGGTCTGGCGTAGCGCGGAGTTTCAGGAACGCGAAATTTTCGATCTCTATGGGATCCGTTTCGATGGTCATCCCGATCTGCGGCGGATTTTGATGTGGGACGAGTTCGAAGATCATCCGATGCGCAAAGATTATGTGCAGCCGGACGATTTTGAGTGGGAACCGACGCCGCACGATGATGTGCTCGCGAGAGCGAAGCAGCATTACGCGCCGCGGCCAGCCGAGCAGGAATTGAGACCATCCTAAGCTGTCATCTTGAGCGAAGCGAAACATCTCTGGCCACTTCCGGATGCAAGGTTCAGGACCAAATCCAGAGATCCTTCCTCGTCTTCGCGACTCAGGATGACAATCTAAAATGAGTGCCACAGTTCAAACACTGGAAGCAATGGAGCGGCCCCCCGTAACCATGAGCTCGCGGCTGGAAGGCGAGTTGCTCGAAGTCTCGATGGGGCCGCAGCATCCCTCGACGCATGGTGTCTTTCGCATGAACGTCACGCTCGACGGGGAAATCGTGCGTAAGCTCAAACCCGTTTTTGGTTATTTGCACCGCAATCACGAGCAGATCGGCGAGCAGACAACTTATCTCGGCTCGATGCCGTACACCGATCGGCTCGATTACTTTTGTTCGATGAGCAACAACTGGGCCTACGCGCTCAGTGTAGAGAAACTCGCCGGCATCGAAGTTCCGGAGCGCGCCGAATACCTGCGCGTCATTCTCGCCGAACTCACTCGGCTGCAAAACCACGCGTCGCTCCTCGGGTTTTTGTTGAGCGACATGGGCGCGTGGGGTACGCCGCTCATGTACGCTTTCCGCGAGCGCGAGAAAATTCTCGATCTGTTCGAATCGCTCGCCGGCTCGCGTATGATGTGCGACTACATGCGCTTCGGTGGCTGCCGAGTTGATGCGGACGATAATTGGCTCGCCGGCGCCAGGAAGATCGTCGACCGTTTCCCGAAATTTCTCGATGAATTTGAAGAACTGATCCTTGGAAATGAGATCGTGATCGCGCGAACGCAGAACGTCGGCAAACTTTCGGCCGATCTCGCGATCAGCGCTGGAATTACCGGCCCAATGCTGCGCGCGTGCGGCGTGAACTACGACGTTCGCAAAGTAGACGGCTACGGATTTTATCCGCGTTTCAAATTTCGGATTCCGTTGGGCGAACATGGTGACACTTATGATCGACTGATGATGCGCGCGTTGGAGATGCGCGAGAGCGTCGAGATTTTGAAACAGGCGTTGGCGCAAATTCAGCCCGGGGCGATCGTGAATCCCAAGGCGAAGATCCGCGCGTTCAGGCCGCCTGTGGGCGAAGCGTACGGACGAATTGAAGCGCCTAAAGGCGAGCTCGGATTTTATCTGATTAGTGACGGCGGCCCAAATCCGTACCGCTACCGAGTACGTCCGCCGAGTTTCATCAATCTCACGGTGCTCGAGGACCTCTGCCTCGGCCACACGGTTGCTGACGTGATGGTAATCCTCGGCAGCGTGGATATCGTAATGGGAGAAGTGGATCGATGATCGGCACGGGCATACTCAAGGGGATGGGGGTCACCGCACGGAACTTCGTCGGAAGTTATTTCGAGAAGGAGCGGCTGATTACGGTGCAATATCCGGAGGAACGAAGTCCGTTGCCGGAAAATTATCGTAATTTTCCCTTTCTCATTTACGACGGCGAAGATCCACAGGCGGGCTTGCGCTGCGTTGCGTGCAAGATTTGCGAGAAAGAATGTCCGCCGCAGTGCATCTACATCGTCAAGAGCGATGACAAGAAGCCCGATTACATGGGCAAGCCGCAGTTTTACCCGAAGGTGTTCGACATCGATATCTCGGTTTGTATGAGCTGCCAGATTTGCGTCGAGGTCTGTCCGTTCGAGGCAATCAAGATGGACAAGGAATTCGAGCTAAGTAAACGCGAACGCTTTAACCATCTGCTCCAGCGCAAGGAGGAGTTGTCTAAGCCTAACGAATATTATCACGGCATCTGCCCCACAGAGGCGGCCGACGTCGATGCAAAACTCGCTGCCGCGGCTGAAGCCGCCGCAAAAAAGAAGGCAGTCGCGGCCGCGCCTGCAGCGCCGGTACTCGCGAAGCCGACTGGTCCGACCGGGTCGACGTCAGCTCCGGCGTCGTCGTAGCCGCTCGATTTGGCCGGGTGGGGAATCGGTTGTAATCGCGGTTGCCGAAGCGGCTAACGATTCGCTCCAGCGGGGAACATTACTTTATCGGGAGCGGTGTTAAGGGCGGCGAGAAGTTTTTTGATCAAACGAGTTTTGACGCGACCAGCTTCACGCGGCGGAACGAGATAACGGACAATCGCTTCGAGCCAAGTATTCTCGTTCACACGAAAAATCACACGCGGTCGCTCGCGGACTTCCAATTCGTCGACTGGCGTACGGGCGAGCAAGTCACGAAAGGTTTGGACGCGCGCTATCATTTCCTGGCCGAGCTCTTCCTCGGTAATCTTCTGCATCGTGCTGGCGATGAACTCGAGATCGGCGTTGAAAGCGACATAGAACTTAATCTCGTTCCAAATGTAGGGAAAAAGCGGCCACGAATAATTGTAAACGATCTCGTCGAGCACTTTCTCATTCGGAAACTTGATCAACCGACCGCTCGGATGATCGCCGGAAATGTATTTGCCGCCGAACTCCCACAGAGTGGTATCGAGATATCCAACGTCGATTACGTCGCCAGTGGCATCACCGATTTGTATGCGATCACCTACCCGGAAAGGCTGGCGAATGAGGATATAAATCCAGGCGATGAAGCTCTTCATCGGCGTTTGGACAGCAAGCCCAATGATAATTGAGCCAACACCGAAGGCGGCAAGCGCGGCATACCAATTGACGAAAATTATCGATATGGCAATGACCGCGATCCCAAGAGCGACGACCAGATGCATAATACGCTGAAGCGTAAAACGAGTGGAAGGATCCTCGATGCGACCCAGCGCATAGACGGAAATAGCTCGTGCGATGGCGAGCACGATCACGATCAGCGCTGTGCCGCGTAAAATTCGCCAAACTACACCGAGAGTTGACTGCGGTAACGCAATCAGCTTCCAACCGAGAATGACATACGCTGCGACGCAACCGGCAAGAACAAGTGCGTGTACTAAGAACCACAGTTTGTCTCTGCCACGAGCCTTAACCCCTTCGGAGCGTTTTTCGCCGGTGGCCCGCTGCAATTCTTTGCGAATTTCGGGTTTGCGTGAAATTTCCTCCGCCGTTTCAGCCATCATTATTAAAATCGCATTCGGCGAACAAATGGGCGCAACCAAGGTGTAATTCGAGCCGTCTGTGCCTTGAAGCCCCTGAAATTCGAATTGGAATCGATTCTCAAATGTGCTGTCGAATACGGATTGAGCGGTCATAAGACCAATCCTTATCTGATTAGCGATGAATCTAAGGTGCGCCTTTGGACTAACAGGGCAGACGTAACCAGAGTCACTCGCCGCCGAACAAAGCGCGAGATCGCGGTTCGCATTTTACTTTGGGCGTCTTTCGCTGTGCCAGTTTTGGCTCTGATTTTTGTGGTGCGCGGATGCCGATAAACCCCGATCGAAGGCGATTGAATGGCAAAACTGCCTGGGCTTCACTTGAGCACCCGACCGCCAAGGGGCCCAAGCCTCGACGCCCAATCGAACGAAGCCCGAGCTTCAAAATTTCCTAAGAATTACAGGACTCTTCTGCCTGCTGATATGGCCAGGATAAAAAAGATCAGGCATAGCAACAAGAAGAGACCGAATAGGAACTTCGCAATGGCAGCAGCGCCTGCAGCAATGCCAGTAAATCCAAATAGCGCTGCCACAATCGCGATTATCAAAAAGATAACAGCCCAACGTAACATCGTTTCACCTCCTGAGAATGGAATCGAATCAAGCCATCGCTATGCGTGGTTATTTTGCGCGACTAAATTCGATAACTAACTGGATGGATCATTCAATTATTCACCATGAAGTGTTCGCGAATATGAGAAGCGGCGGGAGTCGCCTCCCGCCACCTTTATTCCCAGACGACCAGGCTTATCGTCCCCCTTGCTGACCACCGCCGCCCTGTTGACCTCCACCAGGTTGGCCGCCACCACCTCGTTGGCCACCACCGCCTTGTCTTTCCCGCTCGCGCTGTTGGCGCTCACGTTCTTGTCTCTCGCGATCTTCCTGTTGGCCGCCTTGCTGTCCAGGTTTACCGGGTTCGTTGGGATTATGTTGTGTTTCCATAGTACCTTTCGTTTTATTAACTTCTGACTGGTCTCGTCGCCGTTGCGATGAAACCTTTCTTTCAATCGCACCAGAGGCGATCCAGAGGCTTTCGGGAAAGGCCTTAAAGTTTTATCGGAATTTTGCCGACGAAAATTTGCTCAACTCTTTCTTGGTGGGTTTTGCGGTTCTCTTCCTTCAAATTGAGAATTAACAGGATTCGCATATTCGTTTGCGGTATCCACGAGTTCTTTACAAGCTATCGGCCAAAAGCAGCGCAATACCCGTTGTTATTATGTGAAAATGCGAATCCTAATTTCGAACGACGATGGTATTTACGGCCCGGGCATTCTGCCGCTAGCGAAGGCAGCAGCGCGTTTTGGTGACGTGCGCATTGTTGCGCCCGATGTCGAGCAATCCTCAATGAGTCATGCCATTACCTCGTCACGACCACTGCGGCTTAAACGTATTCATCTTGGCGAACTGGAGGCGCATAGCGTTAACGGTACGCCGGCTGATTGCGTGGCGCTCGGCATGCATAAGTGGGGATATGTCGATCTTGTTCTATCGGGGATCAATCTGGGCCTGAATCTCGGCAACTCAGTCTGGCATTCCGGCACGCTCGCAGCTGCGAAACAGGCAGCACTGCTTGGGTCGCGCGGCATCGCGTTCAGCACAAATGTTAGCGAAAGTCACGAGCCGGATTTTTCAGCGCTCGAGCCTTACGTGGCAAAAGTGCTCGATCTGCTATTGGGAACTAAAACGCTATGTTTGGTGAATGTGAATCTGCCGGAAAGACCCAAAGGCATTCGGTGGACTCGCCAATCTGTACGTCACTACGATGGCAAGGTCGTTCCTGACAAAGACCCGATGGGACGCTCGATTTTCTGGTTCACGGTGACTCCGCTGGAAGGCGCCGCGAAAGGGACCGACCGCTGGGCAGTCGAGCACAATTGGGTGTCGATTACTCCGTTGCGTCTGGATCTGACTGATGAAGCAGACCTTTCTCGGGCTTTAGCACTTTCCAATGCGCCGGCGGTCAAGGTCGCTAAAAAACGGGCCGGTACGCCCCGGTCCCGCAACCAGCACTGAGAGCTGAATGGCCTAATCGTGCCGCACGTGCGCGAATATAAGAAGCGGCGGGAATCGCCTCCCGCTGCCCGTTAATCCCAAACAACCAAGCTTATCGTCCGCCTTGCTGACCACCGCCGCCCGGTTGGCCGCCGCCGCCTTGCTTTTCACGCTCGCGCTGCTGGCGTTCACGTTTCTGTTTGTCGCGATCTTCTTGTTGGCTGCCTTGGTGTCCAAGGCAGCAAGTTTACCCGGTTCGTTCGGACTATGTCGGGCTTCCAAAGTACCTTTCGTTTTATTACTAACTTCTGCCTGGCCTCATGGCAGTTTGCGCTGAACCCTTTGGTTCTCTGTAAAATCGCCCTGGAAGCGCAGTTTGGACTGGACAATTTTACAGGAAGCCTCCGCCCTGTCGCCAAACGATGTTAGCGTTACACGTTCGCGAAAATGACACAGCTATTCGGTAGATTTCCAGAAGGAATTGTGTAGCCAGGGGAACCAAACAAGGGCGGTGCTCCGATTCCTATGCGAAATCGCCTTCACAGCCAATGGGTGACAATGGATCCAGTACCTCAGCGCTTCACCGCACAGCCGAACAGTTCCACATTCTGGTGGATAGCGTCGAAGAATACGCCATCTACATGGTTGATCCGGATGGCAATGTGGTGACGTGGAACACAGGCGCACAGAAAATCAAAGGCTACACGGCGGAGGAAATCATCGGCAAGAACTTCGCATGCTTTTATACCGCGGAGGACGTTGCCGCCGGCAAACCGCAACGGAATTTGCGCGAAGCCGCGCGGCGCGGCCATATCCGTGATCAGGGCCTGCGCGTCCGCAAAGATGGAACAACTTTTGAAGCCGAAGTTATACTAACCGCCCTGCGCGACGCTAAGGGCAACATTCGGGGATACTCCAAAGTGACACGGGATATCACCGATCAAATTCGCAGCCGGGAATCTGAAGCGGAAAAAATTGCAGCGGAAAGAGCCAGCAAGGCCAAGGACGACTTTCTCGCGGCGCTCAGTCATGAGCTGCGCACGCCGCTCACGCCGGCCCTTGCGGCAGCGACCTACCTGGAAGATAACGCTGAAAAAATTCCGCAGGAGTTCGTGGAGGATGTGCAGCTGATCAAGCGCAACGTCAAGTTGGAGGCACGCTTAATTGACGACCTGCTCGACCTCACTCGCATCACGCGCGGCAAGCTTCGCCTCGACCTGGAAACTTGCGACGCACACACCATCATTCGCAATGCGATCGACACCGCGAGTTCGGCGACCGCGGCGAAGAAATTAAAGCTCTCGACCAAACTGAACGCGAAACAGCGTCACATCCGTGCTGACTGCATCCGGCTCCAGCAAGTGTTTTGGAATTTGATCAACAATGCCGTGAAATTCACGCCGCCCGGTGGACAGATCGCCATCCGCACATTCGACGGCGACCGCGGTCGTTTCCATTTCGAAATTACCGACAACGGGATTGGAATTGAACGCGAGCGGCTTGCTTCATTGTTTAAGCCATTCGAGCAGGCTGATGCTTCTGTGACCCGCCAGTTCGGTGGGCTCGGCCTGGGTCTCGCGATCTCCAAACATCTTGTCGATCTTCACCATGGCACAATTGAGGCCCAGAGCTGTGGGCGGAGTTTCGGCGCCACCTTCAAGGTAATACTCGACGTGCTGCCAGAGGGAGTCGGAAAAACTGATCAGGATTCTCGCGCTGTGAAACGTCCGCAAAAGCCATTGCGGATCCTGCTCGTAGAAGACCACCGGGACACGCGACACATGTTGTCGCGTCTGCTCACCCATTTCGGTCATCAAGTTTTAACTGCGGATAATATCCGCAACGCACTGAACATCATCGCCTCGGAGAACGTCGAGGTGCTCTTGTGCGACATTGGCCTGCCGGATGGAACCGGTTACGAAGTGATTGCAGAGGCGAAGCGAAAGAGGCGAATCAAGGCCGTGGCCATCACTGGCTTCGGCACCGAGGAAGACATTCGACGCTCCAAAGGAGCGGGATTCGATTTTCATCTCGTCAAACCAGTGGATGTTCACGAGCTTCAAACTATTCTCGATCAGGTCGACGCCGGTTCGTCTCGGTCTGGTTCAAAGCTCGCGAATGGCAACGGACGTTAGGCATCGCTTTTCGGCGATCAAACGTTTGAACCTGCGGATTTGGGACCGCATCGATCTTGCCGTTCGCGCCGCTGCCAGAATTTGATTTCGCTCGAACCCTTCGGACCGCTGCGCATCCACACAGCGCCTCGACGGACTATCAACAGCAATCGACCCGTGCGTTGAAAGCACGTTTTCTCTGGCGCCGTTAGCTATCTGAAGACGCGCCGGCCATTTCCGGTTCCATGAGCGCCTCTGGATTCACAATGTCTTCGGCTAATTTATTCAGAAGCTCATTCGCTTCGGATTCTTCCTCGAGAGTGGTTTGCAGAAGCTCTGCTGACCTGTCTTTTCCAAGTAGTTGCGCAAATGTGCGGACGCTGCCGTAACCCGCGATCTCGTAATGTTCGACTTTCTGCGCAGCTACGATGATCCCGGCATCAATCACGGATTCTTCACGGTCTTCGTGAAGGATTTCGGATCCTTCCTCAATCAGCCCTTTCATTGCCCTGCAAGTTTTGCCCTTCGGTTTCTCGCCAATCTCTTCGAAGACTTCTTCCAGCCGGTCGACATGCGTTTTTGTCTGTTCCAGATGTTTCTCGAAGGCCTCCTGTAATTCCTCTGATGAAGCAGCCTTCGCCATTTTGTGCAACGCTTTAATCAATTGGTTCTCTGCATTGTAGAGATCCCGCAATTCATCGATGTAGAGTGTTTTTAGTGTATCCAACCTCATATCATCCCTTTTGCCTTCTAGTTTTTGAATGTGATTGTGAATGTTGGTGTCCGGTGAGTACCAGACATCGCTTTAAGAAATAACGCGGCGAAATATCAAAGTGGGTGTCTTTGATTTTAAAAAATTTCGTCAAAGCGCGGACGAGCAAGTCGAGTCAATTCGCAGATCATAGTAAGCCTGCAGCAAGTTACTCTTATATCGCTTTCGCAGATGCGTAATCGGTGCGCAGCTGGTCAGTGCATTGGCACTACGAGGCTGCTAATTCAGCATACTCTTCGGCAGTTCGGCGTACCATCTGCTCGTACACCTCCATGTAATCATCCGCCATGCGAGTCGCCGTGAACCGCTTTTCAAAAACTTCTCTGCAACGTGCCCGACTCAAATTGGCAATCCGGCCGATAGCTTCCGCAGCCTCGTCCAGTTCATTTACGACGAAACCTGTTATTCCATCTTCCAGCACCTCAGGAACAGATCCACTTTCATAGGCGATCACCGGAGTGCCGCACGCCATCGCCTCAATCATGACCAGCCCGAAAGGCTCTGGCCAATCAATCGGAAACAGTAATGCGTAGGCATTTCCCAGAAACTCGTTCTTCTGCTGATCACTGATTTCCCCAACCCACTCCACATAGGAGTCATTCAAAAGTGGTTCAACGACCCGCTTGAAATAGCGCCGATCGGCGCGATCGACTTTGGCAGCGATCTTGAGCGGCATGTCGACGCGTTTGGCAATTTCGATTGCGCGGTCGGCTCCTTTTTCTGGCGAGATCCGTCCTAGAAAAGCAAGGTAATCTCCGCGATCAGGGTAGAACCGAAATAGGTCATTCGGCAATCCGTGGTAAATGGTCGCCTGCCAGTTAACCCGGGGCACTGGCTCGCGTTGAGAATCCGAAATTGAGATGACTGGAACATCTCGAAACCGATCGAACACACGGACAAGGTCGAGCATGTCGAGACGCCCGTGCAAAGTCGTGACGTGCGGAACAGGAAGGTGACGAGCGACCGCAAAATGAAGGTAACCGGTATGGAAATGAATCACCTCGAATTCGCGAGCGTGCTCGACCACGTGATCTATCAGAATCACTTCTCGTGCCATTGGATCCTTGCAGCGCTCGTTCTTGCGAAGCGAGCGCCGGGTCGGCGCAATAAGCCGCGCGCTTGTAATCGAGTGGCCGCTGCCAAACAAGGTGACGTCGTGACCAGCGCGAACTAATTCTTCAGTAAGATAGGAAACGATTCGTTCCGTACCTCCATAATGTTTTGGAGGTACACTCTCGGTTAGTGGCGCAACCTGAGCGATTCGCATATCCCTCTTTCCTTCGCGAGATCCAAGCTTCACTGACGACTGCTCACAGCAGAGTGCGCCTTGGTCTGGAAAGCCCTAATCGCGATCGTGATCCATAAATCTAATTATCTGTGCATACACTTCGAAACCGACCGCAACTTTGGTTTTCGCATTTCGCAGAAAATAATCCGCGTCGCAAGCGTCCGACCAGGAAGCAGCAATCGGCTTACGCGATGCAGCTAGAAAATCCGATACGCAACCAAGCGATAATAGTAAGAAAGATCGCCACGTGTGTTTGCTTACTTGTTTCTGGTGGCCTGTTGGGGCGAATCTAAGGTACCGAGCCAAAACGCCCTAAGTACTATCGCCGCATCAAGGGGAGAAGACCGAAATGATCGAATAGCGCTTCTCGCGAACAGGGCTGGCGGTTCAAAGGTTTCCCGTCAAAGCGAGGATTATTAGAATTAGCAGGATCAATCCGAGTCCTCCACTGGGCCAATAGCCCCAGCCGGAGCTGTACGGCCACGCTGGAAGCGCCCCGATTAAGAGGAGGATCAAGATGATTAATAGAATTGTGCCCATGGCTTCTCCTTTCCTGACTTAATTTCGTCGGCGCGAGCTATTTTGGACGTTGAACATGAAACGTCTGCCACATTACTGCTCCTTTCGTTGTGTTATTGCCGGCTCTCGATTTCCTTTGTCTCGACGCGGACTGCGTATTCGCTCGGTTTCAGTTCTCTACCGGCTCGCGTGGCGTATACTTGGGTGAATTCGGCCCCGAAAAGGAGAATTTGCGACGAATAGTAAACCCAGAGTAACAGCGTTATCAGTGAGCTGGCCGCTCCATAAACCGAGCCAGCAGCGCCGCTGCCGAGATAGAAGCCCAGCAGCCATTTTCCAATGCCAAAAAGGATCGCAGTCATCACGGCGCCGATCCAAACGTCTCGCCATTGGATTTTGACGTCCGGCAGAAACTTGAAAATCATCGCGAAGAGCAGAACTACAACCGCAAAGTCAAAAATTAGATAAATAGCCAATGCCACAGCGAGTCCGCCCGGCAAGACAGATTGCACGTAATGGCTGAATCCCTTGAGCAGGGCTTCAACTGCCAGTGAAACGAGCAGCAGGAAACAGATGCCAGCAACCATCGCGAATGAGAGAAAGCGGCTTCGCAGAAATCCCCAAATACCGCGAGCGGGTTTTGCTTTCACCCCCCAAATGGTATTGAGCGCGTCTTGCAGCTGGCCGAACACGCCGCTCGCACCGAAAAGCGCGAGCGCGATCCCGATGATTGTGGCAATCGTGCTCTTGCCTGGTTGCGAGGCTTTTTGCGCAATGTTTTGCACAACTTGAAGAGCGCTTGGATCGAGAAAATAGCTCATCTGTTGCGTGATCTTGTCCCACGCGCCTGCCGAATCATCGCGGAAAATCACTCCTACGATCGCAAGCAGTACCAGAATCAGCGGCGCGAGCGAAAAAACTGTGTAATAGGCAAGAGCTGCTCCCAACTGCGGCGCTTTATCCTGCAGCCATTCCCGGAAGGTTTGCTTTAGGAGACTGAAAGCATTGTTAAAAAAAGATCCTGTTGATGCTGTTGGGTTGCGCTGCTTTGCCACGACCAAACCTCCAATAAGGTTCGTTCGCAATGCTGCCTCTGGTTTTCGCAAAGAAGCTCCCATGGCTCAGCTGACCAGCGAGAGACTGTTTGAGTCGAAGCGTCCAGCGGGGATTGTGCAGCGAACTACTTCAAAGATGCTGTTGAAGCCGCCGCTGCCGCCGATGGAAGCGCGTTCGGTCGAAGAAATTCCGACTGGACACGGCTGGCAGTACGAGCCGAAATGGGATGGATTTCGCTGTATTGCATTTCGTGCTGGCAAGCAGGTTTATTTGCAATCAAAGGCCGGTCAGCCGCTCGCTCGTTACTTTCCCGATATCGCCGGTGCCCTTGCCATGTTGCGCGAGAAGCATTTTGTTCTCGATGGTGAGCTCGTCGTCCCCGTCAGCGGGGCGCTTTCATTTGATGAATTGCAACTGCGTCTGCATCCGGCCGCTAGTCGCGTTCAGAAACTCGCCGAAGCGAATCCAGCAATGTACATCGTGTTCGATCTTCTCGCGGAGAATGGACAAGTGTATTTGCAGCGAATCCTGCAGGAACGCCGACGACTTCTTGAGGGATTCGTGCGTTTGAATTTCAGATCGGCCAAAAGTTTGCGCCTTTCACCATCGACGACTGATTACCAGACTGCCAGCAACTGGTTCAAGAGAGTCGGCGGGGATCTTGATGGCGTCGTCGCGAAACGCCTTGAAGCTACGTATGCCTCGGGCGAGCGCACGGCAGCGGTCAAAGTGAAGCAAATCCGCACGGCCGATTGCGTTGTTGGCGGATTTCGTTACGCGCGCGGCACGCGCCTGGTCGGTTCTCTTTTACTCGGGCTTTACGATGACGATGGCTTGCTCCATCACGTGGGATTCACATCTGCTTTCGCGAGATCAGAACGTCGCGAATTAACAAAAAAATTTGAAGCGCTCAAAAGACCACCTGGCTTCACTGGCAGCGCGCCCGGAGGACCCAGCCGTTGGAGCACGGACCGCACTGCCGAATGGGAACCGGTCGCTCCACGAATCGTCGTGGAGGTTGCCTATGACCATTTTACCGGTGGCCGATTCCGGCACGGCACTAATTTTTTACGTTGGCGTCCCGACAAAGACCCTCGCCACTGCACGATGGATCAAGTGGAGCATCGCGAAGGTAAATCGCTCGTGCTTTTGGACCGGTAAAAAGTTTCGCTTACTTCGCCTGTTCGGAGGCACATTTTCAAAAGAGCTTCATTAGTCCCGCGCTGTGAACTTTTTAGGCAACCAAACATTCTGCGGGACTCGAACTGAAACTAACAACCTATGAACAAATACACATTGTGTTTAATCGCCGCCATGCTCGGCATGATGCTCATCTCTTCCTGCCAACAGCAGGGAACGACTGCGACCACGACGGCACCGGCAGCGGCCAAAGCCACGCCGACGCCATCGCCGAAGCACCACAAGGCCACAAAGAAAACTCCGCCGAAGACAGAGGGTGCAACTGAGGCGCCGTCGCCTGCGGAGTCCCCTGCGCCGACGCCGTAAAAGAAAAGACATCCGTGAGTTGGGGGGGACGTGGGAACCAACGTTTGCGACGAACTAGCCACTCGGCTAGTGAAAGTCGACGACTGCATGCCTGTTGGTCTAGCGGTTGTTCCAGCCGTCCGTAGCTAAAAGGATCTTGACTCGTGTTAGGCTTGGTTTTGCGGTCGCCGTCGCTTAGAAACGATTGATCTAGAAGGATACAAATAAAGACGGTTTGAATTATTTCACGTGTCGGACTGTTGCGGACGGAGAAACTTCAGAACTGCCACTTCGACCGTGCGCCGATCAACATTCGTCGGTCCTTTGACGGCTTCGCTGATTCCGGCAATTCGTTTTCCGTTCAGATAGGATTCGATGACGGCCGGGTGCACGTAGCATTTGCGGCAAATCGCCGGAGTGTTACCGAGAAGCTGCGCCACCGCGTAAATCGCCGTCTTCAAATTGGCCTTCGCTTGTTTCTTCGTTTCGAACCCGCCTTGCGCGTTGAGTGCGATCGCTGCCAGGACCGTTCCCGCCCATGTCCGAAAATCTTTTGCGGTGAAATTCTCGTTCGTGATTTCGCGCAAGTAATCGTTCACGTCCTGCGATGTTACGTTCCGCACTTCGCCGTCATCGCTGACATATTGGAACAAGTCCTGACCTGGTAAATCCTGGCACTTTGAAACAATTTTTGCGATTCGCCGGTCCGTTATATCCACTTTGTGTTGACGTCCGCTCTTTCCATGAAAACGAAAACGCAAGCGGTCTCCCTTCATCTTCACATGCCGATTTCTTATCGTGGTTAAGCCAAATGATTTGTTCTCGCGCGCATATTCTTCATTGCCGATGCGAATGAAAGTTCGTTCCAGCAATCGCACAACCGTGGCGAGGACCTTTCGCCTCGGCAGACCAGGCAATCTCATGTCCTGAGCAACTCGCCGCCGAATCTTTGGCAGCGCTTTGGCAAACTCGGCGAGCCGATCGAATTTGTTTTCATCGCGCAGCTCGCGCCAACGGTCGTGATAACGATATTGCTTCCGCCGACGTGCATCACGCCCAGTCGCCTGAATGTGTCCGGTTGAAGACGGAGAAATCCAGACGTCCGCCCATGCTGGCGGAATGGCCAGACGCTTGATTCGGAGGAGCCGTTGCTCGTCGCGGATTCTTTTGCCTTGCGTATCTAAATACTCGAAGTCGCCGTCCTTCTCCCTGCGGGTATAGCCTCGACGATCATCGCTAACATATTGCAGACCGGCTTCCTCCGCCGCCTCTGCAGAATCAATAGCGAAACCGGCTTCGATTGACTTGCCGTTATCAGTCTTTATCCCAGACGCTCCCATTAGAGAACTATCACTACAAGCCAGTCGCGCCCGCAAACGCGTGCTGGACTGCCCGAATCCGTTCAGCTTCGATTCGTTCAATTTGTTGCTCGGCTCGACGCTCTAACTCCTCGAAGTCGTAGCCGTTCGGCTGCGGCAATTTCGCCGCGGCCAGCGCACGCCACAGAAGGTTTTTCCCAACAATTGCCATCATTAGCCCTTCCAACGTGAGCACCAATCCCAGGCTGCCCGGCTCATCGCCTGCAATCATCGATCCCGCGCGACCAACCTTTTCCGCCGCCCATGCACCGGCCTGGCGCGCCTTGCTTTCTTGCACGCCGAGAGAACGCATCACATCATGCAATGTATCCTGATCTGCTTCGATCTCCGTTTTGATTTCCGCAAAGAAGCCGCCGAGTGGCTTGCCTTTCTGGACATGCGCCCAGTGGGCAATCATCTGCAGCGCGCTAACAGAGCCGGCGAGATGATCGTTTAAGTATGAGTCCAATCCTTTCACGACGCGAAAGATTGTTCGCTCCGCATGTGCACTTCAGCCGTGTACAAAGGGGCCGTTTCGCTCAGTAAGGCGTGATCTGCGCGACGCTGCGAAGAAGAGCTGCTTCGACCCAAATGGGTCGAAGCAGTTCGAGATTTGGGTCGTTAGATGCGCCCCATCAGCAACAGAATCAGCACGATCAAAAGGATGAGTCCCAGTCCGCCGCTTGGATAGTAGCCCCAGCCTGAGCTGTACGGCCATGTTGGGAGTGCGCCGAGCAAAAGGAGGAGCAAGACAATTATTAGAATTGTGCGCATGGGCCGAAATTAACTTCGCCCATCCCGAACTGGCAATGTTTTTATCAGCTCCCGCTCTCGCACCAAAAGCGATTGTTGCCGTTTAATGCAATCTTTCACGTCCAAACGGTTCGCTAGAGGCGAAACATTTCTGTTATGCCAGAAGAAGCAATCGAACGCGCGCGCGAAGACGAGCGTGAAGGCAAATCGCCTTCTACTCAGGCGGGCGAGTTTGTGCGCGAAGAAATGGAACACATCCGCGAAGGCGAACACGGCGCCCGCTCGCCAGAGCAGGCGATCGCCATTGGCCTCTCCAAAGCCCGTCGGGCCGGAGTGAAGTTGCCGCCGCCTAAGCGCGGCAGACGACGAACAAAACGTCAGGCGAAGCGCGATCTTGCAAGGGGCCGCACCGGGAGTCGCAAAAAGCCTTCGCGAAAGCGCTCCCGCGCGACGAAACGTGCGCTCAAGCGCGAGAGCCGCCGGTCAGCGTCCAAGCGAGCGTTGTCGAGACACGCCAAGCGCGTCGCAAGGCAACGCTCTGCACGATCGCGCTCGGCGGCCGCGAAGAAAGCAGCTCGCACGCGGAAGCGCCGTCACTGACACTCGCCCTGTTCGCGTACGTTCCCACTGCATTTCATCGTTAGACCGGTTTGGGGACGGATCCTACACGTGCTTGGACGTTTTACCCGTATGGAAGGTTGAGCTCATTGAACAGTTCTCACAATTGCTTCAACCGTTGCTTGGAATGAGCATGGCAGGCTGCGGCGCAAAAACATACTGCAACCATATTTCGGAGCATGATCTCCAAGAAGATATGGGACTCGAAGCGAAACCGATGACCTTTCTAAATTAAGGTTACGCAGCTCGAGCGCAGCGGTGAAATCAGCTTTATCAAAACTGAATAGTCTCGAGTGTCGTCATCCCTAGCTATTCAAGGCGATTGCGGGAACCCCGCGCGGGCGTAAACTGCGCATATTCTTGTTTGATCGGCTTGGAAGCCAGGGTGGCGAAATTGGCAGACGCGCCAGACTTAGGATCTGGTGGAGCAATCCTTAGGGGTTCGAGTCCCCTCCCTGGCACGTGAATTGCCGAGGCAGACGTTCGCCAATCGTGTAGCATCTTGCGCTGAAATGCTCCGCCAGAACGGCTCTATCACCGCAGCCTTCGGAGGAATATCACGAAACGCCGCCCTGGGAGTGTCTGCTCCGTTCAAGCCGCGCCCATAGGCCTTAAGTCCTATTTCCGAATGTGCGCACAAGAGCCAATCTCACTGTGCCTGGCCAAATAACTCGACATTCCATTTAAAACAGGAGGAATAATGAATGGCCGTTGAGATTCGGTCGGCCCAACCGTAGCATGCAAAGCGCCCACGATTATGAGCAGCGATCGTAAACAAGCTGATCCGTCTCAAAGCGCGGATCAGAAGCGCAAAGAAAGTGAAGAGCAACTCAGTTTGCTCCAAACGATCACAAGAGAACTGGCGGCGGCTGACGATCTCTCGTCTGCGTTAAAAATTGTGCTTCGTGAGGTTTGCGAAAAAACGGGCTGGGCACTTGGCCAAGCGTGGGTGCCGAACAAGGACGGATCCGTTCTCGTCTGCGACTCGGGCTGGTTTTGCGGCGAGGGCGAGTTGCAAGAGTTTCGAGTTGCGTCCGAAGCAATTCAATTCAAGCTGGGAGTCGGGCTGCCTGGCCGAGTGTGGGAGTCGAAACAGCCGGCCTGGCTTGAAGATGTCACGAACGATCCCAACTTTCCGCGATCGGCGGCGGCCCGAACATCTGGTTTAAGAACGGGCGTCGGAATTCCGATTCTTTCTGGGAATCAGGTTATCGCGGTACTCGAATTTTTCATGCGCGAATCGCGGGGCGAGAACGAACAATTGGTCAGGGTGATTGTGGCAGTCGCCGCACACCTGGAT
>Ga0209470_1000782_pt1 | contig 24730 bp, 25 predicted proteins | sample GraSoiAngelo_125_FD_185882 | JGI IMG/M metagenome (GOLD analysis project Ga0209470, IMG submission 185882) | Grasslands soil microbial communities from the Angelo Coastal Reserve, California, USA - 14_0927_05_40cm (SPAdes) (version 2) | ecosystem: Environmental > Terrestrial > Soil > Grasslands ... | reverse complement strand
GGTCGAGACCGATCCGATCGACTTCATCTACCTCCTGCCAGTCCTTCAGGGTGACAACAAGGTCGAGACGCTTTTCAACTCGGATACTGCCAATCCCGAAAACCTTCGCTACATCGATAATGCCGATGCCGCGCACTTCCATGTGATTGCGGGTAAGCTCGGGCGCCGTCGCCATAAGCTCGCGCCCCTCAAGCATCGTAATCCGCGTGACGTCATCAGCCACGAGGCTGTAACCACGTTCGATAAGGCCCAGTACACACTCGCTTTTTCCGATGCCGCTGGCTCCGCGAATCAAAACGCCAATGCCAAGTATGTCCACCATGCTGCCGAATTCAGTTACTGTCGGTGAAAAATCCATCTCCAAGGCAATTGTAGCGGCGTTAATGAATTTCATCGTGATCATCGGCGTGCGAAATACCGCGATTTTTGCCTCCGCTGTGACAACAAGCAACTCAGGCGCAAGATGAAACCCACGCGACATCACCAGACACGGGATCTTGCGCCCGCATAATTCGCGAAACCTCTTTACCCGAACGCTTGAGGGCAAACTTTTTAGATATGAATGCTCAGCTGCTCCCAACACCTGAACGCGTTTCTCAGCGAAATACGTGTAGAACCCGGACAGTGCGAGCCCGGGACGGTTAATGGTTGGCTCGCGAATTTTCCGATGAAACCCCACACGCGAGCCTTCCAGCTTCATGTGCAGCTTTTCAGCATGAGAATTGTAAAACCCTTCTACAGTGACAATCGGAACGCTTTTCTGCTGACTGCTCGTGGATGTAATCGTTTGGATCCCGCGTCGTTCCGCCATTAGGTTTAACTTCTAGCGTGAACAACGCGCAATTTCCAATACGCATCGCGTGGCTGGTACCTCATGCCGGCTGCCAATCGATCGTTAGTATGTCGTGATGCTCTCGACGCGTTCGTTAGTCAGCCGCGGTCGGCGTGAATTGGGCCAGTTCGTAAATGCCGAGTTTCTTTTCAATCTCCGCAACGCGATCGACAACTTTGAAGAATCCGTCTTCGCCAAAGAGTTCGTCCTCTTTCTTCTCGAAATCTTCACCGAGTGAATCGAACTCATGCGCGCTCACGATTCCGCGAAAAGCCGGAAAGAGAACGGTGTCTTCCCGGGCTTCGTGCGGGTTATACACGCGGATGAACTGGCGCATCGAATCGGCAAGCTTCCGTCGATCATCTGCATTCTTGAGCGCATGACTCGTCGCGAGATGCATCGTTATGTCGGTCAGCCGCCGCCCGGCCTGGTGCTGCTGCAAAAGCACATCCACAAGATCGACAAGTTTGTCGGCCTTCTTGAAACGCGGGAAAAGAAAATTCTCTTCAAGCTTTTCGTGATAATCTTCGACGAAGTCGCGAATGATTTTCGCGGAGTCAGCCAGCGGCTCCGGCGGCAAATCCTCTTTGCCATCGATCCGCCGGATGGCTTCACCGTAAATGAGCAGAATGCGCTTGAGCACGCCGTGCTCGCGCATCAGATCCTCTGGCGGCGAGACTTCCTGGTTTTTCTTTTCTTCTTCTTTCGCGAAGGCGTTTATGGCGGCGGCTACTCCCGATGCTGCAATGAAGATTCCGCCCGCTTTAATGAAACGGCGTCGGCCAGGCTCATTTGTTGCTTTCATAGGTTATTTGGTTGTTGAGCTTCACGAGCGAAACATGAAATAAACCGACCCGACCAGACAAAGACCCGCCCAGAGATAATTTAGCCTGATCTGTTGATGCATGTAGAGGACCGCGAATGGAAGAAAGACCAGAAGCGTGACCACTTCCTGCAAGACTTTCAGCTGAGCCAGGCTCATCGTGGCGTACCCGGTGCGATTGGCGGGAACCTGAAGCAGATATTCAAAAAGCGCGATGCCCCAACTCAGGATCGCGGCGATGTACCATTTTTTGTCGCTCCAATTCCGCAAATGCGAGTACCACGCGAACGTCATGAACGTGTTGGAACAAACGAGAAGAAACGCGGTTCGAATTATGATAAATATTTTCATACCATGATTGCCCCTTTGATGAATTTTGAAAACGAGTCGGTGATTTCGTTCAGACCTTCTTTGCTAACTCTTTTGGTGTTAGACGCTTGAGCCCTGGAAAGGCTTTGCCCAGTCGCGCAAAATCCGAAGATCGTTTTGAATCACTGATTCTTCGGATAAGCCCGCGACGGGCGCAGCCTCAAAATTCGCGCGATACATGTCCTCATACGCGTTAAAACCGTTGCGCAACGCATTGATGCTCTGCTCCATCCAGCGACGCAAGCGATTCGCGTAAAGGCTTAAAAACTCCAGCAATGCCCGATCATATTCGCTCTCCAACTTTCGCTGGACATGCCATGTCAGCACGCTCGTGCCCAGCAGCGAAAGCAGGCGCGGCTTTTCGACTAGTATGTTTTGGGCAATTTCGTTCAAATCCGTAGTGGCATCCCAGCTGGCTTGGGCAGTTCGTCCGGCGCGTCCTCGCCCGAAAGTGATGCAGCAACTTGCATCGCTTTTGCCAAAGCCTCGCGTGTCTGCTCGATCAAATTGAGAGTGGCAGCTACGGGTTCGGCCAGAAGTCTCGTAAGCGTCTCGGCAAAAATTGCCGCAGCATCTATTTCAGCCGACTCGGTCAGTGCTGCTGCGATTCGCTGCGCAGCAATATCGATGATTGCTCTGTGCATCTTCGCAATTTTGCGGGTGAGAAAAAAAGATTCAGATTGTACGCGCTCTAAGATTCGGTCGCCATTGCGCAGCGCCTCCGTGGCTGCCTCCGGCGGCGTGCCACTTTTCTCAGAAACCATTTCTGGTTTGACCTGTAACCTGCGCTCCAACGTGCTGATGATAGTTTCACGCAAACCGCCGATCTTGCGCTTTTGTGAAATGATAGCCTGCTGCTGATGTTCAGCTAAGAACGGGCGCAGTTCAGTTTCAAACCACCGATCACACAGCGCGGCGTCTGCCCCAAAGATACTACCCCGTGCACGGGCGGCTCAACACGAAGCTCGCTGCGAAGGTTCGCTTTCACATACGCAATCATTTGTTCTCGATCGGAAGCGCTGAACAAATCGGCCTTGCTGATGAGGATCATGGCGCTCGCGCCCGCTTGATAAAGCGCTTGCACGACGACGAGATCATCTTGGGTAACGCCCGCACTCGCGTCGATGAGAACAATGCCCAGATCGCAGCGCGGCAGATATGCGATCGTCTCCTCCGCGCCCGCAACCGCAAGTGAGCCAAGGCCGGGCGTGTCGACAAACGTGACGCCTTCCGCCAGTCGGTCAGACGGCAGTTTCACGAAGATGCGCGTGACATGTTTTTTATTTCCCGGATTTTTTTGCTCTGTTGCAAATTCAGGCAGCTCAGACAACGGAATGATTTGCGGCTGCGCTTCGGCAAATTCGATCCCAGCTTCCGCAACAGGTCCGTGGCTGATGCGCGTTGGAATTGCCGTGACTGGCGTAACGCCGATCGGCAACACATCCGTTTGCAAAATGTAATTGAGCAACGACGACTTGCCGGAGCTAACTCTGCCGAAAACTCCGACTTCAAAGGCTGCCGATTCCATGCGATCGAGCAGCATGCTGAGCGTGCCGCGAAATTCTACGAGGCCGTGCGCGGTGATGATTCTCTCAATTTCGCCAAGCAAGCGAATCTCGTCACTGGTCCTGCCCAATCGCTGGAGCCGCTGTTGCAGATCGCCGCCGGCGCCTTTGCCCAGATAATTTCGCAGCTTGGCCACCGATCCATCCAGCTCGACGCGGATACCGTCCAACCTATCTGCGGCCTCCGTAGAAAGAGGACCATAGGCCCGCATCCGTTCCGGCGTGAGCTCGTTGAGTGAGATTGAGCAGTACATTAGGTTAATCGCAGAGCGGCCCATGTGGCGCCGGAGTGCGGCTCGGGCGGCGGAATACGGAGCTCCTCCATGACGCGCTGCATCGCCCTCGCGAATCCGAACGATGTAATCGTGCGTTACCTTGCGTTGGATCGGCGTCGTGTCGTCGGAGTGTCTTTGGAATGGCGACGCCGAACCGGCATCGCTCATCGCGTGCTCGGCTTCGGAGAGCAGCTTGTCGATGTACTGAAAGGTCGTGCGCACATGCCGCTGATGATCTTCGCTAAAGGCGTGTGCCTTTGCCTCTTCACTCATTTTTTTGCATCGCCGTTATCCCCCACATCTTCCACGCTTAATACCCGTATACGCTTGCGGTAGAGGTGTTCCCACGCATGCATCATCTCCACAGTTGGCTGGAAAAATTTCTGCGCGATTAGCGTCGGCACAAATGCGCTCAAGATGACAACACTGACGAGAATTGTGTACTGATTCTGGTCGATGATCCCGTTCTGCAGGCCATATAAGGAGGAAATCGTTCCAAAGGTGAGGCCCGTGGCCATCAACAGCGTCGTGTAGCTCGCTTCCTTGATCTTCATGTAGTGCAATCGAGCAAGAGGAAACACGCCGGCGATTTTGGTTATCATCTTCAGCGCGAGGAGCACGCTGATGACAAAGAGTCCAGTCCACAGGGCCGGAAGCGAAACGTACAGACCAGCCTTGATAAAATAGAACGGAGTGAAAACAGCGAACGCGATGCTACGCATGCGACGAACAAGGGTTTTGTCGCGAAGAAATACGCCTGCAACAACAAGACCAAGTAAATAGGCTGGCAAGACGGCCTCGCTTTTAGCTGTTGTAGCGAGGCCGCCGAGAAAGAAGAGAACAAAGAAGATGAACTTTACCTCGGGTTCGCTGACCTGCGTTGCGCCCAACCGCGTAATGATCGCTTGCGTCCACCGTGGCATGAACCACAGAACGATCAACGTGACGACGACAAATAGCAGCAGCCAGAGATTGTAGTTGGCGAACAAGCTGCCGAGCGCCAATACGGTTCCGAAATCGGTGATAAAGCATGCAGCCAGGATCATCTTGCCCATGGCAGTGTCACTAAATCCGCCCTCGATCATTACGGCATAAACGACTGCGACAGAGGTGGTGGAAAGCGCGATACCAGCGATTTGAGCCTGGTGCAGAGGCCAGCCGAGAACGAATTGTGCAAAGAGCCACACGACAGCAAATGGAATGGCAAACGAAAGAACGCCGATCAGCACGCTCGCGCGCCAATTAGCCTTCAGCGAAATCGGATCGATCTCTGCTCCGGCAAGAAACGTGAGCACGCCACTGCCGAGCAATGCCAGGAAGTTGGTCCATTCCGTGGATTGCAGCACGTGATGGACATGCCCTGCGGCTGTAACGGTACCGGCAATGACGATATGGAGCGTGCCGCCCTCCAAACCGACAGCGAGATTACCGGCAACAACACCAACCAGAATTTCGATCAGTGCGACTGAGATTCCGGTCCCAATCGAGATCAAACTGGCGATAAGCGCTAAGCCCATCCAGACTGCTGCGATAAACCAGATATTTTCGAGCATAAAAAACTCCTTCCGATTGGAAGGAGTCATTAGCTCATCGCGGTTTTCCCACCTTTGCCAGCAGGAAGGCAAACTCCATTGCCCTTGCCCGGAATCTACCGCAGTCCTATCTCCGATCAAGTGAAGTCGGGCAAAGTGGCACAGACAATCTTGCCCGCGCTCCAATCCTTGCAGACAGGATTGTCTGCATCACGAAGTCACATCTTGAAGCGTTCGCCGAGATAAAGCTGTCGGCTGATAGGATCGTTGATGAGAAAATCTTTTGTGCCTTCGCTTTCCACGCGGCCATCGTAAATCAGATAAGCGCGGTCTACGATGGAGAGAGTCTCACGCACGTTGTGATCCGTGATCATGATGGCCAATCCCGATTTGCGCAGGTTCACGATAATTTGTTGCACATCATAAACGGCGATGGGATCGACGCCGCTAAACGGCTCGTCGAGCATCAGCAACTTCGGTTGTGTGACCAGCGAACGCGCGATTGTTAAGCGTCGTTTCTCCCCACCACTCAGGGTAAGCGCTGTATTTTTCGCGATCCGCTCGATGCCAAACTGGTGCAGCAGTTGATCGCAACGATTTCGTCGCTCGGCCTTGCTCAGCGGAAGCGTCTCCAAAATCGCGAGGATGTTTTGTTCCACCGTCATTTTCCGAAAGATCGATTCCTCCTGCGGCAAATAACCCATTCCGAGCCGGGCTCGCTTGTACATGGGGAAATCCGTGACGTCGGTTTTCGAAAAAATCACGCGACCGCTGTTTGGCCTGACTAGACCGACGATCATGTAAAAACTTGTAGTTTTACCCGCGCCGTTTGGCCCAAGCAGTCCCACGATTTCGCTGGCACCTACATGCATGTTGACGCCATTCACCACTGCGCGCCCCCCGTAAACCTTAACTAACTGATCTGTTGTCAGAACGGTTTCCACTTTGGCCTTGGGGGGCGAAGAAATCTTGGGAGTCGAAACCGGTGCAGTTTGACTGATCATGGTTTCGGGAGAGCCGCGGGAGGTGGCGTTTGAGCGGGCGAAATCTGAGAGGGTGAAGTCTGGGCAGGAGCCGCTTTGGCCTTCTTTTCCTCGTCAGGTTGCTGACGAATCTCCGTGCGGCTCGGTCCGTGCGTAGACAGCTGGCTGTTTTGGTTAATAATCATCACCGTATCAGCACTAGTCGCCACGTGCATATTAGCTCCCTCTTGCACGCGCGGCGTCCCTTTCAATTCAACATCTCCTGTTGCAGCCGTATAAGTAGCTTTGTCTGCCCGGCCAACCGCATGCGTGGGCGCTCCGCCGTTCGGGTCGGGCCGGTCGCGCACCAATCCAACGTTTCCCTCTGCGATGGCTTTCTCAAGACTCTGGTTTTGTCCCTTTGTAATGAACACTGTCAATTTGTCGGATTGAAGATTGAAACGCGGATCGATTACCTTCACTCGGCCGCTAAAGATGCCTATGTTCTTGGTTGAATCAAAATAAGCCTCGTCCGCGTAGATCTGCGTTGTCACTGGTTCATTCGATTGTGGTCCCGCAGCACTCGATCCAAATAAGTTCGTTATGGGGGATTTATCCTCTTTCTTCTTGGCTGGTTTCTCCGCCTTCTTTACTGGCGCAGGCGAGCTTGCTGGTGCGGCGGCAATCTGTCCGCGTAAGCACGCTCCGACCGTGTAAGCAATAAACACCAGCACCGCTAATTTTTTCATTCGGACGCGTTGGGTTTCGCCGTGAGATGAGATTTGTCAGTGATCACCATCTTCACATTTCCGATCAACCGCGCAGTTCTTGAGTTCGTATCGAACTGCACTGAATCACCCACAATGTTGAAATCTGCGCGCTGAATTGTTGTACGTTCCTGCGAGCTTAGAATCCGGGTTTTCAAGTCAAGTACCGACGTGTTCATGTCGATTCGCAGATCGGACTGATTATCTGGTGTGTAGGTCGTAATTTTAAGGTTTTGAAATCCTATGTGCTCCTCATCCATCCGATGCGCAGTGCCTGCTTCGATTCTTCCCCGTAGATGACCGTTGGCATCGAAATCCGGTAACACAAGGCCTTTGGCTTCGTGGCCGATTGGCAGTGGAATATTGGTTAAACTTTGTTCGCCCGGCGATGCACTCGGCGACGCTGTCGCCCCAGTTCTCTTTTTGCGGCCTTTTGACTGGCCGAGCACGGGAGGCGCCAGTGTGAACACGAAAAGCGAGATCAACAATAACCAAACCGATAATACCCGACGCAGGGAGGGACGCTTCAGCCATTTTCTGTCCACGTGGCGACTTACGGCGTGCCAGGCCCGAACTGCGCGCTTCCAAGAAGTGATGTCCTTATTGGTCGGGCGATTGGGGTCAATCGCCCCTACCTGAAACGGCAGCATGGATAGCCTTTAACATGCGCAGGTGCTTCGGCAAATCCTTTAGCGGAATCTGATTCGGCCCATCCGACAACGCGCGTGCCGGATTTTCATGCACCTCCATAAATATACCGTCGCACCCTGCAGCCATCGCGGCCCTGGCCAGTATCGGCGCCAACGCGCCGTCACCTGAGGTCGAGTCCCCTGCTCCGCCTGGCCGCTGCACAGAATGTGTCGCATCAAAGATGACGCGATATCCTGCTTCGCGCATCCAATATAGCGAACGCATGTCGGCGACGAGATTATTGTAGCCAAACGTAGTGCCACGCTCGGTGAAACAGAATTGTGAGTTGCCAAAGGCGATCAGTTTCTCAGCAATGTTTCGCACGTCCCATGGCGCAAGGAACTGACCTTTTTTAATATTGATCGTCCGGCCGGTCTCCGCGGCGGCGCGAAGCAGATCAGTCTGCCGACAGAGAAATGCCGGGATTTGCAGCATATTGATCTTTTCGCCGGCGATCGCTGCTTCATTCGGGGAATGAACGTCTGTCGTCACTGGGATTTTTAATTCGCTGCCTATAGCGAAAAGAATCTCGCAGCCTTCGCGTACTCCAATTCCGCGAAACGAATGCACCGAACTTCTATTCGCTTTGTCGTACGACGTCTTAAAAATCAAGTCAACATCTTCCGCGGAACAGATTTCAGCGATCTTCTTCGCCATGCGCCAAACAAACTTCTCCGACTCAATCACACATGGGCCGAGAATGAAGGTGGGACGTTTACCCCCAATGGTCACTTTCCCGACCGGCAATGCTCTTGACTTCGCCATGGGATCTCTAAGGAAAGCAGGAACGCAGGAATTTCAAAGGGCTCCTTTGTGCTTTCCTGCATTCCTCAGCGATTTGCCCGTTGCAAGATCGAAAATGGCAAACGGCGCATACAATGCGAGGAAAAAGAGCAGTGCGACTCCGTGCACCTGCAGAAGGTAAAGCTGCCGGGAATCGGAGAGAAAACTCAAAATAGAAAACGCCTCCGGTTTGTGCAGCAGAAATCCATAGTTAACGCCAGTGAGCTCATCGACGATAAGCGTCACCACAAAATAAAACTCGGACCACAGCCACACGCGCACGATCGACATTGGATGGGGCCGATATCGCCGGGTCAACATCAGGAAAATCACGCCCACGATGATACCGCAGTGCGAGGTAAAAAAACTGATGAACCGCCAGTCTGGAAAACCAAAGCGCAGGTTCGGCGTGAGTACGGCTTGCAACGTACCGCCGATGCCCCAGAAGTATGCCACTTCAAACCAGCGCTGATTTCCGGTCCACATTGCCACGATCACGACGACCATGCCCCAGTCGCACATTTGCATCGGCAAGATTTGCCGCCAATCCACAAGCCCACGGCTGCGAATGAAGATTAAATAGATCACGTAGTTCAGAATCAGCACGGCAGAGAGAACGCCAATAATGATCTTCTCGAGTCGCTGCGATTTTGAGCGCCGCACGATCGCCGCAAGCGCGAAGGGCAGGACGATCGTAAGAAAAATGACCGTGACGTGCGGCAAGCCGTACGCTTGAAACTGAGGCGCGTCGTTCATGCAAAGAAAGACAAATTCCAAAATCCAAGCTCCAACATCCAGAGAAATCCAAAGCTCCAATCATCAACAAGTTCCCCAATCTGGAGCTTGGTGATTGGAATTTCTCTGGAACTTGGGTATTGGAACTTGTAGCTTCCGCTTAACGGATCACCCAGAGATTGCATGGAATAACATCGGTAATCCAGGCGATGTTGCTGGGTGGCGGCTGACTGGGTTCGCCTTTCTGCAGCGGCACTACCAGCAAATCCGCTTTTACCGATTGAACAAAGTCCGACGCTACTAATCCCGTATTGCCGCGGACACACTGGACCTCAATCGGGACTTCTGTTGCGCCTGCCGATAGAACGAATTGTTCCAGCGCCTCTTCCTCCTCGTCGTGCGCGCCGGAATCTTTACGCTTGCTGGCACCTGAGCTAATCGATGCGCGGGCCTGATCAAACGTCGTAATGATGCTAATCACATAAAGCCGCTCGCACGATTCGGCCGCAGCAAGGGCCAGTGTTTTTTTCAAAGCTTCCAATCCGTGACTGGAATAATCGGCAACGAAAACGATCCGGCGCAGCGGCTTGGGTTTCGCCGCTGGTTTGGTAAAGAGCATAACCGAGCACGGCGCTTCTCGCACGAGGCGACGCGCGACATTGCCGAGAAACGGATGCAACACCACCTCCTTTTCCAGCGCGCCAGCAACGATTACGTCGATCTTCTCACGAGTGAGAGTGCGCAAAATAGCTTCGGCTGGATCTCCCTCTTGATAATGAATCGTCGAATCGGCGGGAAGCTGGAGCTCCTGTAGCACGTCACGAAACTTTATTGCCGCTTCTTCACTTCGCTTGCCTGCATAGATCAGATGAAGATCAGCCGGAAAGCGTTCTCGGATTCGCTTGGCTTCGGTGAGGACCTGTTTAAACCGCGGTGAAAACGTGCTCGCGACGGCGATTGTTTTATAAGGCGAAGAATCAGGCATGAGACCTGTTGAACTGTCGCCCTCGACGGAAATTCGGCAAGGTAGAGACCGCGCGCCCGGCAAGCCCCCATACCATTCGGCTTTCCATTTATGATTTCCTCTGCGAATTTTCGCAGATGCGACGTGCGATTTATCCAGGCAGCTTTGATCCTGTGACTAACGGTCACCTGGATGTGATCGAGCGAGCGCGAAAACTATTCGATGAAGTCATTGTGGCTGTGGCGCACAACGACGAAAAGCAACCGCTTTTCTCGCTCGAGGAACGCCTCGAGCTGCTTCGAAAAACCGCAGGCAAGATCGATCACGTGCGGATCGCTGAGTTCGATGGATTACTTGTCGAGTTCGCCAGGGCGGAAGACGCCGGAGCTGTGATCCGTGGTCTGCGCGCGGTCTCAGATTTTGAGTTCGAATTTCAAATGGCGCTGATGAATCGAAAACTAGATGCCGCGGTAGAAACGATTTTCTTAATGCCGAAGGAGGAATATACCTATCTCAGCTCTCGTATTGTAAGAGAAATCGCGCGCCTCGGCGGCGACGTCTCCAGTTTTGTTCCAGTTTGCGTGGCTAAAGCGCTGAGCAGGAAGTTTCATTGATGAAGTTCGGAGGGTTAGCTCATGAAGGTTCACCTGAAACAAATTCCAACCCAGGGTCTGCATTTGGAAGGCGAAGAGGAATGCCCAATCCAGGAACTTGAATCAGAGGGAATTCGTTGCGCCGGCCGCCTTCATTACGATGTTGATGTTGGCGTTGCTGGGAGTGGATTGTGGGCAAACGGCTCGCTATCACAGCCAGTAGAACTGCGCTGCGTATCATGTCTCGAAAAATTTCTGCATGAAGTCCGAGTGCCTGCATTTGCCGTGCACACGGAGCTCCATGGACCAGAGACTGTCGATCTTACGCCATTTATGCGCGAGGATATTTTGTTAAACTTTCCGGCGCATCCGCATTGCGACAGGGACGGGGATCAGGTTTGCAAGGCGAAACAGGTCCAAACTGCCGAGCAGCATGCAGAGCGTCGCTCGGATTGGAGTGCGTTGGACAAGCTGAAGTTAAATCGGTGATTGGTTGAAGTGTTGAAATGTTGGAGCGCAAAATCAAGGAGCGACGGCTTGAGCAGCCGTCGGAACATGACGGCTGGGAAGCCGTCAGTCCTTGAACCCGCCTTGGGCCGTTCCACGCTCCAACATTGTTTTCTTCTTCAAATATGCTTTCATAGCCGCCTGCCATGGGAGTCCCAAAACGCAAAACATCCAAAATGCGGTTGCGCACGCGCAAAGCGGCAAACCGCTGGCATGCCGCGCGGCTCAACAAGTGTCCCCAGTGCGGAAGCAGCATCCCGTCACACATCGCCTGCCCATCGTGCGGTTATTACCGCGGGCGACAGGTGTTGACGCTCGAAAGCAAATGATTGTAGCCGTCGCTCTGTGAGCGACGCCAAATGTCGCATGCTTAGCACTAACGCTTCGCGCAGCGAAGCGGCTACAATTTTCATTTTGCATTCGCAGGCTAAAGTTCGCAAAGTTTCGCACTGATGAAGATCGCCCTCGACGCGATGGGCGGTGACTTTGGTCCGCCTAACCCTGTTGCCGGCGCCGTCATGGCGCTGCGCGATTACCACCAGATCAAGAAGCTCTATCTGGTGGGAGACTCCGCCAAGGTCGAAAACGAGTTGCGCAAACACAAGTGCAACGATTCGCGTATCGAGATTGTGCATTCCACTCAGGTGGTTGAAATGAGCGATCGCGCCTGGACTGCTGTTCGGCGAAAGAAAGATTCGTCGATCAGCCGTGCTGTCGATCTGGTGAAGCGCGGTGATGCGGACGCGGTAGTGAGCGCGGGACACACAGGCGCAGCCGTCGCCGCGGGCACGATTAAGCTTCGCACGTTGCCAGGAATCGATCGACCGGGCATTGCAGCCGTGCTTCCAACCGAGACGAACGTTTTCGTTTTGATCGACGCAGGCGCGAATATCGATGCGCGCCCAGAACATCTTCTTCAATATGCGTTCATGGGCACCGTTTATTCACGGCATGTTCTGCATTACAAGAATCCGACCGTTGGCTTGGTCTCGCTCGGCGACGAGGATGTTAAGGGCACCGAACTGACGAAGGAAGTATTCAAGATGCTGAGACCAAGTTCGCTTAACTTCGTTGGCAACATAGAAGGCCGTCATCTCTTTGAAGATCCGGTCGAAGTTGTCGTGTGCGACGGATTCGTTGGCAACGTTATCTTGAAAACGTGCGAATCGATCGCGGTGGCGATGTTTCAATGGCTCAAGCACGAGCTCATGCGTACAAGGATGCGAAAAGTTGGCGCATTCCTCGCGAGGAATGCCATTGGAACGATTAAAGACAAGACGAATTATGAAGAGTACGGCGGCAGTCCGCTTCTCGGCGTAAATGGCATCTGCATCATCGCGCACGGCGCGAGCACGCCGCTGGCGATCAAAAACGCGCTTCGAGTGGCGGCCGAGTCGATTGAACAGCAGGTGAACCCGCATATCGTCGAGGAGATTCGCCGGTATCATGAAACGACAGCCCCGCTCGAGCCCGCGCTCTCATAAAACGCTGCGCACAGTCTCAATCGTCGGCACTGGCAGTTATGTGCCGGAGAAGATTCTGACCAACGAGGATCTCTCGCGCATGGTCGATACCAGCGATGATTGGATCACTACTCGCACCGGCATTAAGGAACGCCGCATTGCCGCGAAGGGTGAAGACACGAGCGACATGGCGACCAAGGCGGCGCTGAAGGCGATCGAACAAGCCAAGATTTCGCCAAAAGAGATCGATCTCATTATTGTGGCGACAGCCACGCCGGACATGCTGTTTCCCGCTACCGCGTGCTTTGTTCAGAAAAAGATCGGCGCGACCAAGGCTGCCTGTCTCGATATTTCCGCAGCGTGCGCCGGTTTCTTGTTTGGTTTGGAAATCGCACAACAATTCATCACCTCGCACACGCACGAAACAGTCCTTGTAATCGGGGCCGAGAAATTGACATCGATCACCAACTGGACCGATCGCAACAGTTGCGTTCTTTTTGGCGATGGCGCGGGTGCCGCTGTTTTGCGCCACCGAGGCAGCGCTCATGGTGTCATCAGCACTCATATCGGAAGCGACGGTCAGTACACAGACATTTTATTCATGCCGGGCGGCGGTTCGCGGTGCCCCATCACACGAGAAAATGTGGACATGCATTTGGCAACCATCCACATGACCGGCAAGGAAGTGTACAAACAAGCTGTGATTGCGATGCTCAACGCAGCGAAAAAGGCCCTCGATCAAGCCGGGCTTTCCATTGAAGACATCGCCTGTATCATTCCGCATCAGGCAAACCTGCGCATCATTGAGGCGATCGCGGACCGGCTTCGCATTTCGCGCGACAAAATGTTTATCAATCTGGATCGCTACGGCAATACATCCGCTGCAGCCGTCGCCATCGCACTCGATGAAGCGAATCGCACCGGTCGGATCAAGCGTGGTGATTACGTTCTGATGGTCGTGTTCGGCGGCGGTCTCACCTGGGCGAGCACGATACTGGAATGGTAATACCCGTTATGCCGCTGAAGCGTTGAAGCGGAAGATTACCTGCCTACCTTTCGGAACGCTTTAACGCTTCAACAGTCCAACGGCTCATGTTAATTGAAACCCACGCCCACCTCGATTATCCCGATTTCGCAAATGACCTCGAGGATGTGCTTCGTCGCGCGGCCGACGCGGGCGTAACGCGCATCATCACCATCGGGACGTCGGTCGAGAGCAGCCGGCGCGCGATCGATCTTGCCGAAAAATATCCGGCTGTTTACGCAGCGATTGGCGTCCATCCCAGTTACGTTGAAGAGGCTGAGGAAGACGTTTTTACGCCGCTACGCGAACTTGCAAAGAACTCGCGCGTAGTAGCCATCGGAGAGACGGGACTCGATTATCACCAGCTGCCGAGCGAAAAAGTAGCGAAGGAAAAACAGGTCCAGGTTATGACAGCATTGCGAACTGAAACGGACGAAGAAATCGAAGCGCAAATTCGCGACGGCGCTTACAAGTCAAAACAAGCAAGTTTATTTCAGCAGCAACTCGACCTTGCTGTGGAACTGGGGCTCAACGCAGTGATCCATCAACGCGACGCCTGGGAGGACACGCTTAAAATTATGGAGCCATACACGGGTAAACTGCGCGGCGTTTTTCATTGCTTCGGCGGCTCGCTTGACGAGGCAAATGAAGTTCTCGATCTCGACCACCTCGTTTCGTTCACTGGAATTGTTACTTTCAAAAACGGCGTGGCTGTGCGAGAGGTTGCGGCACAAATCCCGCTCTGGAAACTCATGGTGGAAACCGATTGCCCATATCTGGCGCCAGTTCCTTTTCGCGGAAAGCGCTGCGAACCCGCGCATACGCGCATCGTCGCGGAAACGATAGCGGCTACGCGGGCAGTCCCATTAGAAGAAATTGCTGAAGCAACGACCGAAACCGCGGAGAAGTTTTTCAGGTTTAATCGCAAATGAAAAACGAGAAGGGTAACGCGCGAACTGTAGAGGCAGCCGTGTCGGCTGCTCCCCTGGACCCTGCAGGCGACACGCCTGTCGCTACAACCCCAAACGGCGCGGCGATCCGTTTGTACCATTGGATCGCAATCCTGGTTCCAATTATTATCTCGTCGTGCGCTGCGCCTGACACGCAGCATCACATCGTGATCAGCACACGCGAACAGAAGCTGGCCCTTCTCGACCGCAGCAATGTCATGGCGATTTATCCCGTCTCCACTTCCAAGTTCGGTCTCGGCGATTGGCGGGGCAGCAGGTTTACGCCACTTGGGCAACTGCAGGTAGCGGAAAAAATTGGCGGTAATGCGCCACCGGGCGCGGTATTCAAGGACCGTCGGCGCACCGGGGAAATTATCCAAGCCAATGCGCCTGGTCGTGATCCAATCGTGACTCGGATTCTGTGGTTGCGTGGACTCGAAGCGCAAAATGCCAACGCATTTGGGAGGGACATTTACATCCACGGCACGCCGGAGGAATGGAAAATCGGTTCACCTGCGAGTTACGGATGCATCCGGATGCGCTCTAGTGACATCATACAATTGTACGACATCGTGGGAATCGGCGCCGCAGTAACCATTGTGAACGTGCCGCTCGCCACCACTGTTCCTAGCCTCGTCACGGCCCACTCAATGTCCGCCGCCAACCCCGCGCCATTTGTAATGCGGTAGGACGCTGCGCTTGTCGTTGTCATTAACACCGCGGCTTCAGCCCGGTGAAAGACGCCATCACGACCGGGCGCGAAACTGTTTTAACAGTTTTCTCGCGCGAAGCCGTTAAAACGGCTGGCGCGAAGGTCCATTCGTGTACGCCGGGCTGAAGCCGCGGCGTTAATGACAAGCTCACGGTAGTTTGCCAAGATGTTTTCTCGGCGTGCTGCGGGAGAGCAAATCCATGTCCGCGTCCACCATGATTCGCACGAGGTCGTGAAATCGCACTTTGGGTTCCCAACCGAGAATTTTCTTCGCCTTTGAAGCATCCCCAAGTAGCACGTCAACCTCGGCTGGCCGCTCATATCGCGGGTCGTGCTTTACGAATTGCTTCCAATCAAGATCCGCATAAGCAAAGGCGGCTTCGACAAACTCCCGTACCGTATGGCTTTCACCGGTAGCCAGGACGAAGTCGTCTCCTTCTCCAAGCTGCAAAATTCGCCACATGCCTTCGACATACTCAGGCGCGTAGCCCCAGTCTCGTTTTGCGTCCAAGTTGCCGAGGAACAACTCCTTTTGCAGACCATGCTTGATCGCAGCAACCGCCCGCGAGATTTTGCGAGTGACGAAAGTTTCCCCGCGGCGCGGGCTTTCGTGGTTGAACAAAATGCCATTGCTGGCACAAAGGCCGTAGCTCTCCCGATAGTTAACGGTCGCCCAATATGAAAAGACCTTTGCCACACCGTAAGGACTTCGCGGCCAGAACGGCGTTTTCTCGTTTTGCGGCGTCTGTTGCGCCCTGCCAAACATTTCGCTGCTCGAGGCCTGATAAAAACGCGAACGCAATCCGGCTTCGCGGATTGCTTCCAAAATGCGGATCGTGCCAACAGCAGTAACATCGGAAGTGTACTCAGGAATATCGAAGCTCACGCGCACGTGGCTCTGTGCACCCAGATGATAGATCTCGTCCGGCTTCAATTCGTAAAGAAGCTTCACAAGATTCACCGAGTCGCTGAGGTCTCCGTAATGCAGAAACAGTCGCACACCGTTTACGTGTGGATCAGCGTAAAGATGATCAATGCGCGAGGTGTTAAACGTGCTGGCGCGGCGAATAATCCCGTGGACTTCGTAGCCCTTGTCAAGCAGCAGATCAGCCAGATAACTTCCGTCCTGGCCGGTGATGCCGGTGATGAGCGCCATCTTCATTTGGGCAATAATTGTAGAGCGTTTGATCCGCTCGCGCCAGCTCGCTCACCCTGTCGGGCTTCCCGTCTATGTCGCTCGGCACCCGCCGGCTCCATTCTGTGAAACGCCACGAAATAATCACGGCGTTTTTGGAGTGCGGCGACATGTCGCCGCTTTCAAAGCGCGGACATGTCCGCGCGCTCCAGGTTTGCCCCTAAACGATCAGCTCTCCGGCGGTGTCACCATGATTCGCGCCAAAACTGCGCGCTGCGCTCCGATCAGTGCGCTGATGCCTTTGCGGCCAAGCGTGAGCATTTCATCCAATTGTGACGCTGTGAACGTTGCTTCTTCACCGGAGCCCTGCACTTCTACAAATTCGCCGTCTTCGGTAGCCACAAGATTAAAATCAACGGTGGCGAGCTTGTCCTCTTCGTAATTAAGATCCAGTATTGCCTGCCCGTCCAGAATGCCGGCGCTCACTGCGGCGACCAACTTTTGCATCGGAGGAGCGTCGAGCTTTCTTTCACGAACGAGCTTCCGGCAGGCTATCGCGAGGGCCAGGCTGGAACCGGTAATCGCGGTGGTCCGTGTCCCGCCATCAGCTTGCAACACGTCGCAGTCGATCCAGATCGTGCGCGGCCCGAGCTTTTCGAGATCCATGACAGCACGCAATGACCGGCCAATCAGTCGTTGAATTTCCACGCTGCGACCGTCTATGCGGCCTTTCGCAATATCGCGAGCTTTGCGTGGCTGTGTGGAGTATGGAAGCATGGAGTACTCGGCAGTGAGCCAGCCGCCGGTCAACCCCTGGTCTTTCATCCAGCGCGGGACTGCTTCTTCGATCGTGACGGCACAGATCACGCGGGTGTTACCCATCGAGACAAGCACCGACCCGCTCGCATGTGGCGCCACGTTCAACTCGAAATTGAGCGGTCGGATTTCATCGGGTACACGGCCATCAGTTCGCTGCATCGGTGAAAGTTAGATGCAGCCGGAATTTGTGCGACGAGGATTTTAAGCTGCGCGCGGGGAGGACTCGCAAGCGCACCGCAGCCGGCGATCGCTGACGGCCTGCGCTGACCAATCCGGCTTGACGCACTGAGCCCCACGTCGTTGTGTAAGGATTTTGAGTGAAAAATAGCGCTGCCAGCCAGACGGTGATTTGCATTGCCGGGGCACACCGCTCAGGCACAAGCATGGTGACGCGGCTTCTTCATCGCTGTGGGCTCGAACTGGGACCCGAATCAGACCTGATGCCGCCGCAGGCTGATAACCCCGAAGGTTTCTGGGAACATTTAGGGTTTGTGACGCTGAATGAGGAATTATTGAATGAGCTCGGCGGCGCGTGGGACCTGCCGCCCAATGCTGACGAGAACTTTACACAGGCGCGGCTGGATCCGTTGCGTATGAAAGCGCGGCTGCTGATCGAGGGCTTTGATTCGGCGAGAGTCTGGGGCTGGAAGGACCCGCGTAACAGCTTGACCCTCCCGTTTTGGCAAGACCTCTTGCAAGGGCTCAAAACTCTCATCGTCGTACGGAATCCGCTAGAGGTCGCTTACTCGATGCGAGAGCGTAACGGAACGTCCTTTTCGCTTGGTCTGCGCCTTTGGGAAATTTATAACCGGCGCCTGATTGAAAAAGCAAATGAGCAACAGCGGCTTGTTACTCACTACGATTTGTTTTTTGACGACGCAGAAACCGAATTGCGGCGAATTGCGGAGTTCACTGGCCTGGCCCATGCAGACGCGCATAACGCAGCGGCGTTGGTAAAAAAGCGAAGACGCCACACTCATTTCACGGTTGAGCACTTGATCGATGCCCGTGTCGCTCCGGGAGTAATCGAACTTTATCGTGTTTTAATTGGCGAAGCATCGCCAACGGGAAGAAACAAAGGGAAGATGGCCAAGAGTCGCGAAACTGGGAGTCTGGACGAGGCCGATTTGTTACCGGGATCGGTCAGCCGGCTCAATGCATTCGTTCCCGAACGGATTGCGCAGATCGAGCATCTCTACGAAGAGCTCCTTGCGCAAGCCGAAGCTCGACACAAGTTGCAAGTCGAAGAACTCGCCGCCAGCCTTCGCGACAAGAGTATCAGCCTGTCAGAAAGCGAAGCGCGGGAAGACGAGCTGCGGCAGCGTTTACGCCTCCAACTGAAGGCTGCCGAGAGGCTTTGCCGGTTTTTGGACGAGACGGACGACGCAGCAGCCCGGCTTCGCTCTTCGGGGCGCTGGCAAATTGCCAACCCGGTTGCGGCCTTAAAGGCAAAAGTTTCTGCCCGGAAGTCGCGAGCCTTGCTGGGTTATGGGCATTTGGAAAAGGTCGTCTCCGCGTACCGGAAGTGGCGAACCACGCATCCGGAGGTGGCGGCTATTGATGATCAAATCCAAGCTCTGATTTCGGGCGTGACTTCAGCGGCTGTGCAGAGAGCCGCGCCCATTGAACCTCCCGTGCCGACGCGTCCGATTGAGTTTCCGATTCACGAGCACGTCGAAATTTCAATCATCATTCCGGTCTTTAATCAGTTCCGTTTCACCCAGGCCTGTCTGGCGTCGCTCCAGGAGCATCATGGAGCGGAGCGCTTTGAAGTCATTTTAGTGGATGACTGCTCGACGGATGCAACGGCTGAGGCCGTTCCGCGGATGAAGGGGGTCGCTTATTTACGCAATGAAGCGAACTCAGGTTTCATCGCGTCCTGCAACCGCGGTGCGGAAAAGGCGCGCGGCAAATACCTGGTTTTCTTGAATAACGACACCATTGTAAGGCCAGGCTGGTTAACTGCATTGATCGACACTTTCGCCGAGGAGCCGCGAACCGGCATCGTCGGCTCAAAGCTTATTTATCCAGACGGCCGATTGCAGGAAGCGGGTGGGATTATATGGCGCGATGCATCGGGATGGAACTATGGCAAATCTGATGATCCACAAAAACCTGAATACAATTATCTGCGCGAAGTGGATTACTGCTCGGCCGCAGCGTTGATGATTCCAAAATCGCTATTTGCAAGCGTGGGCGGCTTCGATTCGCGCTACGCGCCCGCCTATTATGAAGATACGGACCTTTCGTTCAAGGTTCGCCGAGCCGGCTACAAGGTCTTCTATCAGCCGCTAAGTGAGGTAGTCCACTACGAAGGAGCAACCGGGGGAACCGATCTCGCTACCGGCGCGAAAAAACATCAACATATTAACCGCGCCACCTTTGCCGAGGCATGGGCCGCTGAGTTAATGGTCAGACCCGCCAATGGCGATTTGGCATTACTGCGGCGACCTCCGCCGGGTCGAAAAAACATTCTGGTAATTGATCATTACATTCCGAGCCCGGATCGGGATTCAGGATCGCTGCGGATGTTCCAAATCCTTAAGATTCTCCGGCAACTGGGCCATTGCGTGACCTTCATTCCCGACAATCTGGCAAAGGTCATGCCCTATACTGGCGAACTACAGAAACGCGGGATTGAAGTTGTTTACCATCCCTATGTCAAAAAACTGAGCGACTACCTCATTTCGCACGGCTCCAGCTTCGATGCAGTCGTGCTAAGCCGGTGTGACTTTGCGCGCAAACACATCGCCGATGTCCGACTCCATGCACCACAGAGTCGCATTATTTTTGACACCGTTGACCTTCATTTCGTCCGTGAGGACAGCGAGGCACGTCTAACCGGGGATCCTGAGGCCCGACGGAAGGCAGGGGAGAAACAGCGGCTCGAGCATGAATTGATCGAGCAGGCTGATGAAACCTGGGTAGTGAGCTCCCTCGAGCAACAGTTGCTCCAAAAAAAGCGGCCCAATAAATCCATTCAGGTGGTCTCAAATATCGTGGACATCCCAGGATCAAACAGACCTTTCGCCGTGCGCAGAGACTGGCTTTTTATCGGCGGGTTCCAACACAGACCAAACATCGACGCGGTTCTCTTCTTCGTGAAGGAAATTTATCCGTTGCTGAGTGAAAATCTGCGCGATGCCAAATTTTACATCATCGGCGACAAGCCGCCGCCAGAAGTCGCCGCGTTGGCAACCGACAGGATCGTTGTCGCAGGACTACAGCGAGATGTTCGTCCGTTCTTTGATAGCGTAAAGCTATCCGTTGCGCCGCTGCGATTTGGGGCGGGCGTGAAAGGCAAGATCAACCAAAGCATGGCTTTTGGTGTACCAGTAGTTGCAACATCTATGGCTATCGAAGGCATGGAACTTACGGATCGCGAGGACATTCTTGTCGCCGATGAGCCGGAAGAGTTTGCGCGGGCGCTCATAGAGCTCTACCAATCGGAGGAACTTTGGGATCGGATCTCAGAAAATGGCGTCAGAAAAACACGCGCTCTCTATTCTACCGATGCCGCGCGCAAGAAGCTAAAATTTTTGTTTAGCGAGGATCATTTTACACGCTGGGAGCAATCGGCGGCGGTTGAGCAGCAAGAGATTGCCATGGCAGCGAGAGGCTGATCTTGGTTTCCAGGGGTGAGTAACACAGAGCGACCCGAAAAGATCACCGGGAAAATCAGTGCGGACCCGAATCCCGTTTGTTTCGGGCAAAGCTGCGTGGTGATCTCGTGGGAAACAAATGACCCCGGCGGAGGTGAGGTGCGCGTTTCGACGTCTCCCGGGGATGAAAAGCTGGTCAGCAAGGGCCAGTCTGGACGAACGGAGATCTCCTGGGTTGTAGGTTCGACGGTGTATGACTTTCGCCTTTACGCCGCCAGTCAGCCCGAGACGCCCGTTGATTCGGTGCAGGTCAGACGCGACTCCGATTCTGCGCCCATGGTTCTGCGCGAGCTTGCGGACGAAGCGCTGCGCGGAAACATTGACATGACAGAACTATCCCGGTTTATCGCAACGATTATTCCTCATTGTCTACATCGCGGCAAATTTCACGAGATGTTTCCGGTCTGGGAACGACACGGCTTCCATGTGACGCCGGTGCATTTTTATCAACCTCTTCCCGATACGCGAGCTTTGCCCGAAACGCTATGGACCAGACGGAGCGAACTCGTAGGCATCGATATTAATGAATCGGTTCAACTCGATCTTTTACAGAAGCATTTTCGCAAATTTCGGGACGAATACGAGCAGTTTCCAACCAAGCCGACTGGGCAGCCGGGCCGTTTTCACCTTAATAATCATCTCTTTGATGGAACGGACGCCTTGGTTGCTTATTGCATGGTCCGCCATTTTCGGCCCCGGTTGATCATCGAAATCGGCAGCGGTTTTTCTTCCCTCGTCTTGAACGAAGGCGCCGCTAAAAACAACGGCTCCGCGCTCATCTGCGTCGAGCCATTCCCTCACGAATTTCTCAAAGAGGGCTTTCCCGGGTTACATTCCTTGATCCAGAAAAAGGTGGAAGATGTCGAGCTTGGCTTCTTTTCACAACTTGTTTCCGGCGACATTTTGTTCATCGACAGTTCTCACACGGTAAAAATTGGTGGAGACGTCAATTATCTTTTTTTGGAAGTGTTGCCACGCCTCAAACCGGGTGTCATTGTGCACGTCCACGATATTTTTTTGCCTTTTGACTACCGACGCGATTGGGTGATGGAGAAATTTCGGTTTTGGACCGAGCAATACATGCTGCAGTCGTTCCTGACATTCAATTCTGAATTCGAAGTGCTGATGGCAAACAGCTACCTCAACCACTACCATGAGGAGGAGCTTAAAACGGTTTTTCCGGACCTGCCTTCCTATCGCGGAGGTAGCTTCTGGATACGGCGAAAGCCTAATGTCGCGCCAGTTACCTGATGCACAGAACGAAACCTAACAGCCGGCCTGAATGGAATCGAGTCTAGCCAAGCCCATCTTCATAGTGGGATCGCCGCGATCGGGGACAAGCGTGCTTGCCTGGTGTCTGGGGCAGCATCCGAACATTTTGCCGGTTCCCGAGTCGAACTGGATGGGAGACTTCGCCATGAACGTTGCGGTAGGTTACCAGATTGGCGCCGCCCGAGGTAATCTTTCGATTTTGAGCGCGATGGAGATTACGCCCGCCGCATTTTTTGCAAATTTCGGTCAAAGCATCAACGAGTTGATTCTGGCTCATCGGAGCGTGCTCGATCAGAAACGCAAGTTCCACCCATCATCCAAAAGGAAACACGCAGCATTTGGACCGAAAGTGCGGTGGGTGGATGGAACGCCAGAGTATTCCTTTCACATTTGTGGGCTGCGCAAATTGTTCCCGACTGCTGTCTTTATTCATTTGGTACGGAACGTGGACTCTGTCGTCCGTTCGCTGCTTAACTTTCATCGAGTGTCAGGAGTTCATCTGGTAGCTAACGAAGAAGAGGCGTACAAATACTGGCTACGCACGGTCAAGGCATGTCTGAAGGCTGAGAGCGCCTACGGCCCCAACGTCGTTCATCGCGTGTTGTACTCGACCTTGATCAATAAGTCAGAATCGGCTATTCAATCGCTTCTTAGTTTCGTTGGCGAGTCGTATTCTCCCACGTGTCTCGAGCCGCTCGGGGAGCGAATTAACAGCTCGAACGTACCGCCCGACTTTAAGTCCTATGACCCGGCTACCGATCCAGCCATTGTGGAAGAAGCGCGGCGCCTTTGGGTTGAAATCGAACGGACTGAGCAATCGAAGGAGTCCTCAGCCGCTGCCGCCGATGAAATGGAGACGGCATTTCAGGGGTTGTGTTTAAGGCGCGAACGATTGAGCAGGACTTAACGAATCAAATTAGGAGACAGGAGGAGCACTATACCGCCGTCATCGCGAAGCTGGAGCAAAACTATAAAAATCGCTTGGCCAGGCAGCTTAGTGAAATCCGACAGCTTGTGGGGATGCTTGATGCGCTTGCGACCATCGCTGAGAATCTGCGATCTTCGCGTTTTTGGAGGCTCGCACACCGAGCAGCTGCGATTGAAGCTAAATTGTTTCCCCTCAAAGGGGTGCTTTCGGATCGACGGCTTCAGAAAATCATTAGCAATTACTCGCGATGGCGAGCTTCGCATCCGGACATCGCGAATCTCGACAAACCAATTCATCGCGCCGAATCGCCGGCCGCTGGCAACGACTCCGATACAAGGCTTGAGCGTTCAACGTCTGGGACTGCGAAGGTGTCTAAAGACTCTGCGAAAACGTAAATGGCTGAACCCATAAATACTAAAGCCATTAAAAAAGTGGCGGAACGGTGGGGCGATCCTCAAAGCGAGCCTCCTGGCACCCAGTGGGTTGGAGTGCCAGGCGTTGCAGAGAACATCAACCGCCGTGCCACTGGAGACCCCAAGATCGATTGGATCAACCATTCTGGAAGCCTCCTCGCCAGGTTCAAAAAACCAATCAAAGCGTTATCGCTTGGATGCGGTTTTGGTGCGATCGAACGGATTTTGCGACGGCGCAACTACTGTCAGTTCATTCATGGCGTGGATGTCGCTGAGAGGGCAATTGAAAGCGCTAGGCAGCAAGCAGCGGCCGAAGCTCTGGACGGTTTAACGTACGAAGTTGCCGACCTGAACACGGCCACATTTCCCGAGGACACGTATGACGTCGTTTATGCGCACGCGTGTTTGCATCATGTTTTCCATCTAGAACACCTTCTCGATCAGATTAAGCGAACCCTTAGAATGGGCGGATTGCTCGTTGTGCAAGAATACATCGGTCCATCGCAAATGCAGTTCCCGGAGAAGCACCTGCACTTGGCTGACATTTTTCTAAAAGCTATTCCCGAACGCTATCGCCGGCTGCGAACACGACCAGGTACGAAACAACAAGCACCGCGCTTGCCACTGGATACGATGAATGACAGCGATCCTTCAGAGGCCATACGCGCGACGGAGATCGTGCCGTTGATTGCCAGCCGTTTTGAAGTTAAACATTTTTGCTATCTCGCCGGCAGTTTGCTGCTTCTTATCTTTAACGAAATCGCGGGTAATTTCGACGCTTGCGACGGCGCAATTATGCCACTGGTGATGGCGCTGATTGCTCTCGATAATTTCCTCGTCGATAACAAGGTGCTGCCATCTTATCACGTTTACATGGTCTGCGAGAAAACGGGTAACTTAGTACCAATGCAGACAGAAAACGTGCTTCCATCCGCGCCGCCGCTGCTCGGAGCAA
>Ga0209470_1000780_pt1 | contig 24736 bp, 17 predicted proteins | sample GraSoiAngelo_125_FD_185882 | JGI IMG/M metagenome (GOLD analysis project Ga0209470, IMG submission 185882) | Grasslands soil microbial communities from the Angelo Coastal Reserve, California, USA - 14_0927_05_40cm (SPAdes) (version 2) | ecosystem: Environmental > Terrestrial > Soil > Grasslands ... | reverse complement strand
CGCCAAAATTTAAACGGCCATTTCTCCTCGCGGATTCTCATCTTCTCGAATGACTACCTGTTCAGGCTAGCCGAATGTTTTCATTGTCGGGGGTGGCCCGAGAGGGCTATGTGACTTTGTCTCGAAGATGTGCTGCTCATGGAGCGTGACGAGTGCCGCGACACAACGTTACTTCGTGTCATAGACGAGAATCTCTCCGCCCGCACCGCCTGGCTGTCGCCGCGTGGCAACGAAGAGCTTGCCCAGAGCGGGTGAGAAGAACCCCGTCTGCGCGCCGAACCCGGTCGGTTGCGTTCCCACCTTCTCGTAGTGGTCTGGATCCTTCTGCTGGATGATCTCGAGCATGCCCGGCCCCGGGGCTCTCTGATCGTTTCCGGCCGCAGTCCTGGCTACGACATAAATCCGGCCCTTGGCTGGGTCGTAGAAGATGTCGTCTGAAAACAGACCCGGGTCGACGGGAACCAGTGTGACCTGCTTGCCGGACGTCGTATCAAAAACAGCCAAGGCCGAAGGCTCGCGGCAGGCGACGATCAGCCGATGATGGGCTTCATCGAGCGCCATCGGGAAATTGTCCGTGCAGCCGACCTGCCAGTGCGCGATCGTCTTGCCGGTGGCGAGGTCGGCGACCTGGATCTCCTTCTTGTCCGGGACATTGATGAAGACGCGGGTCCCCATCTGCTCGAGCTGGAAGGATTCCGGATGCGCATCCGTCGCGATCTCGCTGACCTTCTTGCCCGCGAGATCCATGATCCCGAGCGCTCCGTCACCCTGCTGGCGTGCGGGCGCACCGTAGATGAACTTTTCGCCGCCGTAACCCACGATCACGTGCTTGTTCTTGGCGTCGTAGCGCAGATTGTCGGAATCGGCCGAGTACTTGATGGTCTGCAGCAGCTGGAAGGTCTTGCCGTCGAACATCTTCACCGAGCCGTCGCCGCCCGCGGAGACGAAGAGGTGATTGGTTGCGGCATCGTAGTAAGCCGCCTGCGGCTTATCGAGATTGGGAATCAACGAGACCTGCCGCCCGGCCTTCAAATCGATCACCGAAAGGGTGTGATTGTCGAAGGCGGTGGCGAACAGGCGCTGGCCCGCAATGTCGACGCCCATGTGATCCATGCGCCCGTCGACGTTCGGAAGTGCGATGCGCTGCGTCAGTTGCAGGGCCGAGGATTGGCCAAAGGCCACGCTCGGCAGAAAGAGAACCACTGCACACAGTGCCAGACCATTTTTCATTTCGTCCTCCTTGCGCTATTGAATGCCGTACACGCCGATCTGGGCGCCCTGAGCGCCATGGTGCGGCGTGGTTTCGAAAAGTTCCTCCAGATCGGGCACAAACAGACCCGTGCGCGAGTCGGCAGGCGTGGCGACGCGCCCAATCCGATCGTAGTGATCGGGATCCATCTGTCTCCAAACATCGATGAAACCCTCGCCGAGAACATAGATCCGCCCCTTGCCCGCGTCGTAGAAGAGGTCATCGGTATGTTCGACCATTGCCGGCGAGGCCACGATCTTGCCCGATTCGGTGTCGAAGACGGCCAGGCGCGCGGGCATGCGGCAGCCGACGAAGAGCCGGTGGTGACGTTCGTCGAGGGACATCGGAAAATTCGTGGTGCAAGCCGTTACCGGCCAGCGAGCCACTACCGTTCCCTTCACCAGATCGGCGACTTCCACTTCCTGGCGATCGGGGACGTTGACGAAGACGCGGGTTCCCATCTTCTCCAGCTGGAAGGATTCGGGATGCGCGTCCATGTCGATATTGCCAACCTGCTTCCCATTAGTATCCAGGATGGCAAGCGCGCCGCCTCCTCCGGGCCGTGTTACTTTGCCGGCCAGAAACTTTTCGCCGCCATAGCCGACGACAATGTGGTTGCTTCGGGCGTCATAGCGGACATTATCGGCGTCGAGATCGAGGGTCACCGTCTGCAGAAGCTGATATGTGGTGCCATCGAACATCTTCACCGTGCCGTCGCCGCCGCACGCGACGAACAGCCGGTTGCTGGCAGGGTCGTAGTATGCTCCTTGAGGCTCGTTGAGACCGGTGATCGACCGTATTTGCCGGCCTGTTTTCAGATCGATCACTTCGAGCGTGCGATTATCAAATGCCGTCGCGAAGAGGCGCCGGCCTTTCACGTCCACACCAAGATGATCCATGCGTCCTTCGACGTTCGTTAGCCTTATGGGGTTCTTGGCAATCAAGCCTGGGCCCTGTTGCGCCGCGACCGAACCGCAAGCCAGAAGCAGAACCCAGAAAAACAGGGTGCCGGTGCGTTTCCTCATGGTGATCATGTTCGTTTCTCTCAGAAGAGTCGTTTAAGCCCTCATTAGTGCGGCGCTTTCGGCGAAGGGTTCCTACTCTAATCGGTTTTATACTCATTCCGGCACGCCGTAATTCCATATTTGCGCCGGTTCCAATCCAGCCGCCGGCACGCCAACGTACAAACTCGTCCCAAAGAAAATCCCGGTGCGCACACCGACGGTCGTCGGGATGTTTGTCCTCAGCGCATAGTGGTTCGGGTCATTCTGCTGGATCACGCTAATAAACCCCTCGCCGGCGAGGGCATAAATTCGCTTGCGCTCCGCATCGAAATATACGTCGTCACACGATCCGCCCACAGGGACTCTCGCGACCTCTTTGCCGGTATCACTATCAAGTACGATCAGCAACGGAGGTCTCCGGGTGACGACAAAAAGGCGGTGATCGTCTTCATCGAGAGCCATCGGATAGTTTGCTTTGGCTCCGTTCAGCCCCCAATTTGTCAGTGCGCCAGTTTTCCGGTCGATAACATTCACTACACTGCCGTCGTCCGGCACGTTGACGAAAATGCGAGAGCCCTTCTTTTCTAGTTGGAATGACTCGGAGTGACCTCCACTACCCTTGAGGTCGTTCTCGACGTGCGCTTCGGTTGCCGCGTCGATCATGGCGATACCGCCCACGATGCCCACGAAAACCCGTTTAGAAGCCTCATCCCACCGAAGGTTATCCGTATCGGATTCCTCGCCCAGCGCGATACTCTTGCGAAGAGCGAACGTCTTCCCGTCATAAACGTTAACCATCCCGTTTCCTGCATTGGCCACGAAAATCTTGTCGAACTCGGGGACGTAGACGACGCCCTGAGGTTCGTTCAACCCCTTGATGCTTTGAACGACCTTGCCCTCGAAAGTGTTAACGATCTCCATGGAATTGTTGCCGAGGGCGGCAAAAATCAGCAGCCGCCGTTTCGGATACGCAGTAAAGTGATCGATTCGTCCAGTGACATTTGGCACGGGAATTCGTTGGATCAGTTGAAGTGGCGGAAGCTCGTGTTGCGTCGCGGAAGGTGTGTCAGCAGCCGGTGCACTGCGGCACCCGGCAGACAAAGCGATCGCGGCAAACCCGATGAGACTCACTGTCGCAGAGACTGTCTTCATATTTTCCTCCCGTGATATTTCCTCGTAGAGGCGCTCCTCACGGCTGCGGCTCGAACACCAGGATTGCTGCGTCTTCTTTCCCATTTGATGGAGCGCCGACATAAAGGCGATTGAGCTGCGGCGACCAAAGCGACGTGCCGGCCCCTGGCGCCGTGGGAACTTTCCCGATGAGTTCGTAATGATCTGCGTCTTTTTGGTCATAGACGTATACAAACCCCACTTCGAACCCTCTGCCTCCCGAGGCATAAACACGCTTATGCGAAGCGTCATACCAAAGGTCGTCGATTCCGGAGACACCCTCGACCTGGGAAACTTGCTTTCCAGACTCTGCGTCGAAGACAATCAGCTTCGCAGGGTCACGAATGCCGTCGAAGAGTCGATGATGATCCTCATCGAGCGCGAGCGCGACATTAGATTGGACTCCTGTCGGCCAGGTCTTAACCTGCTGGCGCTTCTTGAGATCAACCACTCCAAGCTTGGTCGCTCCGGCAAGCGTAACGTAAGTTTGCGGCGTCGATTTTTCAATCTTGATACCGCCGGGCCGGGCATCGGTATTGATATCCGTAATGTGTTTGTTGCTGCGCGTATCGATGATGGCTAGCCCCCCGGATTTTGCATCGCCGAATCCGACGTAAAGATATTTGCTAGCCGGGTCGTAGCCCACGTGATCGGCATCCGTGCCAATCGGCAGGTTATCGATAAGCTTGAACGTGTCCCCCGCGAATATCTTGCAGGTACCGTCATCACCGTTCGCGACAAAGAGCTTTTTGAAGTCAGGGGAATAGAACACTCCCTGCGGTTTGCTTTGTCCGGGGATGCTGAAAACCCGCTTTCCCATCTTGAGGTCGATAACTTCGACCGTATTTTGACCCTCTCCGAGGGCCGCCACAAACAGCCTTCTGCCTTCGAGATCCACGCCGAAATGGTCGAGCCGCCCCTTCACATTCGGCATGGGGATTTTCTGGATCAGCTTGAGCGGTGACTTATCTTGACCCACGATGAAACTATGGGCGCTCAGGGCCGTTAGTAACATGAGCCCCACACTCCATGACAGCAAGCGCAGCTTTCTTATCATTTGCTTCCTCCGGCCTTTGAATTCGCAACGCAGCTCGCATTTCGAAACGTAGAGCGTTAATCCAAATTCTTAGGTTCGCGTTGGGGGTATCGTACTTGCACAACCTGAAGATTTCATGAAGACGGCAAAAAGATTTTTAGTTTCAGATCAGGTTAAGAATCCGTGTGTCACCAGATCACTTTCAGCGCAAATTGAATCTGGCGCGACGTCGTTTGTGTGGAGGTAATCAGGCCGGCGCCGGAGACGGGATTTCCGGCCTGATCGAAGACTGTGAGGTTAGCGGTAGGAGAGGCAAAATTAGCCCTATTCAATAGGTTGAAAAATTCTGCGCGGAACTGGACGTTGACGTTTTCTGCAAACCGGTGGATGTAGTTGTTCTTGAAAATCGAAGCATCGAATTTCGATCGCCCCGGTCCGATCAAAGTATTGCGTCCGAGGTTGCCTCGGAGGTTTGCCGGCTTTGGAAAAGCCAGGCACTGGGTTTTGATGTAGTGGTTAGGATTTCCAGGGTTGGTCAGCGTGTCGCAGCCTGGGCCCACAAGCCGGTCCGGCGGCTCGCTGGTCTGATCCAACTTCATACCTAATGGATCGCCTCCAAGCAGCGGAGTAAAAGGCTGGCCGCTCGAGGTCCTGTAAATGCCCCCCAGCTGCCATCCGCCAAATGCCCATTGCGCTGCCCCTAAGCGCGTCTTAAGGGAGGGAACGGCCCAGGTGAAGTTGAAAGCAAAATTCTGGCGTACATCGAAATCCGATAAGCCCCGGGTCGTGCGCTGGTCGAAAAAGAGCTGATTGAACAGCCCATTGGGAAAAGCGTCGTTGGCCACAGTCGCGGAGAGCGTGTCGATACTCTTGCCGAACGTGTACGCCCCATGAAGCTGGACACCATGGCTCACTTTTTTCGTGATCACCACCTGCAGTGCGTCATAGAACGAGTTGGCCTGCCACAACATCCCCGTAATGCGGGCAAAGCCTAGATTTAATTTTTGACTGTTTGCCGCGGGCGGGAAGAGATAACCGGCGGGAGTCAGCGCCGGCAAAACCATGTCAAAGTTTTCGTCTCGATAGGGCAAATGGACTCCCCGCGATCCCACATAACCGAGCGTGACAACAAGGCCAGACGAGATTTGCCGCGCTGCGCTCAGGTTCCATTGCATCACATAACTTCGTTTCGGATCATTTTCGACATAGCTCGTGGAAAGGGTTGTTGAGTTGCCGGCTACTTCCCGAAATGCCTCAGTCGGAAATGAACCCGGCGGAAGAACGTCCCCGACCACGCGTTGAGAAAACGGAGCGACGTACGGCGTGATCAACCTGAACGCGTAGGGCAGCGGCAATACGTCAAAAATGCCGAAACCACCGCGGAAGATCGTCTTGCCGTCCACAAAAGGGTTCCAGGCAAACCCGACGCGTGGTTCGAAGTTCCGCAACGTCGGATTCAAAAAGTACGGAGAGCCCAGGCGTGCCTCAGTATCGGTCAAATGAAGCAAGTTCGAGAGCCTGCCGTGCGCCTCGCTGAGGACTGTGGTCATCTCGTAGCGCAAGCCTGCGTTGAGGGTCAAATTCCTCCGCAGACGTATATCGTCCTGAGCGTATGCGCCGAACAGCGTCTGGCGTGTCCCAAGCACAGGTATGGGAATGGGTACAAATCCAATAAAATTTCGCGGCCGGTTGGTTAAGAAATCGGAGAGCGAACTGAACTTGAAACTCCCGTTGTGTTGACCTGACAAAAGGGAGTTATCTTGCATCCGCTCCACGAGCGCACCGAATTGCAGGGTATGAACTCCTTTGATCAGAGAGACGTCGTCAGTCCATTGAAATGAATTCCAGAAGACGTTTCTGCTATTGGCTCGAGTGCCCGGGCGCAGCTCGTTCAATCCGCCCCCGAAGTCCGTGAGCCCGGGCACAGACTGTATTGACCCCACAAACTGTCCTGGGATGAAGCCGAACGCCGGGTCCGCCATCATTGGGTTCATGACCTTTGACACTCCACCCTCGATGGCCACAGCCCGATTAAAGCCGAACCGAACGGCATTCAAGAACTTCGAACTGAAAATGTGTTCCTCGTGCAGCGTAAGGAGTTGCCGCCGTGATACAACGTTCGTTAACAGTTGGTCAAATGCATCCGGCTGCACGACTATCGAGTTGTCGCGCATATAGGTCCCGGAGATGCTGTCTTGCTCTGACAACTTGCGATCGAGTTTAGTGGTGAAATAATTTTCGGTCGTGACTTGTTGTCCGGCAAAGCTGAAGATTCCGATATCGCCATTCCCAAGCGAAGGGCCGTTGGGTAGTGGATAAAATGCCTGCAGATATCGCGAAATTGCCGGATCAACTCGCACGGGTCCTGTCGAAAGCACGCCATTCCGCGCTGCCGCCGCCGGCACGGTGTTCACCTGGGTAACACCTAGAGACTGACGAAGTCCCTCGTAATCCGCGAAGACGAATGTGCGATCCTTCTGGATCGGCCCTCCGAGCGAACCTCCGAATTGATTCCGCTTGAACGGAGGAATCCTGGCGTCAAAGAAATTTCGCGCATCCAGCGCGCTGTTGCGCAGAAATTCATAGACGCTGCCGTGGAAGGCGTTCGTGCCGGAGCGCGTTACGGCATTAATGACTCCGCCCGTGGTCCGGCCGTACTGGGCGGGATAGTTGCTTCCCAAGACAGAAAACTGCTGTACGGCGTCGACGCCGAGATTGTCACCCAACACACTTCCTGGCGCTCCGTTCGAGTAGTCGTTGATGCTCACTCCATCGAGGCGATAGCTATTCTGATCCGGCCGGGCGCCGGAAATGCTCAGGGCTGCTCCAAAACCGCGCTCCATGTTGCCTCCGCCCTCGGCAGTTCCAGTTTGCACACCGGTGACACCGGCCTGAAGAGTGGCGAGTTGAGTCCAGTCACGCCCATTAAGCGGAGAATCGAGCACCGTAGAGGAACTGACGTTTCCACCGGCTGCAGAGGAAGCTGAGTCGGCTGGGCTTTCTGAAACGGAGACTCGAATCACCTGGTTCGGGTCTCCCGCTTCCATCACCACGTTGAGTACCAGCTTCGCGCCCAGATCTAGCGTGATGTCGGTTCGTACTTGAGTCGTGAAGCCCATGGACGCCGCGGTCATCTCATAACTTGCTGGCGGGAGGTTAGCTAATGTGTACAGACCTGCCGGATCGGTCGAGACTGTACGAGCAACTCCGGTCGACACGTTGGTGAGTGTGACCCGCACATTGGGTATAGCGGCCTGCGAGACGTCCACCACAGTTCCCGAAAGGATGCTATCGGACACCTGCGCATTCAGGCCGGCGCAGAGAAGATCAGAAAACGCGAGAAGCACGGTGATTAGAAAAGCACGTGATGTGGTTGGGGTCATCGCTGGCTCACCTTGTTCAACGTCACGCTTTCGCCTCGATTTCCAAATTCTCGGGTTCGCGTTGGCGTATGATACCCGCCCAATCTGAAGATTTCATTAAGGCTGCAAAAAATCTTGAAATACCGGATTGGCGTTACAAGGCCACGACGGTTTTCTGAACTATTTCTGCTTCACGAACAAGCGTTAATGATCGAAAAGCCGCGTCAACGGTTGTTGAATTGCAGGACTATCTTCGAGGAAAATTTTTTATCTAAGGAGGCCTTAAAAATGAACTGGGCGGCCGGCGTCGTGCTTTTCATTTTCTGTTCCGCTCCCCTGTTTGGCGCGCAACGCGTCTGCGCCGTGCCCGGACAGGGATACTTCCGAATTCACGTTGGTACAGGGGGTTTTTTTGGAGCTTTTGCACACGATCACTCCGTCGAAGCAAAAAAGATCATGGGCTGTGCAACGATCGACGAAACCGATGTCACCCGTTCCTCGATCAAGCTGGAATTTCCCTCGGCGGATATTCGCGTCATTGATCCAAAGGAGAGCCAGAAAGACCGTGCCGAAGTCCAGAGAACGATGGAGACGGAGGTACTCCGCGTTTCTGAGTACCCGAGTATCATCTTTGAATCCACGGCCGTGGAACGCACTGGAGACGCCAACCGGGTGCGCGTCCGCGGCAATCTAACTATACGCGGCAAAACATTACCGGTTGTGATCCCATTGACCCTCGCGCATCTCGAAGAGGGAACTTACCGCGCAACCGGCGAGTACCGGTTCAAACAGAGCAGCTTTATGATCAAACCCGTTCAAATAGCTGGCGGTACAGTAAAAGTGAAGGACGAACTGGAGACACAATTCGAGATCGTCCTGAAGTGAACAAGCGCTTTCTCTGTAGGGGCGGTCTATCAAGGTGTGAATGAATTGGCAATGCTGAGAAATGCGATAGATATTCCCCTCCTCTGCGAGGAGGGGAAATATCCCGAACTCAACTTCTCGCCAATTCATTCACTCTATGACCGCCCGCAATGTAGGAACCGACATAATTGTTTCTCCATTTACAGCGCGCTCTGGCACAGCGCATGCAGCTTTGAAGGTAAATGGGTACAGAGGTCCATCCACCCAAATCGACGCGATACAAAGGCATTATGACCGGCTGTCGGCCTTCTATCGCACATTCTGGGGCGACCATATTCACCACGGCCTTTGGGAGGGTGCCCGCAATGCGAAGGAAGCCCAAGTCGCCCTGATCGAGAGGCTGGCGGCGAAGGCGGATATTCGTCCCGGATCTCATGTGCTCGATGTCGGATGCGGCCTCGGCGGATCCTCCATTTGGCTGGCGCGCAATTTGAAGTGCACTGTGGTTGGCCTCACGATCAGTCCAGTCCAATTGGAAATTGCAACACGCCGTGCCCGCCGCCAGGGCCTTTCCGGCCGGGTGCAGTTTCGATTGCAAGATGCGAATGACCTCTCGAACGAAAATGAGTTCGACTGCGTTTGGGTCGTCGAGTGTTCGGAGCACCTGTTCAATAAAGTCGGCTTCATTAGCCGCGCGGCTGCTGCGTTACACGCAGGGGGAGTACTTGCCTTATGCGCGTGGCTCAGGGCTGACGGTCCACTCGGCAATTCCGGGCGTCTTCTGATTGATCGCGTCTGCCGGGGAATGTTGTGTCCGTCATTGGGCACCAAAAGCGAATACTGCAAATGGATCACGGCCGCCGGTCTGTCGATTCGAACGGCCGACGACATTACCGCCGCTGTATCGAAGACGTGGCACTTGGGCAGAAAGATCGTTCAAAAGCCGATCGTTCAGAAAATTCTGATGACTGCCGAATCGGAGACGGTCGCGTTCGTAAATTCATTTAACGACATGGCCGAAGCGTATTCCGGAGGCGTTATGTCTTATGGCATGTTCGCCGCAGTTAAGGAGCGCCCGCGAGATGAGTAGGTATCTCATCAGACTCCGGCCTCGCAGCGACAGTTTCTATGTCAGCAAGAACCGCACGGTTCTCGCGACGGACTTGCACGGTGAGGTTGGCAGCTTCCCCGAAAGTGGATTATTTGTGTATCAGACGCGAATGCTTTCGCGTTACAGATACTTCATCAATGGCCAGCCACCACATCCGCTGGCGCTCTCGAACGTGCATCAAAACACCTGGATGGGTTATTACATTGCGGCGCCTCCCGGCCTTGATCCTGATTCGCGTCCCGACTTTGGCCCAGGGCGGCTGATCGGCGCCGAGACCATCGAATTTCGTGTTTCGAGATTCGTTGGAGACGGCATGCATGAAGACATCGATATCGTAAACTTCGCGGGAATGCCTGTGGAGTTCTTATCGGAGATCGAACTCGATGCAGATTTTGCGGACTGGGGAGAGGTCCATGGAGATCGCCAGGAGACAGGCGATCTTCGAAGAAGTTGGAAGCAAATAAGCGAGTCCGAATGGGAATTGTCGTTTGAGTACCGCGTCGAACACCGGTATCGCAACGAATCCGAATCAGGAACGGCAAGAATTGAACGCAGCCTCCACATCACGATTCACAACAGTTCCGGTACACCTGCATACAAAAAGGACCGTCTGCGATTCCCAATCAGGCTTCAACCGCACGAGACGTGGCACGTCTGTTTGAATTTCGTACCCAAGATCGAGGGTAAATCGCTTCATCCGGTCTACCGGTGTGAATCGTTCGCCGCAGTCGAAGATCCTAAAGAACCCGCGGAGATATTTTTGGCTGAAGCCGCTTCCTTCGCCAGTGTGGATACGGAAACGCTTGCGCCTGTCGTTACAGCAACGCTCGCACAGGCTCGCCGCGATCTTGCCTGCCTCAGGCTCGATGATCTCGATCACGGCACATCGGCGTGGACAATGGCTGCCGGTCTTCCTGTGTACACAGCTTTGTTCGGACGCGACACGCTTACCGCATCCTGGCAGGCCGCTATGCTCGGTACCGGCATGATGCAAGGGACTCTGGAGGAGCTTGCCGCGTGCGCCGGCAAAGAAGTCAATGATTGGCGGGACGAGCAACCGGGCCGCATGATCCATCAAATGAATACGGGACCACTCGCGGCTTTGAATTATGGACCTCTGGGCCGTTATTACGGATCGGAGACATCCTCGAGTTTTTATGCTTTCGACGTGTCCGCATTGTGGCACTGGACCGGTGATAAGAATCTCGTCCGGCCGTATGTTCAGCCGGCGTTGAACGCGTTACGTTGGTTCGATGAGTGGAGCGATCGAGATCATGACGGTTTCTATGAATATTTGACGAGATCCAGCCAGCCAACAGTAAACCAAGGTTGGAAAGATGCTGCGGATTCCATTGTCGATGAAGACGGGAAGTTCGTAGAGGCTCCGATTGCCACGTGCGAAGAGCAGAGTTTCGTATACGTCGCAAAACTCCACTTTTCCGAGTTGCTTTGGTGGCTGGACATGACCGATGAAGCGCGCAGGCTCTATCACGAAGCGACAGAGTTAAAGAAGAGATTCAACGATACGTTCTGGATGGAGGAAGAGGGCTTCTTTGCCATGGGTCTGGATTCGCAGAAACGGCAGATCCGCTCGATCGCCTCGAATCCCGGCCACTGCCTGGCCACAGGAATAAGCGATGAAGCTTTAGTGGACGGCGAAGAGGCTTTTATCGGATGACATGTTTTCGGGTTGGGGGATCCGGACATTGTCTTCCGCGCATCCCGCTCACAATCCATACAGCTATCATCGGGGATCCGTATGGCCTGTCGAACAAGGCACTTTCGCGATCGGTTTCGCCCGATATGGCTTGCATGATGATACGAACGTGCTTTGCCGCGCGCAGTTCGAAGCTGCAGCGCTATTTGATTTTTATCGATTACCCGAACTGTTTAGTGGTCACCCGCGTGACGGTGCCCATCCATTTCCAGCGAACTATCCGAATGCCAATTCGCCGCAAGCCTGGTCGGCGTCGACCGTCTTTTCTATGGTTCAGGCGATGCTCGGCCTTTATCCCTATGCACCCCTGAAGATTCTGATGATCGATCCCCATTTGCCCGACTGGCTCCCGGATCTTACCGTCCGCAATCTACGAATCGGTGATGCGGTTGTGACGATCCGGTTTTTCAGAAAGCCAAGTGGGGCAAGTGGGGCAAGCGACTACGAGGTCCAAGATCTCAAAGGAACTCTCCACGTGCTGCGGCAGCCCAGCCCCTGGTCTTTAACGGCGGGTTTTGCTGAACGCGTCCGCGACGCGCTGATCAGCCTGGTTCACTGAATTCGCCTTTTATCCGATCCGTAATTGCAGGCTTCCCAGCAACCTGGCGATCGAGGTCAAGGGCGTCAGCCACGGCCGCTCCTGGAGCCACTCGAGAGCGGGATTGATCAGCGATGCCAGTGTCACAGGCGGCAATGTCGTAAATCTTGCGAACCCGGGAGAGAATCGTAGTGCAATTGCCGCCAGCGGAGAGTCGCTTGTAATTTGCATGGTTCCCGTAAACGGCGGAGCTGACGGAAACATCTGAAAGGTGAACCCCTGTACGTGATTGCCCGGACCTAAGACCTGTGTGACAGGCGTCGGCACAACCGCAACGGCAGAACTATTCAGAAGGCTCAATGTGACGTTTGCCGCACTTCCGCCAGGATTCGCATAGGCCAGGCCAACGCTATATCCGTTAAAGGTGTCGACAAAGATCGCCTGTCGCGGCACCGCACTCGCCGACGGTACGCCGGCTTCGGCCACCAAATTTCCGGCGGTATCAAACTGGGAAAAAATAGCTGTGCCACTGACTGTACCGGCGGTGGTGGAAACAGTGGCGAAGCCGGAAGCGCTGGCTCCCATTCCATCCGACACGAACTTGCGTGTCCCTAAGGGAGGAATCGAGAAGGTGACGGTGCTTGCCGTCGTTGTCGTTCCGTTCTCATCGGTGAGCGTAATAAAGAACGGCGAACCCGCTTGCTCGGTTGTGGGATTATCTTGCGTAAATGTAATCGTTCCACTGGCATTGCCGGCAGATGCAGGGTTCGTAAGAAGTATCGTCGTTTTCAAGATGAATGATCCAAGGACGCCGTTAACGACATGTGGATAGTAAAAGGTCGTCTGAGCCGAGGCTAGAACGGTTGTGGTGAGAATCCAAATAATTGTCCAAAAAACGCGCTTCATCGTGTCTTCCTCCGTTGGACGGTTACGGTCGATTGGGCGCCAAAATCATCGTGGGGGTGACCCGAGATTGTGCCGCATTCCCTTCACCCAGTTTCTTCCATTCCACGTCGGCCGATGCGCGATCGCCTGCCCGGGTGAGACTCGTCGCCAATAAGTACCGCGCCTCGCGGAAGTCCGGCCGCCAGTCCAAAACGATCCTGAGCTTTCGAACCGCATCGGTATACCGGCCACGCATGAAATGAACAATAGCAAGGTTATATTGCGCTGGCCAATAGTCCGGATTCAAGCGCAAAGTTTTTTCAAAACCTTCGAGCGCGCGGTCCTGTTGGCCCATTGCAAACCACGTGTTCGCCATATTGTTCCAGGCAGGCCAATATGTGGGCTGTTCCGCAACTGCCTTGTCATAGTAGGCGAGGGCCATATTCCAATTCTGCTTTGTCTGCTCGATGAGACCGAGATCGTACAGAGCTTCCGTAAAGTGAGGCTGAAGCTCCAGGGCCCGCAGAAACGCAGCGCGCGCCTTATTCGGATCCGTATTCAGATACGCGCCGCCAAGATTGAACCACACTCGAGCTTTGCCCGGCGCCTTTCGCACCGTGTCTTCCCACAAGGCGATATCGGAAGACCAGATTCTTTCACGTCCGATCGTGAGAGCAGCCAACCCAATGAGCGTTGCTGCCGCCACGAGATTGCGCTGCGGGATGGATGCCAATAAACTCGCAGCGAATAGGGAGAACGCCAGCATTGGCAGGTATAACCGATGTTCGAACGCCGCGTCAGCACTGGGGACGAGGCTCGACGTTGGAGCAAGCAAGATAAAAAACGCCAGGATACAAAGTCCCGCGACCCGCAAGCGTTCGTTTCCATTCCGATATAGCCAATAGCCCGCCGCGATGATAAGTACGATTCCGCCCGCCGCGAGAATGCCGCCGAACTCATGAAAGTCATATTCGAGGGACTGTGGATAGGGGAATACGAGCAGCCGAAGGTAGGTGTAGACCACGCGAGTTTCGATGAGCAAGTATTGGAATGGGCTGGTCCGCGCAGCCGCGCCGATGCCGACGGTCCGTTCGTTGAACAGAACGAGGACACCAAGAGCGAAGGCAGAAAGGAGCGCAGCGCCAAGGACGAACAGCGCTCTATAGCGAATACCCTCTCCCCTTGAGAGAGGGCGCGAAGCGCGAGCCCGATAGGGCGAAGCCTCAAGAAAAGGTGAGGGTCGCAAGATTTGCCAAGACTTGTGGCCCTCGCCCGGCGCGTCTTCGACGCGCTGGCCTCTCCCAAAGGGAGAGGGTAAAATGGCCAACGCCAACGGCACGGCAATCGCAGATTCCTTTCCTTCAAAGGCCAATGTGAAAGACACGACGGCCCAGCCGACGCGTCGTTCCGCGAGTGCAATCAGCCCCAACAGCGAGAAGAAGCACGCCAGTAGAGTGGATCGTTCGTAAACGTAGAGCACGGCCGATGTCTGGATCGGATGCACCAGAAAGATGGATGCCGCAGCGATAGCTATCCATCTCTCCACGAAGCGCTTCAGCAAAAGGAATAAAAGCACCGCATTCGCAACGTGAAGCAGCACATTCACGACGTGGTAGCTGGATGGGTCCGTGCCGCCAGCGAGATGATTGAGATAAAAGGTGAAGAATGTCAGTTGGCGCAGGTGAAGCGGATTGAAGAAGTGGAACCACAGTGCCGGGTTCGTCACGTTTGTATCATTCGTGATCAAAACGTCGTCGAAATGAAACGGGTCATTAAAAGAAGAAGCAAAAAGCAACACGCCGGCGAAAACCAGGACAGCCGTGATTCTCAGCGCATGCGAATCGTCGCTCAATGTCATATCTGTGTTATAGTCGCCGGACTAATTATACGGCTGGCAGAGAAAGACAATGGAAATTGCCGTAGTTCACGACTGGCTAAACGGAATGCGGGGGGGAGAAAAGGTCCTGGAAGCGATCCTCGAACTGTACCCGCAGGCGACCATTTACACGCTTTTTCACGAGCGAGGAAAGGTGTCCCGTTCGATTGAATCGCACCGGATCGTCACGTCCTGGCTAAATCGCGTTCCCGGCATCTATCGCTACTATCGTAATTTTCTGCCGCTGTTTCCAACGGCCGTCGAATCCTTCGATTTGGATGGTTTCGATCTGGTGATTTCTTCGAGCCATGCGGTGGCAAAAGGCGTTCGCACCGGATCGGCTACACATCTCAGTTATTGCCACACGCCCATGCGATACATCTGGGACGCGGAAAAAGATTATGGCTTTAACCGAGTTCGGCACCTTGCGATGCGAGCCCTGCGCTCGCGGTTGCGGCGGTGGGATCGCGAGACGGCGCGCGGGGTTGACCATTTCATAGCTAACTCCCGATTCGTCGAAGAGCGGATTCACACCTGCTATGGCCGGGACTCGGAGATCATTTACCCGCCCGTAGACACGAAATTTTTTACGCCTTCGCCGTCCTGCCCGCGTGAAGACTTCTACCTGTCCTCCGGGGCACTGGTGCCGTATAAGCGGACAGACAAGATCATCGAAGCATTCAACAAGCTCGGACGGCGGTTGGTTGTGGCAGGAACGGGCCCGGAATTGAATCGGCTACGGAAAACGGCTAAGACGAACGTCGAATTTCGCGGATGGGTAACCGATGAAGAATTGCGCCGTCTATACCGGAGCGCCAAAGCCCTCGTCACGGCTGCGCGCGAGGACTTCGGAATTATTACTGTCGAAGCTCGGGCGTGTGGTTGTCCGGTTGTCGCACTGGGCGCGGGCGGTTCATCAGAAACAATTCAGGATGGGATCAATGGGATTCTTTTCGCGGAACGGAACGTGGATGACATCTCCAATGCGATCCGTAGATTTGAATCGATGACGTGGCCTGTCGAACAGGTTCGCCGTCAGGTGGAGAGATTTTCTCGTGAAAACTTCCAGGCCAGAATTCGGAGCTTTGTCAGCGAGCGGACCGGAGAGAACTCCGCCGCCCGTATCGCCGAAATTCAGCCCGCATAGATCCGTCCGAGGTTTCTGGGGATTTGTCAAACGTCTGCTCGATGCCACCGTAGCCGGTACAGCGGCAATTGTCCTCTCGCCAGTGCTGGTGTTGGTCGCCTTAGCTGTCTGGCTGACCGATGGGGGCGCCATCCTTTACCGTCAGACACGGGTCGGTTTCGAAGGCCGGCAGTTCACCATGATCAAATTCAGAACGATGCGCGAACAAGCGGAACGCGACCTTGGACCGATTTGGTCGGTGCCGCGTGATCCGCGATGCACGCGCATTGGTTATTACCTCCGCCGTTCGGGCCTGGATGAGCTTCCGCAACTCTGGAACGTGCTCCGAGGTGATATGAGTCTTGTGGGGCCGCGGCCTGAGCGCCCCGATTTCACCCTCAAGTTTTCGAACGAATACCCGGATTACCATCTGCGGCACTCCGTTCGAGGCGGCCTCACGGGATACGCCCAAATTCACGGATGGCGCGGTTATACGAGTCTCGAAGAGCGGCTCCGCCACGATCTCCATTATGTCCGCCATTGGTCTGTCCTTCTGGATCTGTACATCATATTCATGACCGTCATGCGTGGTTGGAGCGAGAGGACCAGGTCCGGCGTCTAGAATTTCTCGAGAACCGCAGGCTTGTGGCTATGAAGATGCAGTTTAAGCCGCCGCGTATCGAGTTGAATCTCGGATAGAGGAGTGCGCTTTTTCATCAAATAACGTTTCATGACGGATCGGCTTAATCGCTCGAGAATCTGCACGGCCCCAAGCCGCAGCAGAAGTTCGCCAATGTGCTTCAACGGTCCCGCCTCAATTTCGGGATATCTGTCGCGATGGCGTGGCCGTTCGAAATTCGGAAAACGGCGCTGCACGAAGGGATTGGCGGCAATGAACCGATCATAGACGGTCTTGCCGTAGATCGGCTTGAGTGACGCGACCTGCTGGGCAGTGAACAGATCCGTTTCCAGGAGGGGCAGCGCTTGATCGCTGATGAGGTAGTTCATGCACAGGCGCTTCCGAAGCCCTTTGATCTTGGCCCACACGATCGCCCAGAGGAATACTGCCCATAATTTGCCGTCTTCCACGATCATGAACAGATCCACATCCTCGGTAGACGTCATATTGCGGTGTGCCGTTGAACCTGAAAAGGCGATCATGCGAACGAAGGGCATCGATGCAAGCGTCCGGAGGTGACCTTGTGCGTCGCGGATGGCAATGTCGCTGATCTTTTCGCGTTCTGCGCGGAGTTGAAGCAAATGCTCGTCGGATTTCAACTCGAGTGAATCGAACACGCGCTGGAATGTCGTTTGGTCCACCTGCACATCAAACAATCGCTCGTGAAGTTCAGAAGAGGTGAGCGGATACTCGAACAGCCGCGCGTATTCAATGGTCTTGTGGATCGAAGCGGCGATTGCGCCATATTCCCCTCCTCTGCGCGGAGCGGAATGTTGTGGCATTTCCAGAGCTTCCCTGTACGCCTGAACCGTCAGTTCCGCCGTCTTTCTCCAGGAAAATTCTCCAGCCCTCTTCAAGCCTTTCGCCGACAGTTCCTGCCGCAAGCTCTGATCCTCCGCAACGCGTGTCATTGCCTCCGTCATCTCTCGGACATCGCAAGGGTCCACCAGAACCGCAGCCTCTCCCGCCACCTCTCTCATCGATGAATTATTCGACGTGATCACGGGAGCACCACAGGCCATGGCTTCCACGATCGGCAGCCCGAATCCTTCCAGCAGCGATGGATAGACGAGGGCCGTAGCGCCGCTGTACAACGCCGGCAAATCTTCGCGTGGTACATATCCTAAAAACTGTACACGGCCATTCAAACCGAGCGACCGTGCTTTCTGTTCGGGCGCACCACCGTGATACCAGCGGTTGCCGGCGATGACGAGCTGATGTTCTTTCGCCGGCATTCGTGCAAATGCCTCGATGAGCCGTTCCAGGTTTTTTCGGGGTTCGAGGTTCCCGACATAAAGAAAATAAGGACACACAGGCTGTGCACCAACCGGCTCAAATTCCCCGGAAGCGGCAAGCGGAGTCACCCGGATACGATCTTCGGGAATACCGAGATGACGAACGATTTCCCACTTCGAGAACTCGGAATTCGTGATGATCAATCTTGCTTTTCGCGCAATGCGGGGGATGAGACGCTTTGTATACTCTCGTTTCGTCAACGGATGAGCATGACGCAGAACCTCGACTCCCATGTCGTGAATAGTAACGACATACGGCCGCTCTTCGGATACTGGCGCCAGAAAGTTCGTGTAGTGACAAATATCGGGCCCGATCGCATCGAGAATTCTCGGCAACATCAGATGGAGGTAAAACGCGCGTATTGGAAATTGGACCGAATCCTCGAATTTCAAGTTTCCATTACATGAGGGCAAATTCAACGCGAGCTGCTGATGCGAAAATACCGCGAAGTGGTCTTCCTTATCGAAAGCGAGCAGCGCTTTCAGCAACTCCTCGCAGTAATAACCCACACCCGATTTCCTTCCGTGCAGTACTGTCCCGTCAAATGCAATTCTCATGTCGAGAAACTTCCCGGGGTGAGAGTCCAGAAGGGGCCCAGTGTACAACACATCGAGTGCTTTTCGGCATATGATGTGGAGCGATGTTGTCCTGGGGCCGCGTCCGGCGTGCTTTACAGCCGTTGTTTCTTAGATATTGGCTCAACCAACGGTCGGAGATATCCGTAAAGACACGCGTTGAAGGGTTTGATATCGAAGTCTTTCCCACGGTTTTTCATCCGCGATATTTTGGATCGAGCTCGATACTGGCCAAGTACATTTCTTCCCTTCCGTTGGCCGGAAAATCGTTTCTGGATGTCGGCTGCGGATCGGGTCTGATTGGAATGTGCGCCGCACGCGCCTGCGCGCTCGTGACTGCAGTGGATATCAACCCCGACGCCGTGCGATGCACCTTGGCGAACGCGGAGCGGAATCGCCTGCGCGTAGGGGCACGTGTGAGTGATCTGTTCTCCGCACTCGACGGACAGCAGTTCGATGTTGTCGCATGCAACCCGCCTTTTCTTTCAGGTACCGCACGATCGCAGGCGGACGCGGCCTTCTACGGTGGCCCGGATTTTCGCATCATCTCGATGTTCGCTGCCGGGGTCCGGGCTCACCTCCGGCCTGGCGGTTCCGTCTATATGATTCTGTCTGCGGACATCGATGTAGTGCGCATCGAACAGATGTTCCGCAATCATTTTTTTGAGGTTTCGCGGGTGCTTACTACCCGATGGGTCTTACGCGAGACAATGGTGATTTTGTGCGCACGATGAAACCAGCCGCCGATAGTCTTTTCCTTTGTCCGCGATGCCGGGAACCGCTCACGATAGGTAGCCCTCGCTGTCTGTGTGGATTCGCGGTTCACGACTCGAACGGCATTATTGACCTGATGACGAAAGAGGAGATTGCGGGCGTAGAGCCATTTGTGAAAGCGTACGAGCAAGTCCGGCGCGACGAAGCCTGGGGAGGCGACGATCTGAACCTGCCGTTCCGCCCAAAGCGGCACCTCGACATTTGGGATATCCGGCGGCGTTCGTTTCGCGCGTTTCAATCTTTGATAACAAATCTCGATCGCGGAGTTGCACTGGATGTGGGAGCGGGCAATTGTTGGATGACACGCTACCTGGCGGAATGGGGTTTCGAAGCAATCGCTGTCGACGTCAATACCAGTCACGTCGATGGGCTCCAAGCCGGCCAAAAATTCATCAACGAAGGTGCGCGGTTTCTGAGAGTCCGTGCTGGAATCGAACGGTTGCCCTTTGCGCCAGGCCGCATTAGACTACTCGCCACCAACGCGGCTTTTCACTATGCGCCCAATTTCCGTACGGCTCTATCGGAATTTGAACGAGTACTGATGACCGGCGGAATGATTACCATTATTGATTCACCCTTTTACGAGAATGCGGCCGATGGAGAACGCATGTTGGCCGAGCGCGTTGTGGATTTTCAGGGAAAGTACGGCATGACGGAAGCCTTGGCGCGGAGTTCGCGTTATTTGACATTTAACGAACTGGAAGAACTGGCGGCCGCTGTGAAACTGAGCGTCGACGTGCATGCCGTATGGCCGGGAGTCCGGCGGAAGTACGAAGAAATTCGCGGGAAAATGTTCAGACGACGAATCGCTCGATTCCCGTTGGTTACGCTGACTAAATCATGAAGAAGAAAGTTCTGCTGTTCTTTCCCTCGTATCGCAGTATCGAGGCTGCGCCGCCCTTGGCGCTGCTGGCCCTGGCGCCGATCGCCGAGCAACGAGCTCTGGCTGTGGATATTGTCGATTCCACGATCGAACCGCGATACCGGGAACGGATTGTCGGGCAACTCGGCGATGCCGTATGTGTGGGCATCTCGATTGTGACGGGTCCGATGATCGAAGAGGCCATTGAGGTCGCAAAAGCGGTGAAATCCGCCAGACCCGATATGCCGGTGATACTCGGCGGATGGCATCCTTCAACGCTCGCCGAGCAGAGCTTGAGCGCGCCGTACGTCGACATCGTTGTTCGTGGCCAGGGAGAAGTAACGTTTGGCGAAATCCTGGATCATCTCGTTTCAGGTGAAACGTTAGAAGGGATTAAAGGCTGCTCGTACCGTGAAAGTTCCGGCCGGATTGTCCACAACCCTCCGCGGCCGACGATCAACATCTCCGATCTCCCGGCAAAGGCGTACCACCTGGTCGATATCGAACCCTACGCTCGATTGTCGGGACGACGGTGGATCTATTACACATCGAGCCACGGTTGTCCTTATGATTGTTCCTTCTGCTCGAATGCGAGTCTGTACGGACGCGCATGGAACGCCTTGCCCGCCGCGCGCGTGGTGGACGAACTCGTTGAATTGGTTAAGCGGTTTCGCCTCGAGCTTGTCTCGATCGTCGACGACAATTTCCTGGTCGAGCGCAAGCGCGGAATCCATATTGCAGAAGGGCTGCTGGCTTCCAAAACGCGATTTGATTGGTGCATTCAAACGACCGCGAATTTCTTACTCCGTTCGAGCGGCGACGAGCTGCGTTTGATGCGACAGGCCGGCCTGAGCCGCGTTTTCATTGGTGCCGAGTCCGGCTCCGACGACGTCCTGCGTTCGGTAAACAAAGTCCGGTTCCAGGGCACGAGAGTGCTTCACGACGTCGCCCGTAAGTGTCATGAAGCCGGAATTACGTGCACGTTCTCGCTGATCTTCGGATTGCCTGAAGAAACCGCGACTGACCGGCGCCAGACGATTACGATGATTCGCGAGATCAAGTCCCGGTATCCGGGCACGGAATTCCACAGCAACATCTACACGCCTTATCCCGGCGCTCCAAATTTCAAACATGCCGTGGCCATGGGATTGCGCGAACCGGAATCGCTGGAACAATGGGCGGAGTTCTATCCGAAATTTCAACGCCTGCCCTGGATCGATGACAAAACACACCGGCAGATCCAGCGCATCCGCGACTACATTCGTATTGCTTACGGCGCGGCGCCGGTCCGGCCGCGCTCGACCTGGCGTCAGGCAGCGCATTCCATGCTTGCTCCGATTGCGCGGGCGCGCCTGAGCAGCGATCGTTACACCTGGCCGGTTGAACTTTGGGCTTTGAAGTCGATGAGCCGTTTGAAGAACGCACTGGGGCTCCAGACTGTGCGCACGCACGTGACGCAATCATGATTCTGTTGTTCAATCCGCGGAGTGCGCGCTGGAAACATCGAGTGCCGTTGTCTCTGCTCTCGCTTGCTGCCGTGCTCGAAGACCGGTACGACTACGAAATCATCGACGGCAATATCGAGCCGAGTGCCCGGGAGAAGCTTGCTGCGACAATAAGGGAGAAGGGCATTCGATATCTGGGCGTGACGGTCATGCCCGGACCGCAACTGGTCGAAGCGATCACAATCACGCAGCATCTCAAGGCCGAGTTTCCTCAATTGAAAGTGATCTGGGGCGGTTACTTCCCCTCGCTTCATAGCAAGGTATGTCTGGAATCCGGCTTCGTTGATTTCGTAATTTCCGGGCCAGGAGAATTTGCGTTTCTGAAGCTCATCGACTCGCTTGAAAATCGAGTTTCGACGACGGACGCGCACATGGTTCCGCCGCTGCCGTACCATCGTGTGAACATGTGGGAATACGTCGGCAAGACCTGTCTTGGAACCCGGACGATCTCCTATCATTCAAGCTTTGGCTGCCCGTTCCTGTGCGGTTTCTGCGCGGTCGCTGCCATCTACAAGGGACGCTGGACTGGAAAACCCGCATCTGCGGTCGCGGACGAAGTGCTTTGGCTGAGGGATCGGTATGGCATCAACGCAATCGAGTTCATTGATAATAACTTCTTCGTCGGAGAACACCGTACGGCTGAAATTGCCCGGCGGCTTCGAGGCAGCGGCATCACCTGGTGGGGCGAAGCCAGGCCGGACACTCTGATGGAATTTTCTGATGCATCCTGGAGGGAGATGCGCGACGGCGGGTGCAAGATGATCTTTTTCGGAGCCGAGTCGAGCTCCGATGATGTGCTCGCTGTCATGGACAAGGGTGGGACGCAAAACGCCGACACCGTTCTGCAGCTCGCCGAGCGGACGAAGAAGTTCGGAATCATTCCGGAGTTTTCGTTCGTATTGGGAACGCCCTCGGACGACGTCGATGCGCAAATCGAGCGGGATATCCGCTACATCCGCAAAATCAAGACGATCAATCCCAAAAGCGAGATCGTCATCTACTTATATTCGCCGGTGTTTTTTGAAGACGCAGCTCTCCTTCAGCGCGCGTTCTCCTTTGGCTTCGAGTTTCCCACACGTTTGGTCGATTGGCTCGATCCGGTGTGGCAACAATTCGATCTGAGGAAAAACCCGAAGACGCCGTGGCTCGAGCCGCGGCACATCGAACGAATTATGAATTTCGAACGCGTCCTGAATGCGCGTTTCCCAACGATTTCCGATATCAAGCTGAAACCCTGGCAAACCGGTGTTCTAAAAACACTGGGCGCATGGCGATACAAACTGCGTTTTTATGTGGCGCCTTGGGAAATTCGGTTTGTTGCAAATCGGTTATTTCGATACCGGCAGCCGGAGATCGAAGGCTTTTGAGTGTTGCCGTTTATATCGTGAACCATTAGACTGAAGTGCCCGCCCCCATTGGGTTGTGATAATGACAGACGTTTTGCTGGGTCATGCCTATTTTCTGAAGTACGATCTCATCGAGCAGCGCGTGATGAAGCCCTATCCGCCGCTCGGAATCCTCTACCTTTCGGCTTATCTCAAACGAGCGGGCTTCGGCGTCGAAGTTTTCGATGCCACATTCCGGGACTTCACGGATTTTGAAAGCACCGTCCGGCGTTTGAAGCCGCGCATCGTCGGTCTCTATGCAAACATCATCACGCGTGAGAACGTCTTTCGTCTGGCCAAAATCGCCAAAGCCAGCGGCGTGGAGTTTGTGCTTGTTGGCGGCCCCGACGCTTCAGAATGGTGCGAGCGGTATTTCGCCAATGGTGTCGACGTCATCGGCACCAACGAAGGTGAGATCACATTAGAAGAACTGATTCCCTGGCTTCAGAAGAACGGAATGGCGGGACTTGAAGAAGTCCGTGGAATCATCTTTCAAAAGGATGGCCGCGTGCATCGCACGCCGCCCCGTCCTGCAATCACGGATCTCGACTCGCTTCCGTGGCCGGATCGTGACGTTCTTCAGTTGGAGGAATACTTCGATGCATGGAAGTCACACCACGGTGAAAGCTCGGTTTCATTGATCACTGCGCGCGGCTGCCCCTTTCATTGCGCGTGGTGTTCGAGCGAAGTTTTTGGTCATACGCATCGGCAGCGGTCGGCCAAAGATGTTGTCGACGAGATGCTCATGCTGAAGAAGCGTTATAACCCCGATATCATGTGGATCTCCGATGATGTCCTCACGATCAACAAGAGATGGACGTATGAGTTCATTCGCGAGGTCAAAGCACGCAACGCTCAGCATCCATATGAATGCCTTTCGCGCGTCGATCTGGTGGACCGCGAGATCCTTTCAGGTCTTCGTGACACCGGATGTTTCCGTATTTGGTACGGGGCAGAATCCGGATCACAGAAAGTGCTCGACAGCATGCTGAAAGGTACAACCGTCGGGCAAGTTCGCGAAGCCGCGCGCATCACCCAAGAGCTGGGAATGCAGGCGGGCTTCTTTATTTTGCTGGGATATCCGGATGAGACGACGTCGGACATCCGCGAAACGATCAATTTTCTGAAGGAGACCCGGCCGGATGTGGTGGGGACTTCGGTCGCGTTCCCAATCAAAGGAACCGAATTCTACGAACGCGTCGAGAATCGGATCATTCCAAACGAAAACTGGTCATCGCGAAACCAAAACAAACTGCTCTTCAAGGGAAAGTATCCACGCCTGTACTATTGGTTTGCAGCCCGATGGCTCGTTAAAGAAGTGAACGTCGATAAGATGTGGCGCATGCCGAAGCGGCCGTACATGAGAATCGCCCTCGAGTCCGCGAAAGCCGTCGTCGCCCGGGCCGGTGTTGTGCTCGTCGATGCGGCGTCGTTCTGGCGCAAGCATCCCAAAAAGCTCGTTCCGTCCCGGCGGCATGCGTAAGAGCAGAACAAAGCACAAAAGGCACAAAACGGAATCACAAACAGGCACAAGAAGTCGAGGTTTTTGGGGAGATTTACGCTGAGCGTATTCCCCTCCTCTGCGAGGAGGGGAATACGTTCGCCAGCGAAATCCAAAACGCGAAATAAATCGGCGTCGTCATGAGGAAGACATCGACGATACCGTGTATCAGAAACACGGCAAGGATGAGAGGCCCGGCTTCCAGACGCCAGCGCAATGTA
>Ga0209470_1000776_pt1 | contig 24787 bp, 26 predicted proteins | sample GraSoiAngelo_125_FD_185882 | JGI IMG/M metagenome (GOLD analysis project Ga0209470, IMG submission 185882) | Grasslands soil microbial communities from the Angelo Coastal Reserve, California, USA - 14_0927_05_40cm (SPAdes) (version 2) | ecosystem: Environmental > Terrestrial > Soil > Grasslands ... | reverse complement strand
AGCTTCGACAAAGGTTAATCGGGGAGAAATTGCTCAGCTCGCACGCGCGGGGCAAACGGATGCTCTTTAAATTCTCCGGCGGAGTGTGGCTCGGAATTCATCTCGGCATGACTGGAAAGATCCGGGTCGAGTCCGCGAATTATCGCCCGGCTAAGCACGACCATCTCGTTCTGCTTCAACGCGAACGCGCGCTCGTCTTCACCGACTCGCGCCAATTCGGCCGGGTCCGCTTTTATCATGGGTCTGACGAACCCGATTGGTGGAAGAGCGGCGCTCCCGAAATCATTTCCCGCGAGTTCGACCGGAAATTTGTCGACCAATTCCTGGACCGACATCTAAAAGCGCCGATCAAAGCGGCCCTGCTGATTCAAAACGGTTTTCCTGGAATCGGCAACTGGATGGCGGACGAAATTCTCTGGCGCGCAAAAGTCCTGCCGTCGAAAAGGACCACAAAATTATCCGCGCGCGAATGCACTGCGATTTTCCGCGTGACAAAGTTTGTCGTCCGACGATCGCTCGAAACGCTCGGCAAAGATTTCTCCGATCCGCCACGCAACTGGCTGATCCATCAAAAATGGAAACGCGACGGGGTCTGTCCGATTCACCGCACACCTTTGCGCCACGCTACGGTCGCCGGCCGCACCACAGCCTGGTGCCCAAGATGTCAAAGATAGGAGCCTTTAGGCCGTTACATGGACGGCGATTTTGTGGAACCCGGTGACGCCGGAGAACGGGCTGCGGTCTTCTTCCCACTCCTGGACTGCGCCTTCGCCGTCAGTCGCGCGGACAACGAGGGTGTAATCGTCTGGACCATCGGGCCGCCATTTGTAGGTCCAGAGCGCCCAGGTTAATTTTGTGCCGGCGTAATGAATGTTAGCGTCGGTCCAGGTTTCGCCGTCGTCGTCGCTGATTTCCACCCTCGAAATTCCGCGATCGCCGCCAAAGGCAATGCCCTTGACTTCGATCGGTCCACTTAATTGGCCTAACGAGAAACGCGATTCGTGATCGGGCGCGTCGATTCTCGATCTTGTTGGCGTCATGAAATCGGGCCCCCAGCCTTGCGTCTCGTAAAATCCTTTTACGTCCTCGCCGGCGAGCTCGATGCGGGTCAGCCATTTCACATGTTTTTCGCCGAAGTAGCCCGGCACAATCGCGCGTAACGGATAACCATGCCGGTGCGGCAAGTCGACACCGTTCATCGCCGAAGCGAGGATCGTCGTCGGATCAAGCGCTTTCTCGAGCGGAATGGTGTCGGTGTAATTGTCCACGCCAAACAAGCGAACACGCCGCGCATCGGCCATTGGTCCGGCCGGATCGATCAGGTCGCGCAGGGTGATGCCTTTCCAAACCGCGTTGCTGATCAAACCGGCGTCGAGCCCGTTGCTGATGCACATCAGCGTGGTCTCCTGCTCGACCTGATTGAATCCTTTCAGGTCTTGAAAGCGATACGTGGTCGGATTTTGGACGAGCCCGTTCACTTCCAAATGCCAGAGGTCGACGTTCACGCGCGGATCGATCACGTTTTTAGTCACGCAATAGAATAAATCGTTAGGCGTGATCGGTTGGACGATGCGGCCTTTGTATTGCGTTCCGTCGTAACTGAACGTGGCGATGCGATAAAGTCTCCTTAACAACCCGACGCCGCCGCCGGCAATCAGTACGCCCAGTCCGCCCAGGATTAACGCGCGCCGTCCAATTGCGGGCGTAAACTCGCCGCTTTCGGCCACAGCTTCCGGTCGCGTGAGAAAGTGAAAGCTCCCGACCAATGTCCGCTCAAAAGCCAAAACGCTGAGCGCGAACCCGATCAGCGTCACCGCTCCTCCCGACGCGATTGGCAAACCGATGTAGCTCGTGCCCAGCACCGGCCACAACGCGATCGCGATCGCAGCTATCGGCAGCACAACGAAGATCGACATCGTCCAAGCCGTACTGCGGCGTTGCGGATTGGGGCGCATCAATAGACCGAAAATCGCGCCGGCGAGTGCGCCAACGAATAACTGTCCGGCCATGGTCGATCCAACGCCGAGTTGCTTAAGATGATTGTAGCCGCCGACGCGGCCCATGATCGAGAGGAACGGACCCGGCTTTATAAAAACCGAAAGCCGGTCGCCGATGATCGCGAGCGGCGTGGCGACACCAAAACGGGCGAGCGCCAACATCACGACGGTCATGGCGATTCCAGCAATAAGTCCCGCTAGCAATCCGGCAAAGAGGGCCTTCGATCTGCTCATCAGCTGTAGTGACTATCTGTTGTAGAGGCGCTTACGCTCCCGCTAGCGCATCTATAATGAACCCAGTTTGTGGTGTGCCGCAAAGCGGCATGATTGTGCTAAGCGCCTGTTTATTTCTTTGCAAGCGCAATCCGGAGAAATGTCGCGATGATTCGTGCGCCCGCGACGAACGTTCCGCGCAATGTGCCGGAGACTTTGGAGACGCCACCAGAGCGTCGTCGATGACTGACCGGGACTTCGAGAATTCGCAGACCGCGGCGCGCGGCTTTCATCTCCATTTCCAAATTCCAGCCGTAAGTTTCTTCTTTCATCGATAATGTCGCGAGCGCATCGCGGCCGATCGCGCGAAACGGGCACATGTCGGTGTAACGCACGCCGTACAAAATCGACATCAGCCATCCGGCCAGTCGACCCGCGAAGATTTGTTGAAAATTCATGCTGCCGGGTTCGCGTTTGCCGCGCGTCCGCGAACCGATCACGAAATCATGCGTGCCGGCCGCGATTGGATCGACAAGTTGCTTCATGAACTCGGGGCAATCGCTGCCATCGCCATCGAGGAACACGACGATTTCAGATTCCGGCGCGAGCGCACGAATTCCAGCGAGGCAGGCGCGTCCGTAACCATGTCGCGGTTCGCTCACGACTTTTGCGCGAGCTCCGCGCGCGCGTTCAGCCGTTCGATCCGTGCTGCCGTTATCAACGACGACGATTTCACTCGGAATGTTGGTCTCGAAACATTCGTGGATGACGCCAGCGATCGATTCTTCCTCGTTCAGCGCCGGAATGATTACGGAAACGCTGGTCATCGCAAAACGATGTGTGCGGCCGTGAAATAAAGAACGAGCGCACAAATATCGGCGAGCGCGAGCGTGATCGGGCCGGCCGCAATTTTTGGGTCGAGCTTGAGCCGATGCAAGAGTGACGGAACGCCAAGACCGAAGAGACAAGCGGTCACAAGGGAAAGGGCGATGCTTCCGCCAATGGCGCCGGCACTGCGCAAATCGCTACGCCAAAACCACACGATCGCAGCAACAACACTACCGCAGGACAATCCGAGCAGAATTGCCGTCATCAATTCGCGACGGAGCGCAGTTGCAAACCAGCTCCATGTCACCGGCGCCGACCGCAACATCTGAATGGTCACGCTCATCGATTGTGCGCTGACGCTTTCGTTCAGGCCGAGCACCATTGTGAGAAAGAACGCGACCATCAGACTCCGCGCGAGAGTGGCTTCAAACGCGCCGGCCAGGATCGCGCAGATTGTGCCCGCAGCGACCGTGACCAGCAACCAGGGGAAACGAAACCGAAAAACCCGCCACGGCGATGCGCCGCGGATTTGTTCGAGATGAAATCCGAGGACTTCAAACACATCATCACGGACCGGAGTGACCGGGCGGGGTTGCTCGTCGCGCTCGCCCAACATTTCCTCGGCAAACAGACTGACATCGATGACGCCGACGACGCGACGTTGCTCGTCAATCACCGGGAAGGCGAAAAATTTGTAGAGCACGAAAAACTCGCAGGCATCGAGCACGGATGCAGTGGCGGGAATGGCTATGACGCGACGGACCATGATCTCGCGGAGGGGTGTTTCGAGAGGCGCGGTCAGCAAACGACGCGTCGGCAGCACTCCAACGAGACGTTTGTCGGAATCCACTGCGAAAAAATAAATGACGCGCTCACCGACACCTTCGCGACGGATGCGATCGAGCGCTTCGGCCACGGTCCTGTCCGCGTCCAAGAGCGGAAAATCTTTGCGCGCATGCTCGGCTACCGGGGAATTGAAATCCGGAATGCCAGCGGTCTCAGGCATTCCCAACTTCTACGCGATGAACGATGCCTTTGCTCTTTAGAATTTGCTCCGCTTCGCTGAAATAATCGCGGATGTCGGATTGGGAGCGGATCCAATCGATGTAACGCTGAATTCCCTCTTCCAGCTCGACCTGCGGTTTGTAACCGGCCGAACGGATTTTCTTTGTGTCGCTTGTGAGATGTCGCATTTCGCCGGGACGAAATTCGCCCCGCGCTTCCGGCTCGATGTCGATCTTAAGGGCGGAGGAAACGATTTCGGCAACTTTGCGAATCGATACGCCTTTCTCGCTGCCAACATTTACCGCCATGCCGTCCAGCTGATCGGTCTCGGACGCGAGCAGGTTCGCGCGCGCGATATCTTCGACAAATGAGAAGTCGCGCGTTTGCTCGCCGTCTTCGTAAAGCACCGGCCGCAAATTGTTGAGCAAGCGGGTGCAGAAAATTGCAATGACGCCGGTGTAGGGATTGAAGACGGATTGACGCGGTCCGTAGGTGCACGAATAGCGGAGCGCGATCGTTGGGATCCCAACTTGTTTTCCCCAAAGCAGGACAAGCTTTTCCTGATCAACTTTGGTCAAACCATAAACCGTTTCGCCGCCGACTGGCGCATTCTCGGGAGTGGGCGCGCTTTTGGTGATCGCGCCGCAAATCGGGCAATGCACTTCCCAATCGCCTTTCCGCAATTGTTCGACCGGTCGCACGTCCGGAAAAACGAGCTGATGTTTCGGACAAATGCCGGCGCCTTCGCTGTAAACGGCTTGCGAGCTCGCCACGACAATTTTTTGAACTCGCAGATTTTTCTCGCGAATGATCTCGAGCATTTGGGCTGTGCCTAACGAATTAACGTGAACGTATTTCGAGATCTCCGGCATGTAGCCGCCGTAAGCGGCTTGGTGAAAGACGGTATCGATCTTATCCAGCGCAGCAGCGGTCGTTTCACGGTCGCGGATGTCGCCGTGAGTGAATTCGACCTTAGGATTGATCCAAGCCGGTTTACCGCGGCGATGCGTTTGCGGCTCAAGACTGTCCAGGACGCGAACTTTCCAGCCCTCGCGCACCAGCAGATCGGTAACGTGCGACCCGATGAGTCCGGCGCCGCCAGTGACAAGTGCCCGTTTTTCGTTTTTCGGCATAATGCGGTAGCCGGCGAGGCAGCGGCCCTACAGTTTCACGCGACCGGTCAGCGAAGCGAGAAATTTTCGAGTGTTGGGGGCGATTTCGGCGTCTGAGCTTTTAGAAAGCAATTCATCACACAGCCGGCGCAATGTTGCGGCATCATCGACATCGTAACCCGTTCGTAACAGAGACACATCGAGGTTGAGTTCACGCGCGCGCGTTTTTGTCTGATCCAAAACGCGCTCGGTGCTCCAATCGATGCGTTCAAATAATTCTCGCCGCGTTTGTTTGAGGCCGATCAGGTAATATCCGCCATCGTCTGACGGGCCCAGGACAACCCGATCGCCGGCCTTCGACAATATTTCGACCGCATCTGCATAAACATCCGCGGAGACGGTGGGACTGTCGGAGTCGATCAGGCAGACTGAACCAAACCCGCACTGAAAGAGATCCGCTGTCGCAAAGGCAAGCCGTTCGCCGAATCCGTCACCGCGCTGCGGAAGAAGCTCAAAGTCGCTTGGCAGGATGTCGATGTAGACTCCTTCAGCACCGATCGGTGTGTAAACACCGACGCCGCGCGCCGTCGTGCCACAGGCTTTTGCAATTGCGGCCGCGGTGTCGCGAAGAAAACAGACATTGAGCTGGGCTCCTTCCTCCGGAGTGAGTGGCGGCACGAGCCGGGTTTTGACCTGTCCAGCGCGTGGCGCCTTCGTCATTACCGCCAGCGCACAAAGATTGTTTCCTATCGCGGCGTGCGCAGCGGGATCGAGAACACGATGTCTGGGCTGCATTTGGCTGAGTTATTCGCGCTCAGCTTTTCTCGCAAAGTGCGTACTGATAACGCCCATCTTGCCAAATTCGGACCGCTTTCCATGGCAATTGCCGGAACAAAGCACTGAAGGCTTCGGTCTTGAGCACGGTCGCTTTTCTTGGCTCGCGGTAGCCGTTCCCGGAGTGGATGACGCTGGCGAGCAACCACATGGCCATGAGCGGAATCGAGGCCCAGAAAACATGGCGTGGTTCCGCAATAAAACAGCGGCCGCCGGGTTTTAGTACTCGAAACATCTCAGCAACCGCGCGCTGGTGATCGGGGAGCACTGTAAAAATACGTGAGGCGATCAAAATATCGAATGTCGCGTCTGCGCTCGATAGAGCGAGCGCGTTCACACGTTCGAAGATGCAATTGTTTACATTTTGGGCGGCGGCGCGCTGGCGTGCCGAGCGCACCTGACTCTCGGAACGATCGACTCCGGTAACGGCTATTCGCGGAAAGCGTCGCGCGAGTTTTCTGGAATAAAATCCTGGGCCACATCCAAGCTCAATCACGCGCGTTCCATCCGCCGGCGTTTGCGTTTGCCAAAGTGCTGAAATAATTCGGTCAGTATCGTCACGGAAAAGACGTTCGCGGCAGAACGCATAAAGCCATGCAACACGTTCAAACAGACTATCGGTCGATTCTGCCGACGCTCGCGACTTGACGCTTGTTCGCCCGGGCGAATCCGTTCGTTGCCGGATCGGTCTCTCGGCGACTTCGGGTGTAGATGCGACAGCGTTTGGCGGCATGATCTCTATTAGTTAAATTCGCACAAGACGGCGAAGTTGTTCGCACTTCTAATTAGGGTTTCTAATTGAGGGCCCATTAGTTCTTCTCCTTCTCCTCGCCAACAACTCCAGCGCTACGCCCAGACGTAGCCGCAGGGCAAGCTGTTGATAACACTGCCAACAACGACACACAACCTTGATCGCAGGCGGAAAGGCGAAAGTTGTTGTGCGTTATTGGAAGTTGTTGGCTTGTTGCTGTCGCATCGGTTAACAAAGCGAAATGAAATTTCAGCTACGATGCCTGCTTTTGGTCGTGGTAGTCAGTTTTTGCATCGCCAATCTTCAGAGTTCTGAGGAAAAGTTGCTCTGGAAGATTCAGCAAACGCTGATCTCAAAAAAGTATGTAGATCTTACGCACGAGTTCGGGCCGGGCATTCCGCGATGGCCGGGGTTTTCCTGATGAAACGCGGAAAACAAATTATTGGTATGAGAAGCGCCCCGACACCAATGGGCGCTGGATTCTTTTCGGAGGTTTTCACACATGTCGGACAATGGGGAACGCATGTCGATCCGCCGGCCCATTTCATTAAGGGGCTGCGCACCGTGGATCAGATCGATCTCAAGGAGATGATTCTCCCGCTTGCCGTCATCGATGTTCATGGCGAGGCGGAAAAGAACCCGGAATACACTTTAACGGTTGAGCGTTTGCAAAAAAATGGGAAAGCGATCACGGACAAATTCCAGGCGGCGCTTTTGTGGCGATGCGGACCGATTGGTCGAAACGCTGGCCGGACGCGGCAAAAATGGAGAACAAAGATGCAAAAGGCACGGCCCACTATCCCGGCTGGAGCCTGCCGGCGGTGAAATTTTTGTACGAGGATCGAAAAATCACACCATCCGGGCACGAGAAGACGGATACCGACCCAGGGACCGCCACAACCAAGGACGACTATTCGCTCGAAACTTACATTCTGAGCACGAACCACCACCAGATCGAGTTGCTGACAAACCTCGATCAAGCGCCCGAATCCGGAGCGCTGGTGGTCGTGAGTTTTCCAAAACCAAAAGGTGGCTCTGGATTTCCGGCCCGCGTCTTTGCGATTCTACCATAGGGAAGTACGGGGCCGGAAGCCGCACGTGGTCAAAAATGTGCTTGGTCATAAGTTGACCGCAAGTCGCGGAACGAACGAAGATAAGCGCAAATAGCATGCACATCGCGGACATCATGCGAGAGGATTCGCCCACGTTTTCGTTCGAGTTCTTTCCTCCGAAAACGCCGGCGGCGGCGGAGACTCTCTACCAAACGATTCGTGATCTCGAATCGTACATGCCGCACTTCGTTAGCGTGACGTATGGGGCCGGTGGCTCAACGCGAGACTTAACTCACCACCTCGTCGAGCGCATTCAACACACAACAAAACTGGATCCAATCCCCCACGTGACCTGCGTCTGTCATAATGAAAAAGAGATCGAAGACATTTTGGTTCGATACGCTAAGTCGGCGATTGGGAACATTCTCGCGCTCGGGGGCGATCGGCCTAATGACATTCCCTACGACAAATCGCGGGATTCGTTTCAACACGCGATCGACTTGGTGAAGTTCATTCGGAGATTCAACGAATCGGGCGCACATCCAGATCCGCGCGGGTTCGGAGTCGGCGTGGCCGGCTTTCCTGAAGGACATCCGGCGACCCCGAATCGATTAATCGAAATGGATCACTTCAAAGCGAAAGTCGACGCTGGTGCCGACTACATCGTCACCCAGCTATTCTTCGATAATCGCGACTTCTTTGACTTCCGCGAGCGGTGCGCACTCGCCGACATTCATGTTCCCATAATCGCCGGCATCATGCCGGTCACATCCATGAGCGGATTCAGACGTATCGCGGAGCTCGCCGGCGGTGCGCGTTTTCCCGCGAAGCTTCTGCGCGCTCTACGGCGATGCGAAAATGATCCTGAAAGCGTTCGACGCGTCGGTGTTCACTTCGCTTTGGAACAATGTCACGATCTTTTGGATAACAACGTAGCCGGCATCCATTTCTACACGCTGAATCGTTCCGACGCCACGCGGGTTATTTTTGACAGCCTCGGGATTCCGCGCCGACGAAACGCACAAGCCCCGACCGTTTAGTCCGACGAAACTCCAACATTTGCGCGAAGTCTCTGAACCGAGCACAATCTCAGAATGCTCGAGGCCCGGCGCGCGGTGTGGCTCCAAGTCGCGACGTTCACAGTTGTCATCGCGTCGTTTCTGTTTCTCTGGCACTTTTTTCCAATCATTGATTTTGTGGTGGCGCTGCAGCGGCGCGTCCTAGGGTTAGGCGCGTGGAGCGCGATTTGTTACCCGCTGCTTTTTGCCGGCTGCAACGTGCTTTTATTGCCCGGCGGCATCCTGTGCGTTGGCGGCGGTTTTTTCTTCGGCTTGTGGTGGGGCTTTTTCATTGTTCTCCTCGGCAATAGTATTGGTGCGGCAATCTCATTCGCGATTAGTCGATGGCTCGGCGGTCGATGGTTGGAGCGGCAACGTGTGACTACTCCAATGCTAACTGTTTTGGAAAGAGCAGTAGAACGCGATGCATGGAAAATAATTTTCCTCACTCAATTACATCCCCTGTTTCCAACGAGCCTGTTGAATTACTTGTACGGCTTAACTCCAATTCGCTTTGGTCCGTACATGTTCTGGACCACCGTCGGCCGCGCCCCCGGTCTATTCCTTTACACGTATCTGGGAACGTTGGGGCAATTCGGCCTCAACCTGGCGCTTGGAAGAACCCATCCGCGCGTGGTGGAGTACTGGATGTGGGGGGGCGCTTTTGTAGTCACTGCACTTTTATTTATTCTTTTGACTCGGGTAGCCTTGAACGCCGTGCGAGAATCGCACGATCTCTCAGCGCCGGCCGAAGAAAACACTTCGCCTGGAGCGAAAGTATTCTACTGTAAATAGCTTATTCTGTGTTAGTTACACAATACAACGAAGTAATCGATACGGCATCCGCTGCACAACTACGGGCATACGCACCATATTCCGGTTTTCAGGTCGGCGCGGCCTTGGCAAGGAATCTTAGAGGGATCGCACGATGTTTAAACTAACTGAGACGTACGACGTTATAGTGGTCGGGAGTGGACACGCTGGAATCGAGGCGGCGTTAGCGTCTGCCCGCATGGGGTGTCGAACTCTGATGCTGACCCAAAACCTCGATACGATTGGCCAAATGTCGTGCAATCCAGCAATCGGCGGCTTGGCGAAAGGCCAGATTGTCCGTGAAATCGATGCCCTTGGCGGAGCAATGGGTTTGAATGCGGATGCGACGGGAATTCAGTTTCGGATGCTTAACAGTTCAAAAGGTCCCTCCGTCCGAGCACCGCGCGTCCAATGTGACAAAAAAGCTTACCAATTTCGGATGAAGGCCATTTTGGAGCGGGCCGCCAATTTGGATTTAAAACAAGCAACGGTTTCCAGGATTTTGGTCGAGAACGAAGTGGCAATTGGGGTTGAAACAGATCTTGGTCTAACAATCCATGGCCAAAGCGTGGTGATCACTTCCGGGACGTTTTTGCGTGGGTTGCTTCACATTGGTGAGACCAGTAAGCCCGGCGGGCGAATGGCGGACGCGAGCTCGTCTCTGAGCGACAATCTTCGCCAACTGGGACTTGAAAGCGGTAGATTTAAGACTGGAACTCCCTGCCGGATCAACGCCCGGTCGATAGACTTTGCCCGCTGCAAAATTCAGCCAGGCGACGAGCCGCCACCGCGATTTTCATTTTTTAAAGATGAGTCGCCTTTGCCGGGTGACCTTTTTACGTTGAACGACGTCAGCGGAGTACCGTTCCACGTGGAACAAATGCCTTGTTGGATCACGCAGACCAACGCTCGGACCCACGAGATAATTCGAGCCAACCTTGATCGCTCTCCGCTCTATGCCGGGCGAATTAAAGGGACCGGGCCGCGTTATTGCCCTTCAATCGAAGACAAGGTTGTTAAGTTTGCTGACCGCGAGGCGCATCAGTTATTCCTGGAACCAGAGGGTCGCCATACCAACGAATTCTACGTAAATGGTATTTCCACCAGCCTTCCGTACGAAGTTCAGCTTGAGTTTGTCCGCTCAGTTCCGGCATTGGAACATGCAGAGATAATGCGCCCGGGATATGCAGTAGAATATGATTTTTTTCCCCCGACCCAGTTATTTCATACTCTCGAAACCAAGCGGGTCCGCCATCTTTACTTTGCTGGGCAAGTCAACGGCACTTCGGGTTACGAGGAGGCCGCCGCTCAGGGGCTGATCGCTGGGGCCAACGCAGCGTTGAATGTTCAAAATCGGTCGGCCTTCGTGCTCGGCCGAAATGAGGCCTACATCGGTGTTCTTATCGACGATCTGATAACGAAGGGAACCGAGGAGCCGTATCGCATGTTTACGAGTCGCGCTGAAGACCGCCTCCAGCTTCGACACGACAACGCAGATCAGCGCCTCACGCCGAAGGGCTTCGACTTGGGATTGGTTACGCTAGGACGATTGGCTGCCTTTGAGGCAAAAACGTCGCTGCTGAAAGAATGCCGCACCATAGCGAATAATACACGGAGCGGCGGCGTTCCGGTCTCTCAGCTCCTAAAACGTCCCGGCTTCACCCATGCCGATCTCGCATCCGACGTCCGCTCGATAGCTCCGGGAGATATCTGGGAGCTACTTGAAACTGACATCAAATATGAGGGGTACACCGCCCGCCAGGCGCAACACAACAAGGAGCTATCGAAGAAGAATCTTCAAAGAATCCCTGACGGATTTAACTTTGCGAGCATTGCGGGGCTAAGCTCGGAGACGCGACAGAAACTTTCGAAGGTCCGGCCGCTTACCGTGGGCCAAGCCGCCCGGATTAGTGGTGTGACTCCAGCTGATATATCAATTTTGTCTATTTGGCTAACTAAGAACAGGTTAGAAAGTGAATCTTTTTCCTTGCTTCGAGGAAAAATTGGCATCTAACAACACGTGTTCGCCTTTACCACTGTCGCGTTACTTGGTTATTTCCTCGGCTCGATTCCAGCCGGTTACCTAGCGGGTCGCATCCGCGGGATTGACGTGCGCAAAGTTGGCAGCGGGAATGTCGGAGCAACAAACGTGACGCGCGTATTGGGCAAACAATTCGGCTATCCGGTGTTCGTGGTGGACTTCGGCAAAGGTCTGGCTGCCGTGGCAGTCGGAGTAACGATCGCCAAGACCGCTGAATTGACTCCGAAGTTTGTCGATCTCTGTGGCGCGGTCGCCGCTATTTTCTCCGTGCTTGGCCACAGCTATCCGATTTGGCTCGGATTCAAGGGAGGGAAAGGGGTAGCTACATCTCTCGGCAGCCTCTTTGGCCTTCATTGGATTTCCGCCACAGTTGTCTGCCTCGTTTGGATTGTGGTGTTTCAAGTTACGCGGTATGTATCGCTGGCTTCGATCGCCGCCGCGATCGCCCTTCCTGTTACAATCGCAACCATGCTGTTTCTGAAGCAATTGCAGACACCGATCCTGCTATATTTTGCAGTGTGTCTGGCCGCGATCATAGTGTTGCGACATCGTTCTAATTTGTCCCGACTTTTCAAGGGAACCGAACCACGCTTCGTTCGAAAGTGAAACGAGAGAGAATTGCAGTGATTGGAGCCGGCGGCTGGGGAACGGCGTTGTCGGTAATTTGGGCAAGGCAAGGCCGGGCGATTTTGCTATGTGGAAATGATCCGTCTCGAGTTGAGGAACTGCGAGCATCGCGCGAAAACAGCGCTTATCTTCCGGGGGTAAATCTTCCCGAAGCGATTGGCCTAACGAGTGATCTCCATTCTTGTGCCGATGCTGATCTAATTGTTTTCGTTACGCCATCGACCGCGTTGCGAGAAACCGCGGCTCGACTCGCTGAAGTTAAAATTAATTCCAACGCCGTCCTGCTTAGTTGCATTAAAGGCATCGAGCACGGAACCGGAAAGCGGATGAGCGAGATCCTGGAGGAAATTTTCCCCCAACGTACGATCGCGGTTCTCTCCGGACCGAACTTGGCGGCGGAAGTTTCACGTGAGTTGCCGACGGCTACGGTTCTGGCATGCACGAAACGAGACTGCGCCGCGGAACTTCAAAAATATCTCGGCACGCCGAGGTTCCGAATTTACACGGGCGAAGAGTTGGTCGGGATCGAGCTGGGCGGCGCGCTCAAGAATGTTTTTGCGATCGCTGCTGGAGCGGGCGACGGGCTTGGTTTAGGTGACAATTCCAAAGCGGCCCTCGTTACTCGAGCGCTCGCCGAAATGGTCCGCCTCGGGACCAAGATGGGTGGAGAATTGCGAACGTTTTATGGATTGAGTGGCGCCGGAGATCTTATCGCGACCTGCTTCAGTCGACACAGCCGCAATCGTCGCGTCGGCGAACAATTAGCCCAGGGTCGCTCATTAAATGAAATCACCGCGGCCATGGGCACGGTTGCGGAAGGAATTCCAACCGCCAAGAGCGCGGATGAGTGCGCGCGTAAATTCGGGGTCGAGACACCGATCATCGATCAAGTCTACTCGCTGCTTTACCAACAGAAACCATCGGCCCAGGCAATGGAAGAATTGCTTGGCCGTGACCAAAAAGCTGAGACGATTTAGGGTCGGCGATCGTTTTCTCGACAAAGCTTCGCAATCACGGTCGGATACAATTCGTGTTCGGCGACCTGGATTCGCGCGTGCAGACTTTCGGCCGAGTCGTTAGGCAAAATCGGGACGACACGCTGCGCGATGATGTCCCCATGATCTATTTTGTCGTCGACGTAATGCACCGTGCAACCGGTAATGGTCTCGCCCGCATTGAGCGCCTGTTTCCACGCTTCCAGTCCGGGAAATTTCGGTAAGAGCGATGGATGAATGTTAATGATTCGCCGTGGAAAGGCCTGCAACATGGGCAATTTCAAAACGCGCATGAATCCGGCCAGGACCACCAACTCCACCTCTGCATCGCGCAGCATTTGCGCGAGCTCGGCCTCCACGTTCGGTTCCAGCCGCGTGCGAAATTGGCCTGGCGGGAGATACGCATTGGGAATGCTGAACTCTCGCGCGATTTCTAGAATCGGCGCGTCCAGCACATCGGACATCACGACGCGGGCTTCGGCGGGCAACGCTCCGGAGCGAATGCTTTCCAGAATGGCGCGGCAGTTTGATCCTTTTCCCGACCCAAGAATTCCAAGACCAAGCGGCTTCATTTTTTTATTTTGTTCAGGCGCGCCAGTAACTCGGATGTCGAATAGCCGCGCTCGAATGGCACGATGTCGATCTTCGCGCCGATTTTTTGCAGAACCTGGCGCTCTTCAGCATTCAATGTGTCTCGATTGTAATCGCCGCCCTTGACGTAGATATGGGGCGACGCCAGTTCGAGAAAACGTGTCGCGCGTACCTCCGGAAAAATTGTGACCAGATCAACGCACTCCAATGCGGCAACGATCTCCGCGCGATCATTCTCATTGTTAACTGGGCGACCGGCTCCCTTCAATTCACGGACCGATTTGTCGCCGTTGATTCCGACGATCAACGCGTCGCCAAAGACGCGAGCCGCACTCAAGTAGCGAATATGTCCAACATGAAGCAAATCGAAACATCCGTTCGTCGCTACGATTTTCTTCCCGGCTGCGCGCAGTTTGTTGGCACGTTGCGCGAGTTCTTTCAATGGCACGATTTTGTCGCTGATCATCGCTTTACAACGAAGTTTAGCGCGCGCGGCAGGATTTGAAATAGTGCTGGTGCGTTGCCAACCAGTTCGCCGTCCACGTTGAACCACATTCCCGGCCGCGACCGAACAGAAATTTTTTTGGCCCGTCGAAATACTGTCGCCTTGCTCGAAAGATGTTTTCCTAAAACGATTTCGGCCGCGAGCAATGCAATTTCGGGGGCGCAGAGCTTTGGAATCAAAACGACTTCAAGAAAACCGTCGCTCGGATCGGCATCAGGCGCGATTGGCAACCCGCCTGCGATGAAGCGGCCATTTGCAACGACCACATTGTAAAGCTCGGCAGACAATTGCTCGTCGTCGTCTAGTAAAATCTGCGTGTGATATGCGTGTAATTTCGGCAACGCAGCGGCCGCCCCGCGGATGTAAGCGAGGGGTCCCCATGTCCGCTTAATCTTTGGTGTCATTTTTTCGTCCACCACGCCGCTAAAACCGCCGGCTGACACGTTCACGAAATATCGCGCGCGCTTGCTCTTAACCCGAACGAGATCGATTCGCTTTGTTTGGGCAGAACGAAGAATGTCGATGTTGTGCTCGATCGAAAACGGCAGTCCGAGTGTGCGCGCAAAATCATTCCCCGTTCCAAGCGGTACGAGTCCGATGCGAACGTTCTTTGCGTCGGTCGCTAATCCATTCACCACTCCGTTCAATGTCCCATCACCGCCGGCGACCACGATGTAATCACATTTTGTCCTGACAGCGGCTCGCGCCCATTTTTCGGCGTCACCGGCCTTTCGCGTAATCCGCAATGCCATCGGATTCAATTGTGCCAGTTGTGAAAGAACTCTTTCCCGATCGGTAGCGGACCCGGCACGGGGATTAAAAATAATGTACGGCTTCACTGTTCGACGTCGGAGTCAGCACGACGACTGTCGATGTTCGGATGCGCCGCGCAACATTCCGCTTTTCGTTTCGCTAATTTTCGCCAAATTCGTGTTCAACATCATGCCGGAAGAAACTGATAACAAGACGGCCGCTGCATCCACCGGATACCGCATTTCAAACGGGCCGGTCGTGCGTTTCGCTCGTAGCGATCCCAAGCTTCCCAACGATTTGCCCGAAGTTATCGAACTACCGCGGGTTTACGGCGCTCCACTTTTGTTCGCTATCGCTCGCGACCCGCGCACTCTCTTCGCCTATTGGATTATCGACTGGTCGTCCATTTTCGAAAATACCGCTCCGGTGGATCGACAAGTTCATCTTCGCGTTTATCGAAACGATGGCGCCGAAGAAACGAGCGAAGCGGTCGAGCCGATGGCGGGCAACTGTTACCTGACGGTTTCAGAGCCGCGAGAAAAATATCGCCTCGAGATTGGCTATTATCGGCCAGAAGGGGTTTGGAATTCAGTTACGAAATCTGACCCGATTACGATGCCGCCGGAAAGTGTGGCTCAAAGTGTTGATGTCGATGTTGCCACGATTCCGTTTCATCTCAGTTTCCAGCGGGTCATCGACACGTTTCGTGGATCGAACGGAAATGCGCTGACTGAAATCGTCTCTCGTTTGCAAAAGCGTGCGGTCAGCGACGAGGAGCGAGCACGGTTGAGTCCAGAGGAATGGGAAATTCTGAGGGCAATGAATCTGTCGATCGATGACATTGACGTCGCACGGCGTGAATTTCTAAAGCGCGGGAAGGCCGCAAGTCTGCGCCGGCGCGCTGAAGCGTTGCTCGGATTTGGCGCAAGCAGTCCTTCGCGCGGTTTCGACGGCAGCAGTTGGGGCTAGCCCCGGTTCTACCGGCTCAGCTTTATTCCCTCCGGCATCTCCGGCGGAGGCGCGTTGATGCGGCTGTGGCGCTTCCCGTAGCTGAAATAGAAGATGAATCCAATTAGCAGCCAGACGATCAGCCGCATCCAATTCGTCCAACCGAGGCCGTAGATCATCGCGCCGCAGGTGATGATCCCGAGTATAGCGACAAGTGGCGCGGCCGGTACACGGAATCCCCGTTCTAGCTCAGGGCTTCGAACCCGCATGATCCACACGCCCGCGCAAACCAGCATGAAAGCGAAGAGCGTTCCGATGCTCGTCATTTCGCCGGTGACGTCTGCCGGAACGAATGCCGCGAGCAGGCCGGTGAAAACAAAGAACAGCATGTTCGATTTGTAAGGCGTCCTAAACTTCGGATGCACATCGGAAAAAATCTTTGGCACGAGGCCGTCCTTGCTCATGGAATAGAAGACGCGTGATTGCCCGAGCAGCATCACGAGAATGACCGAGGAAAAGCCGGCAAGAATTGCGACTGTGACCGATTTCGAAAGCCACTCGTAGCCGGTCATGTATTTGGTGATCGCGAACGCGACCGATGCCTCGCGGCCGGCCGAGCGAAAGTCTTGGACCGTGGCAACGCCGCTCAGCACATAAGAGAAGAGCACGTAAAGGATCGTGCAAAAGGCTAGCGACCCAAGAATTCCGATTGGCATATCGCGTTTTGGATTTCTGGCTTCCTGTGCCGCGGTCGAGACGGCATCGAAGCCGATGTAAGCGAAGAAGACGACACCGGCGGCGCCGAGAATCCCGAGGATCCCGCCGTAGGCATGGGTGATACCTTGCGGCGTAACGTAAGTAGTCGGCGTGGGAATCAGTGGCATATGGTTTGCCGGATTAATGAATCCCCATCCGATGCCGATGAAGAGCAAGACGATGCTCACCTTCAGGATAACGATTAGACCATTGACGAACGCCGATTCCTTCGTGCCGCGGATCAGCAGCGCGGTGAGCAGAAGGAGAATGAAAACCGCCGGGATGTTTATCATCCCATACGCCCCGTTTGGGTCATGCTCGAATGGCGAGTGCGACCATTGATACGGAATCCGCATTCCAAACCAGTCGAGCACGCGATTTGCATATTCGCTCCAGGCAGTTGAAACAGTCGCCGCCGCCACCGCGTATTCGAGGATCAAATCCCAACCGATGATCCAAGCGACGAACTCGCCCATCGTCGCGTAGGAATAGGTATAGGCGCTACCCGCAACCGGAATCATCGAAGCAAACTCCGCGTAACAGAGACCTGCAAACGCGCAGCCAATACCGGCGACGATAAACGCAAGCACAACCGATGGACCCGCGCGATCGGCAATCGCGGCCGCTGTGCGCACAAAAAGACCGGCGCCGATGATTCCCCCGATGCCAAGTGCGACCAAATTCATCGGCCCGAGCGAACGCTTCAGGCTGTGCTCGCCAACCTCTTGCGCCTCTGCCATTAGCCGATCAAGAGGCTTTCTCGCGAATAAATTTGCCATGTGCTCGCTTTCCTTTTGGTTGTTCGTCGTTCGCTTTTGCTAAGTGCCTTGCTCGTCCGACGGCGCACCCGCATTCGATCTTCGCCACAGAAAATAAATCGGCACACCGGTTAGCACGATGATGAGACCGGGCCACGTCGTCGCGGTCTGATAAATGAACAACACGAAGAGAATTACGGACGCGCCGACGATATAGAGCGCCGGCACGATTGGGTAACCGAATGCTTTATAGGGTCGCTCGGCGTCCGGGCGTTTCCGGCGGAGCACGAAAATGCCGAGAATGGTCAGAATGTAAAAGATGAGCGCGGCCGAAATGACGTAGTCGAGCAGGTTGCCGTAAAGATTGCCGTAACCGGTAACGTTGCCGGCAGCGTCGGTCTTGACCGTGCGCGGCAGGACAAGGGCGCCGGCCCAAATGCCTTGGATTATCAAACCCCACGCGGGGACGTGGTTCTTGTTCAGCTCGCCGACGCGACGGAAAAAGAGACCGTCGCGCGCCATTGCATAGTAAGCGCGCGCGCCGGCGAGGATCAGTCCGTTGTTACAGCCGAATGTCGAAATCATGATAGCAATGGCCATGATGGTTGCGCCAGCGCCGGGAAAAATGACGTTGGCCGTCTCAGAGGCCACGCGGTCGCTTGGCGCATTCTGAATTGCGGCGAAAGGAAGCGCGGCCAGATACGCAACGTTAGCGAGCAGATAAAGTCCGATCACCAGAATGGTGCCGAACGCGAGCGACAGCGGAACGTTGCGACGCGGATTTATGACCTCGCCGGCGGTGAAGGTAATGTTGTTCCAGGCGTCGGCGGAGAAAAGCGAATTGGTTTGCGCCACGCAAACGCCGACGAAGAGTCCGAAGGCGGTCGCGGCAGTCAATCCTTCGCCGACCTCCTGCAAACCGCCGCGCAACGTCCAGAAATCGCTGAAGTTCGCCGCGCCCGCGCCCGACTTTACCCCGACGATGATGCCGAGCACAATGAGCGCGATGAGCGCGCCCGTCTTCGCCGTTGTGAAAATATTCTGAACAAGCTTGCCGAGATTTAAACCGCGCGTGTTCATGTATGTGAGCAGCGCGATCATCGCCAGGCCGACGAATTGCGCGGTCGAAAGCGAGAGCGCATAGCCGCCGAAACGAATTGGTTCGATCAGATAGTTCTTCTCCGAAACCCATGGGATTAGAACACCGGTGTAGCGAGCGAACCCGACGGCGACCGCGGCAATGGTACCGGTCTGAATAACGAGAAAAAGCGTCCAGCCGTAGAGAAAACCCCAGAGCGGCGAGAAGGCTTCGCGCAAATAAACATATTGCCCGCCGGCCTTTGGCATCATGGCCGCCAACTCACCATAGGAGAGCGCTGCCATAAGCGTGAGCAGCCCGGTGACTAGCCAAACGACCAGCAACCAGCCGGGCGCGCCGACCTGTCGTGCGATGATTGAGGAGACGATAAAAATGCCGGAGCCAATCATTGAACCGGCGACGAGCATGGTCGAATCGAGCAGGCCGAGTCCGCGAACAAATTTCTGCTCCGCTGCTGGCTCCAAAGTTGTTTCTAATGCTGACATCAGAATCGCTCGGCTGGCGGAGAGTTAATCAATCCCACCAGAATCGAGCAACGCTAAAACGCAGCTTTTTCCAGGCCAATCACGAAAGCGCTTTCGCGCAGAAGGAACCATGCTATTCTCCGCCGCGTGAAAGTGCCCGGCCGCTCGCTCCTCCCGAAAATGGTCTCGGTTGTCGTCGCCATTTTGTTCGCAGCGACCGAAATGTGCGTGGCGGCTCCGAAGAGCCAACGTGTTTCGGATTCGTCTTCTCCGCGCTTCGAAGCGCTTCCACTGACCCGTTCGCGACAAAACCACCTGCTCGTCCGAGCATTTATCAATGGCAAGCCGGCCCTGCTTGGCGTCGATAGCGGCGCGCCGATCAGTGCCATTGCGCTGAAGCGTCGCGCGCATTTTGGACTGACTGGTATTCCTGGGAGCTCGACCCTGCCGGCGCGGCTGCAGATTAATGGCGCGTTCAACAATGTTGCTATCGCGCACAACTTTCGTCTGGGGGCGTTGACTCTCGTTGATGAGCCGGTCGTGGTTGTCGATCTTTCCGGTTCGGGCCGCGCCTCGCGCCTGCTTCACGAGCCGGAAATCGATGGGATCCTTGGCGCCGATATTCTCTTTCCCACTGGCGCCGTTCTGGATTGTCAGAAACAGATGTTGATTCTCAAATTGGATCCCGAATCCTCAGGTAAGACGCCGGGCATGCAATATCGCGGCTTCAGCAGCATGCCGATTCGAGTGAGTGAAACCTATAATTTGTACGTTGATGCGGCTATCAATGGCGCACCGGCACGGCTGATGGTCGACACGGGCGCGTTTGCGACCCTGCTCAATCGCGGGTTCGTGCGCCGGTTACACGTTCCGCTTCACGAAACGGAGTTGAGCTCATCTGCGGTCAACTTGAAGCAACGCGGCGTGCAAATCGCCCGGATCAAGCGGCTCTCTGTCGGATCGGTGGATATTGTTGGCAAGGACATTGGTGTAGTCGACCTGGAGGGTCTGATTCACAGCGATCTGCTCCGAGGTTCCCAACCGGTGGCGGGCTTACTCGGGGCAGAGATCCTGCGGAGCCATCACGGGATCATCGACTTCGGGAACCGCACGCTTTACCTGAAGAACTGATCGCGCCAAGGCGTTTAATAAAGGCCGGTCGGTTGGCGAGCTGCCATTCGCTGAGTTGCGAGGGGCGGACAAATATGCAACCGTTTGGTTGCGTATTCGCTACCATATGGACGCTGTCTTTAAAGCTTTGGCCGATCCAAACCGGCGCGCCCTTCTCGATCAGCTGCATCTCCAAAATGGCCAGACTTTGAACCAGCTCTGCCGGCATCTTCGCATGACGCGCCAAGGCATCACTAAACATCTCGGTCTACTGATCAAAGCGGACCTGGTTGTTCCTCTTTGGCGGGGCCGCGAAAAGCTGCACTATCTCAACCCCGCGCCGTTGAAGCAGATTTCCGAGCGTTGGATCGACAAACACAAAGCCGCCTGTCTCCGCGCCTTAACCGATCTGACCAAAGGTTTGGATGCGCTGAAAACCGAGCCCAATTGACCCCGCTCACTCAACGTCGATTTCGCGAACGCCCTTTTGCTGACGAATGATTTCGACTTGGTTTCGGATTTTGTCCCCCAATCCGACACGGTGCGGGATCGCTTGGATGAGAACGAACGGCGAAGAAGTGTCCGAAGTGTTGAGCTGGACGTTTTCGATGCCGCAGAGCCGATAGACAAATGGTTGCTGCGTCTCGATGTCTTTCACCCGATACAGCTCAAGCGTATCGGTCACTTTGCTAAAAACGCCCTCACGCATTTTCAATCGCTCACTGGTGAGCTCGTAGATTTTGCATTTCGTTTGGAGATAACGCTTGCCAGCGATAAAGATTGGCACCGCAAGAAGAATTAAAATGTACGGCGCAAAATTACTGAGATCCGACGACTGCCGCCGGACCATCACGAACAGGACGACAATTGCCGCAGCGAGCAAAAGTTGGAGAACGAAAAACCCGAAGTTTTTCCATTGCGAAACGCTACCACGCCAAACAGTTTCCTCGGCCACTCCCGATTTCTAACGTCATGGCCGCGATCAAACAAGCATTTGTCCTCGGCGCCGGACTTGGGAAGCGGCTTCGTCCGCTCACCGAGGATTTGCCAAAACCGCTGGTCCCGATTTTTCATAAGCCCCTGATTACTTTCGCGCTCGACCATTTGATCGACATCGGCATCCAAAACTTCTTCATCAACACCCACCGGTTGCCCGAAACTTTTGCGAAAGCATTTCCGGAAAATAGCTATTCGGGAACTCCACTCACATTGGTCAACGAACCCGTGCTCCTTGAGACCGGCGGCGGAATCAAGAACCTCGAGGCCGATTTGGGCCGTGAGGCCTTCATCACTTATAGCGGCGATGTTTTGACCGACATTCGGTTGCAGCCTTTGATCGCGGCGCATTTCAACCGCGGGAACGATGTTACCCTTGCCCTGCGTCACACCGGCCTGGGCTCGGCCATCGCCTTGCGCGAAAACCAGGTGGTTGATCTTTCTAATCGCTACGGCATTCCAGGCGAATACGACTTTGCCAACATCGCGGTGTGGAACCCGGCGGTCTTCGCGCGCATTCCCGAAAAACAAAAGATCTCCTTCGTTCCAATTCTCGGAGATTGGATCGGTCACGGCGGAAAGATTGGCGGCGTTGTTCTGGAAGAGGGAAAATGGTTCAACCTTGGTTCGCGTGCCGAATATTTCGAAGTGCACCGCGTGATTTCAAAAGAAGGCTGGCGGCCGGCACAGGTGAAAGCGTCGGATTGGTCGGCGCCGATTCATCCGAGCGCCATGGTCGATCCGGCCGCGCAAATTCGCGGCTGTTGCGTTGTGGGAAAGGATTGCCGTGTCGGCGCCGGTGCTGTCCTGGAGGACACAATCTTATGGCCGGGTGCACAAATTGCTTCCAAAAGTGAGCTCATTGGCTGTATTGTCCGCGCCCGAAAAACTGTCAGTGGCACGCATCGCAACATCGACATCTGAATCATGAGAACCGAGCTCCTTCTTCGGCAGACGCGGCGACACTTTCCGCGATTCAATGTCGATGAAATAAAGATTGCACCGATCGAGAAAGGCGGGTCCGACCGGAAATTTTATCGCGTCCGTTGCTCGTCCGAGCAGTCGCTTATCCTGGTAAAATACAATCTCGAGCGCGAAGAGAACCGCCACTACGTCGAGATCGCGCAATTTCTGGAGACGCACGGCATTCATGCTCCGAGAATTTATTATCACGACGCTGACGAAGGCCTGATCTGGCTGGAGGACCTGGGGGAGCGCGATTTATTCGGTTATCGGGATGAGCCCTGGCTGGTTCGCCGTGCCTTTTACGAATCGGCCTTGGATGAGGTCCGCAAACTCCATCAACTGCCGGAATCGGTCTGTATCGAGATGCATCAGCATTTGCCGGCGGAGTTCAATGCCGCTCTTTACCTTTGGGAGCAGAATTATTTCTTCGAAAACTGTCTCGGCCGCTATTTTAAAATTGAAACGGGCACGATCGACAACTTGGACACGCTGCCGGCGTTACACCGCGTCGCCGAGAAATTAGCGAAGCTGCCCCGGGTTTTGGTGCACCGCGATTTCCAATCCCAAAATATTTTGCTGCGGAATGGTCAGGCCTACTTGATCGATTTTCAGGGAATGCGTCCTGGTCTCGCCCAATACGACCTGGCGTCGCTGCTTTACGATCCCTACGTCGAACTCACTCAAGCCGAACACGACGAATTGCTCGAGCATTACTGCAGTGAAAAGCCGAGTCCCGATTTTCTGGAAACGCTGCGGCTCTGCGCGATGCAGCGGTTGATGCAGGCCTTGGGCGCGTACGGATTCCTTGGCCTGGTCAAAGATTACAAACATTTCCTCCAACACATTCCGAGAGCAGTGCAATCACTTCGTGAAGTCGTCGGCAAAATCGACGGACTCGAATTATTCGACAAATTTCTAGCCGAGCTTCCGTAATTTTCCGCGTAATCGCTCGAATGCGCGGCAACGCCTTACGTCGAACTCTGCAACCAAATGGAGCTCGCTATGAAGAAACTGATATTAGTCATTGTGCTGGGGTTGAGTCTGGGAAGCGTTTCGGCTTTCGCCCACGAAGAGGAATACGGTTACGACCAGCGCTCGCACTACGAGCCAGCGCGGCAGAACGGGGCAGCATCCCAGATCAACCATATCAACCGCATGCTCGCGCATGTGCAGGGACAGATGGCGCGATATGGGGCCGATTGGCGAACTCGTCGTCTAGTCCGGCATATTTCCAGCGAAGTGAGTCACGTGAACTGGGAATATCAAACTGGGCGCTTCAACTGGTATCACCTGCGCGGCCAAATCGAGCACATCCACAACGAATTGCACAACGTGGAATTGCGTCTGCGTTTCCGACCGAACGATTATTACCGCTGGCGTTAATCCTGATTTCTAACTCAGCTGACAAACGGATTTGTCTGGCGTTCGGTCCCGATTTTGGTCGGCGGTCCGTGACCGGGCAGGACGGTCACGTCGTCGCCAAGCGGGAAGAGTTTCCGCCGGATTCCGCTAAATAGAAGATCGACGTCTCCGCCGGGCAAATCCCATCGACCGACGCCGCCGGCAAAAAGCACATCGCCTCCGATGAGCAGATGGTCCTTGCGCGAAAAGAAGCAAAGGCTGCCTGGACAATGGCCGGGTACTTCGAGCACCTGAAATTCCGCTCCAAGAAAATTTCGAGCCGGTGTTTCTTCGATAAAAAAGTCCGGCTTCGCCGGTTCCACCTCTAATTCGAAGCCGAAATTCCGAAAAAACTCTCGATCCGAAATCATCGGCGCGGTCGCGGGATGACAGCCGATCTGACAATTGAACCGACTTTTGATCTTGGCGACGTCCTGGACGTGATCGATGTGGCCGTGGGTAAGCAGCAGCAATTTTAGATCGACATCGCGCGACTGGACCCAGTCGCAAGCGCCTTGGGGCGCGTCAAAGAGAATCCAGCCTTCGGGCGCTGAGACCAGATAGCAGTTCGTCTCGAAAACGCCGCCGCAGAACGCCTCGTAATTCATCTGATTGACTCTAAACGATAGGTTGAATGCCAGCCACCTCGCCAGGTGAGGAATTCACCGATGCCGGTCTCAGGTGGACGCCGAAAGCAGATTTTGAATGTTTCTACCGGCAAGCTGTCTCATCCTCTTACATGTCGATTCCTGCTGGTTGTTTGTTGCGTTTGGGCGCAAAGTCTGCGACCCTGAAAGTCGCGCGTTTTCCGATGAAACTACGTTTTCCCCTTCTCTCAGCGATCACAGCGGTCAGTTTGATCACCGCCACGCCGCAAGCGCTGCAGGCAAAATCGGATGCCGAGCAGATCTGCGTCTCAGTTGGTCGCCTTCTCGAAGAGGGCCATTACACCCATCAACAGCTGAACGCCGAGATGTCGCAGAAATTTCTGCGCAATTACCTCGAGTTGCTCGATTTCAGCCACCTCTTCTTCACTCAGAAAGATGTCGACGCGTTGACCGCAAAATACGGCACCGCGCTGGCCGACGACGTTTTGCTCGGGAATCTCAAGCCG
>Ga0209470_1000772_pt1 | contig 24897 bp, 19 predicted proteins | sample GraSoiAngelo_125_FD_185882 | JGI IMG/M metagenome (GOLD analysis project Ga0209470, IMG submission 185882) | Grasslands soil microbial communities from the Angelo Coastal Reserve, California, USA - 14_0927_05_40cm (SPAdes) (version 2) | ecosystem: Environmental > Terrestrial > Soil > Grasslands ... | reverse complement strand
CCGATTTTGCCGCAACTTCCCGAGTACGGTCAGGAAGCATTGCCACGTTCGCTCCAGCTTCCGCGCAAGGGCGTGCGCGAAGTTGTTCCACGCCGGAAAAAATTGGAATACGAAATCTATCCGCAATCGGAAGCAGGTGAAGGCTTGCTGCCAAATTCTAAGCCGGAGCCGAATCGCTGGTTTATCGGTTTCGGTCGCTGGAAACGCTACGCCGATCCTTCGACCGAAACGCCCTATCAATCCGATCTCCATCTGTGGCATCCGTATTTGCAAAGCAAACTCAAGGGCGACGCGCCGATCATTGGCCAGGACATTTTCCTCAACATCACGGCCGAAGATTTCTTCCAATTCGAAGCGCGTAAATTACCAACTCCAAGCGGCGTGAGCGCGGCTTTCCCGAATAGCTCCGAGTTCTTCGGACGGAGCGATCAATTGTTTTACGCGAACGATTTTTCGATCGGGATCGATCTTTTCAAAGGCGAAACCGCGTTCAAGCCGATCGATTGGGCGCTGCGAGTGCTTGGCGTTTACAATCATAACTACCTCGACGTAGAAGAGCGGAACGTGGTGAATCCAAATCCGCAGAATGGCACCACACGCGAAAAGGAATTCTATTCGCTCCAGGAAGCATTCGGCGAAATTCACCTGCGCGATTTGTCGAACAACTACGATTTCATTTCCGTTCGCGCCGGCATTCAGCCGTTCGTCAGCGATTTCCGCGGCTTCATTTTCAACGACACCAATCTCGGTGTTCGTATTTTCGGCAATTACGACAACAACCGCTGGCAATACAACATCGCCGGATTCGACATGCTGGAGAAGGACACCTATTCCGATCTCAACGAGTTCAGCCGGCGTGCGCAGCAGATTTATACCGCCAACGTTTTCCGGCAGGATTTAATTTGGAAGGGCTACACAGGCGAACTGACGTTTCTGGCTGATTTCGATAACAACAGCCGACACTACGACAAGAACGGTTTCATCACGCGACCAGCGCCGATCGGCACCGTAGCCGATCATTACCTCCAAGCTTACTACCTCGGCTGGACGGGCGACGGACACATCGGCTGGCTCAACATCGACCACGCCTTTTATCAAGTCCTCGGCGAGGACGGCCTGAACGGCATCGCCGGCCGGCGCGTCGACATCAACGCGCAAATGGCCGCGCTCGAATTGTCAGTCGACAAGGATTGGATGCGCCACAAGTTGTCGATCTTCTATGCGAGCGGCGACAGCGATCCGGCCGATTCGCACGCGACCGGGTTCGACACCGTCTTCGACCGGCCGTTTTTTATCGGCGGCCCATTTAGTTTTTTCTCGCACCAAGGGTTCAATCTGGCCGGCACGGCGGTTAATTTTAAACAGCGAGATAGTTTGGTAATTGATTTCCGGACGAGCAAATCGGAAGGCCAGGCGAACTTCGTCAATCCGGGCGCGCTCATCTTCGGTTACGGATTCGACGCTGATGTTTTGCCGAAACTCAAAACGTTCATCAACGTGAACTACATTCGCACCGTCACGACCGAAACGACTGAGCTGGTGCTGTTCACCAACAAGGCCAGCAATGATTTCGCGCTCGATTGCAGCGCGGGATTCGAATGGCGGCCATTACTGACGGACAACGTCATTCTCACCGCCGGCGCCGGATTTCTCGTTCCCCGCTGGGGTTACAAAGACATTTACCGCGCCAACACCGCGCCCGTTTTCGGTTTCCCCGGTCCCCCACCCGGCCATGTCGATCCGTTTCTCTACAGCGCGATCGTGACGCTCACGCTCACTTATTGATGCAACGCCTGCTCTTCCTTTTTATCTTAGTCTTCGTCTCCTGCGACGTAATCGCCCAGGATTCTTCCGGCTACGGCCCGGCCACTTCGATTCCGATTACAAGATCGACAATCGCGCGCACACCATTGCCGCCGCGAAATTGGATCGATCAGACGCAAGCGGATGCGGACAGAAAGAGTGTGGGTTGTTTGCAATGCCATCAAGGCGTCGAACCGATGCACAAGGCCGAACAAAATGTCGTGCTCGGCTGCACCGATTGCCACGGCGGAAATCCGACGCGCGGCCTGACGAAAGAGCGGGCGCATATTTTGCCGACGAACAACGAATTTTGGAAAACCTCCGCCAAACCCCCGAACTCAAACGCCTGGCTCAATCACGAGTCGCCCGAGTTCATCCGCTTTCTGAATCCCGGCGATCTGCGCGTGGCGCAGCAATCGTGCGGTCTGTGTCACGGCGAGATCATCCGCAATGTCGATCACAGCATGATGAACCACGGCGCTATGCTGTGGGGCGCTGCTCTATATAATAATGGCGCTTATCCGGAGAAGAATTATCGCTTCGGTCAGGCTTACGGCGCGGACGGCGCGCCGCTGAAACTGATCAACTACACACCAGTCACACCCGAAGACACAGAGGTTCACGGCATCCTGCCGTTCATCGAACCATTGCCGCGTTTTAATCTCAGTAATCCCGGCAATATTCTGCGTATTTTCGAAAAAGGCGGGCGCAAACAGCTTTCGTTAGGCCTGCCGACAAGCGAAGAGCCAAATGGCAAACCAGACCGCCGCTTATCCGAGCGCGGCCTCGGGACACTCAATCGCACCGATCCCGTTTTTCTCGGTTTGCAGAAAACGCGATTGCACGATCCGCTTCTCGGATTTTTCGGATCGAACGATCATCCCGGCGATTATCGATCGAGCGGTTGCTCGGCGTGTCACGTTGTGTACGCCAATGATCGTTCGCCGACAAATTCAGGCTGGTGGAGCAAATTCGGTCATCAGGGCTTGAGTTTCACTGCCGACGAATCGATTCCAAAAACCGAGCGCGGCCATCCGGTCATGCACCAGTTCACGCGGTCGATTCCGTCGAGCCAGTGCATGAACTGCCACATGCATCAGGGAAATCTCTTCGTGAGCCCGTATCTCGGTTACACCTGGTGGGACCAGGAAACGGACGGCGAGTTGATGTATCCGAAGGAACAGCACAATCCGACGGATACTGAGCTCGTCAGATCGACAATGGAAAATCCCGAGGCCGCCGCTGCGCGCGGACTTTGGGGCGACAAAGCTTTTCTCGACCAAGTCGCGGAACTGAATCCGCAGCTTAAGCACACCCAGTTCGCCGATTATCACGGACACGGCTGGGTCTTCCGCGCGATTTTCAAACACGATCGGAAGGGCAACCTGCTCGATCTCGACGACAACAAGATCGACAATGACGATTCGAAGAAGTTCACGAAGGCCGTGCATTTAAAAGATGTGCATCTCGCGCACGGCATGCAGTGCGGCGATTGCCATTTCGACGTCGATGTTCATGGCAACGGCATGCTTTATGGCGAACCGCGCAACGCGACCGCGATCACCTGCATCGATTGCCACGGCACGATCAATCAGCGGCCGACTTTGATCACCAGCGGCAACGCTGGACAAATTGATCTGGCCAATACCAGCAACACACCTTTCGGTCCACGCTTCGTTTGGGAAGGGAGCAAACTTTTCCAGCAATCAAGCATGTCGCCCGATATGCGCTGGGAAATTCCGCAAACGATCGACACGATCGATCCGCTTTCTCCGCACTACAATCCGAAGTCCGCTTACGCAAAGACTCTTCGGCGCGACGGAAAAACCTGGGGCGGCATCGTTCCGACTACTGCGAAGGCTCCTGAAAATAAGCCGGATTACAGCAAGGAGCGGCGCGTGACGCTCGCGCACGATAACAGCGCGATGGATTGCCAGATTTGTCATACATCGTGGGCGACGAGCTGTTTCGGCTGTCATTTGCCGATGAAAGCGAACCAGCGCGTACCGCAAAATAAATTCGAAGGCGTCACCGACCGAAATTTCACAACCTACAATCCACAGGTCGTACGCGACGACGTCTTCATGCTCGGCATCGACGGCACCGTGAAGAAAAAGCGGATGGCGGTGATACGCTCGTCGAGCGCGGTCGTGGTCAGCTCTCAAAATCAAAACCGAGAATGGGTTTATTCGCAGCAACAGACCTTTTCAGCCGAAGGTTACAGCGGCCAGGCATTCAACCCGCATTTCCCGCACACGACGTCGAGCGTGGGCACGACCAAGAATTGCACCGACTGCCACTTGTCAGCGAGCAACGACAACAACGCGTGGATGACACAGTTGTTGGGATTCGGCACCGGCACGGTAAATTTCTTCGGCCGCTACGCTTACATCGGCGAAGGCCGCGAAGGATTGCACGCCGTGGTTTGGACTGAGCCGGATGAGCCGCAAGCCGTGATCGGTAGTCATCTCCATTCCATCGCTTACCCAGCCAACTACAAAAAGCATCTCGACGGCGGCTCGTTGCTGACCGAAGGCTACGAACACAGCGGCCACCACATTCAAGACATCGTCCTGCGCGGCGAATATCTTTACACCGCCAACGGCCCTGGCGGCTTTGAAGTTTTCGATGTCGCCAACATCGACCAAAAGGGATTTTCGGAACGAATCGTCAGCTCGCCCGTCTCGCCGCTTGGACAACGCACGCGGATCCACACCAGCTACGCAACCAGCCTTGCGCTGCCAAGCACGCTCGCGCTGGATCCCGCGCGCCAGCACCTGCCGGAAAACGAAGAGCAGCCGATCGATCTCTTCTACGCCTTTGTCTACATCTCCGACCGTGAAGAAGGACTCGTCATCAGCAACGTGGCAACGCTGGTCGATGGAAATCCGGATAATAATTTTCTCAAAGAAAGCGAGACGGTTCGTTTCAACCCGAACGGAGCGCTCACCGGCGCGACATTCGTCGCCGCGGCTGGGCATCGGCTTTACCTGACGACGCCGCGCGGACTTTACGTTATCGATGTTAGCGATCCGACACACCCGCGCATCGCCGGCGAATTAACGAACAGTTTTCTGAAAAATCCGCGTTGCGTCGCCATCCAGTTCCGTTACGGATTCATTACTGACGATGAGGGCTTGAAGATTGTCGATCTTACCGAGCCGACGCGGCCGATTCCAATTCCACGCGGGACCATCAGACTCAACCACGCTGAACGCTTATATGTCGCGCGGACTTACGCTTACATCGCAAACGGGCCGGAAGGACTCGCGATTGTCGATATTGAAAATCCGGAGCGACCGCACCTCGCTCAAATGTTCAACGCCGGCGGCGCGTTGAATGACACGCGCGCGGTGCAGATCGGCAGTGTGAGCGCATCACAGTTTGCGCTCGTGGCCGATGGGCGGAACGGATTGCGCGTCGTGCAATTAATTTCACCGGACACGGTCGCTGGCGCGCAGGGATTCAGTCCGCGGCCGAATCCGAAGTTAATCGCAACTTATCCGACGAAAGGCGAAACGATTTGTGTTTCACGCGGGCTCGAACGCGATCGCGTGGTCGATGAGACTGGTGGGCAAACGGTCGTCTTCGGCCGTCGCGGATCGCGCCCATTTCATCTCCACGAAATGGAACGCTTCTATCGAAGATCGACATTCGCCGAAGGCAAGGATTTCGAGCGACGCAAAGGAGAACTTTATCGCGTTGAAGACGTCACCCTTTCGGGTGGCGTCCTGACGACCAAGGGCGGCGAAGTTTTGTCGCCCCTGGCGATGCCAACGCCGTCGCCGCAGCCCATGATGTTACCGGTGGAGCCGGAAGTAGAACCGAGCCCGATCCCGACTCCGACGCCAAAGCGATAAGGTGGATCGAGCAGTCCCTTGCTCGATGTTAATTTTAGGCGGCTTCGCCGCCAGTTTTTAGCTCGCGCGACCCCGCGCGCGATCCACCTCCACAAAAGAAATTGCCGCGCACCAATGAAGTTAGTAAAAGTGCGATATGGCCGACAAAAACAGCAAACAACCTTTGAATGTTCCCGGTGCCTGGTACGTCGACACGACCTGCACGATGTGTCGCACTTGTCTCGAAGAAGCTCCGAACCTTTTGAAAACGAACGACGACGAGACGGCCGTCTATTTTGCCAAGCAGCCGGAAGGCGACGCTGAAACGGCGGCCGCCCAGCGCTCGATGGAAGTTTGTCCGACCCTCGCGATCGGCAACGACGGCTAGCGAAGGTCGATATCGATTTCGTTATGGCGGGACCTTACACACGCGCGAACCCTTTTCCGGCGAAGGTCGTAACCAATCGTAGTTTGTGCGGGGGAGGTTCGGAAAAAGACACGCGCCATTTCGAGCTCGATCTCAAAGGTTGGGGATTGAATTACGACGTCGGCGACTCAATGACGGTTTGGCCGACGAATGATCCGGCGCTGGTGGATGAGATCATCAACAAGATCGGCGCCAAAGGCGATGAGACAGTTAAAGGACCGAATGGCGAAAAGCCTTTGCGCGAGGTGTTCTTTCGGGATTGCCGAATTACCCAAACGACGCCGAAATTTTTGAAGGCGATCGCCGAGCGCGCGGTCAACGGCGCGCCGTTATTGACCGAGCTCTTGAAACCGGAACGCAAACAAGATCTCGACACTTATCTTTGGGGAATGGAAGTCGTGGATTTTTTGATCGAACACCCATCGATCAAATGGACGCCGCAGCAACTGGTGGACACCCTCGCGAAATTGTTGCCGCGGATGTATTCCATTTCGTCGAGTCTGAAAGCGCACCCCGATCAGGTGCATTTCACCATCGACGTGGTGCATTACGAAAGCCGCGGCCGGAAGCGCAAAGGCGTTTGTTCTACCTTCCTGGCCGAACGCGCCGAGAAAACTCCGGTCCCGGTTTTTCCAAATGCATCGAAATTTCGATTACCGGAAGACGGTAACACGCCGGTCATCATGGTCGGACCAGGCACTGGCATCGCGCCGTTTCGCGCATTTTTACAGGAGCGCAAAGCGACTGGTGCAAAAGGAAAAAACTGGCTGTTCTTCGGATCGCAACATCAGCACTGCAATTATTTTTACCGCGAGGAGCTCGACAACTATCAGCGAGAAAAATTTCTTACCCGCTGCGACTGCGCCTGGTCGCGTGACTCGGCCGAGAAATCCTACGTCCAACACAAAATGCTCAATGGCGCAGACGAGATTTGGAAATGGATGGAAGCCGAAGGCGCGCATTTTTTTGTCTGCGGCGACGCCCGCCGAATGGCCAAGGACGTCGACGCAGCGCTGCGTAAAATCATTCAGGACAAAGGCGGTAAAACCGAAGAGCAGACGAACGAATACGTCGAAAAACTCAAAGCAGATAAACGTTACAAGCGCGACGTCTATTAGGAAAGTGACGAATGACGAAACAACGATAAACTCGTTGCCTTAGTATTTTCACCATTCTATTTATCCCGACTTCCTTCGTCATTAGTCATTTGTCATTGCCTCATTCACATGTCCGAAATTGTCGCACCCGCAAAGACAGCTGCCCCGGCCGGGCCTTGGACGCGTCAAAATCCATTTCCTGGAAAGCTTGTCGTCAATCGCCGCTTGAGCAGCGATGACTCAGAAAAGGACACACGCCATTTCGAGATCGATCTCACCGGCTGGGGGTTAAATTTCGAGCCGGGCGATTCGGTCGCGGTTTATCCGACCAACGATCCGAACTTGGTGAATGAAATCCTTCGTGCGCTCGGGGCGAAAGGTGACGAACCAGTGCCGGCGGCGAAAACAATGAAGCCGTTTCGCGAAGCGTTGCTGCGCGATTATTCCATCACCCAGCCGACGCCGAAGTTTCTGAAAGCGATTGCCCAACGCGCGTCCGCCGCGCCGATGCTGAAGGAATTGCTGCACCCGGATCGCAAACACGATCTCGAAAATTACCTTTGGGGTGCAGAAGTGATCGATTTCTTGCTCGAGCATCCCTCCGTAAAATTCACCCCGGAGGAATTCGTCGGTCTGCTCACCAAATTGCAGCCTCGCCTTTATTCGGTCGCATCGAGCCTGCGCGTTTTTCCGAATCAAGTGCACCTGATTGTCGATGTTGTGCAGTATGAGAGTCGCGGCCGTGTCCGGAAAGGTGTCGCGTCGACATTTTTAGCCGAGCGCGCGGACAAAGTTCCGGTGCCAGTTTATCCAAGCTCGGCAAAACATTTTCACATGCCGGAAGACCAGAGCCTACCGCTGATCATGATTGGACCCGGTACCGGGATCGCGCCGTTCCGCGCGTTTTTGCAGGAGCGACAAGCAACCGGCGCAAAAGGAAAAAATTGGCTCTTCTTTGGAGCGCAACGCGAGAAGTGCAATTATGCCTACAGCGAAGATTGGGAACGTTTCACCCGCGACGGCCTTTTGACGCGACTCGATTGCGCCTGGTCGCGCGATCAAGCGCATAAAATTTACGTCCAGCACAAGATGCTCGAAAACGCCGCCGAAATCTGGAAATGGATCAACGGCGAAGGCGCCCAGTTTTTTGTTTGCGGCGACGCGCGACGCATGGCGAAAGATGTCGATGCTGCGCTGCGCAAGATCATCCAGGAACAAGGCGGCAAGTCGGTGGACGAAGCGAACGCCTACGTCGAGAAGCTTAAGAACGACAAGCGCTACAAGCGCGACGTGTATTGAGAATGCCGAATTTCGAATGACGAAAGGCACGCGAAGGGCGCGGGCTGTGTTTCGTGTTTCGTCATTGATTCGTCATTCGGCATTTGTCATTCGTCATTACATGAAGCTTTTGGCCTGCGGTGTGTTCCTGCTCGTCGCGGGACTAGCCAACGCTGGTCTCGAGAAATATTCTTCTCTCGTCGTTGCCGACAAGGATTCTGGCGAACGCGCGCCATCAAACGCGGTCCGTGTGACGTATCTTGGCGTTAACGGCTTTCAGTTTGAAACCAGCGGGCACGTTTTGCTGGTCGATCCCTATTTCACGCGGGTCGGACTTTCTTCGGCAGCATTGAATCAACCGATTCAATCGGATGCCAATCGAGTCGGCGAAGGTTTGAGACATGTTCGCCCTCGTGCAGACGCGCTCCTCGTCACGCACGCGCATTTTGATCATCTGCTTGACGCTCCCGAAATCATGCGGCGCACGTATGCTCGACTCGTCGCCGGACCAACCGAGATTCGACTGGTTGAGTCGTTCGGAATTTCGCCTAACAAATGTCAGATCGTCAAACAAGGGAGCGCACGCAAAATCGGGCCGTGGACCGTTCGTGCTTTTGCGGCGCAACACGACCGGCTTTTCCGAAAGGTTCCGTTCGATCGATGTCCACCAGCGCCACGCGAGGGCGAGAAACCGCCGGTCAAAGCGTCGGATTGGTGTGTGGGTGAGCCGCTTGCGTTTGTGATCGAAGCGGCCGGAAAGCGAATTTATATCGATTCTGGCGGCGTTCCCGGTGTGCCGCCGGACCGGCGGATAAAGGACGTCGATCTTGCGATCCTTGGAGTCGCGCTCCCGGACAGCCGGGAGCGATTCGGAGAAGCCGTCCGACAATTACGGCCCCGTTACATATTGCCAAGTCATCAGGACGACATGTTCGGGCCCGTAGATCACGGATTCGTTTTTGGGAAAATGACAAATTTTCCGGCGTTGCTGAGCCAATCCAGAAATTTGCCCGGGCGTTTGATTCTTCTCGATTACTTTCGGCCATGGACGTTGCGCTGAAGCGACACCCACTGCTGGTCACTGCGCTGGCACCGCTGATTCCGCACCTGCTCGGGAGCGCATTCAACATTTGGTACAACATGACGGTGATCGATCCGCTGCTGATCGCGGCGGGTTTGAAGGAGCGCTTCATCGCGACCGTCATCGTTTGGAACGTGTGCGCCTATCCTGCGGGGGTTGCGGTTTGGCTGTGGCTCATTCTTTCGTTGCGTCCGGCATATCAACGGCTACGCCGTGGGGAGAATGTTCCCGCCGACGAGCTTGATCGCGTTCGGCGGCGGCTTGTTCACTTGCCGTGGTACGGTGCGGCGATTTCCGGTTTGGCATGGTTGCAGGGAGCGATCGTCTTTTTGGTTTCATTGGCGCTAACTGGCCGGCCGATGAGCGCACAATTGTTTTGGCACCTGCCAATTTCATTTTGCGTCTCCGGATTCATCGCAACGACACAGGGTTTCTTTCTGATCGAGCTGGCGAGTCATTGGGGATTGTTTCCTCTCTTTTTTCAGGACGCACGGCCTGATCGCTTGAAAGGAATACGGCCGATCTCGCTGCGGATGCGGGGATTCATGTGGGCGATTTCGGCCAGCATTTGTCCGATCGGATCGCTGCTGCTGTTGCTTTTTGCGCCACCTTCGCCCGGAACCAATCCGCAATTATTCGGCGTCTTTGTCGGTGTGATCGGCGCAGCGTTCGCATTGTTTTCCGCGCTCTTGATTGGCCGTTCGGTTGCAGAACCGGTCGATGAATTGCGCGAGGCAGCCCAAGCGGTGACGCAGGGCCGGCTCGACGTGCAGGTGCCGTTGCGACGGGCCGACGAATTCGGCGCGCTGATCGGTGAGTTCAACCTGATGGTGACGGGATTGCGCGAAAAAGAACAACTGCGACAAACGTTCGGCGCGCACGTTGGACGGAAGGCAGCCGAGGAAATATTGACGCGCGACCCGGGACTAGGCGGAACGGAACAGGAAATCACGGTGATGTTTGTCGATATTCGCTCCTTTACGGCGCGTTCCGCGCATTTGTCGCCGACGCAAGCCGTCGGCTTATTGAATGAATTCCTGCGCGCGATGGTGGAAGCAGTGGAAGGCGAGCATGGCGGAATGATCAACAAATTCCTGGGTGATGGCTTCATGGCGCTTTTCGGAATTGGCAGCGACAGTCGCGATCACGCGGATAAAGCGTTTGCGGCAGCATGCTCAATTCAGCGCACGATGGAGCGGTTGAATGCGGAGCGCGCCGCGCGCGGCGAGGATTCAATTCAGATCGGCATCGGCATCAATACCGGGCCCGCCATTGTCGGCAGCATTGGTTCGCCCGAACGCATGGAATTTACGGTGATTGGCAACACCGTAAACGTGGCATCGCGCATCGAGGCGCTGAACAAGACGCTCAGCACATCGTTGCTTCTGAGCAAAGACACTCGCGACGCGTTGCAACGAGCGGCCAATTTGCGCGAATTGCCACCACAGCCGGTAAAGGGAGTCGACGGACCAGTTCAGGTCTTTACGCTCGCGTCTTGAACACGCGCGCCGCGGCAAGCAATCCCAACAACCAAATGGCGGCGGAGAAGATCGACAATATGCCGCCGAAAATCAGCCACCGCGGGCGATAAACGAGCATTAGCTTTCCGTGCGCTCCCGCCGGCACTTCGACAATTGGAAACAAGGTGCGGTAAGAATCAACGCGCAGTTTCTGATTCCCCAGGCGCGCTTCGTAACCACGGAAATAGGGCCGCGAAAAAGTCAGAAGCGCAGGCGCGCTGCCGCTCGGAACATCGACCTCCGCCGTCACGTAATTTCGTGAATCATCGATCTCAGAAACTGTCGTCGGGGCAAATTGCTCGCTCGGTTTGGAATCGATCGATGTAACCGAACGAACGCGCGCTAAGGGTCGTCCGATTCGATGATAAACGCCGCCCTCCCAGGTTGAAGCAACGAACTCCCAATCCGGACCCAGCGCCGGATCGATTCCAGAATCCGACGCAACAACGAGTCCATCGACACCGAGCTGCGCCAGTAATCCAGTCGAATTCGATTGCGCCCAGACGAGATATTCGGCTTCGTGGGGATTGATCTCGCCGTGAATGCGGAAATCGAATTCACGCGCGACGCCCGCGGGAAGAATTGGACTGTAACCATTGAGGAAGTGAAGGCCAGCCCACATTGATGTGCTGCCCGGCCTAACGAGTTGCCCAACGGTCGCGGATTTTTTATCGATCCGATAATTTGATTCGGCCTCTGGATAAACACTGAGATACAAGCGCTGCCGATCGAGCGGCGCCGGATCAAGCAATTGCTGGCCGAAATTGTATTTCGGCACGCCGCAATTCGGAGGAATACAAAAATAAGTGGCGAGCAGGACAGCAAACGTGACCGCTGGCGGCGCCCAAGCGCGTAGTCTCATACGCGGCAAAAACAATTCGCAAAACGCCCAAATGACAGCGATCTGAAAGTAGACCCAGGTGACCGCTGGTCCGTAGTTACCTGCGATGCCGAAGATCGGCATCGGAACGGTGACAAGGATCAGCACCAGGACGGACGCAGAGCCTGTTGGTGATCTCGGACGCAGTTGCAGCACTTCCGCAGCGCAAAGTGCGAGGACGAGATGGAAGAGCGGCAGCCATCGAAAGCTCCATCGAAAAACGCCCGCGGTCGGAATCATTGCGAGCAAGAGCACGACCAAAAGCAGGACGAGATCCCATTTCATTCGCCGGATCAGCATGCGCGGTCGCCAGATGAATCCTGCGATCAGCGCAGCCGGCGCGACTAGTCCACACGCGAGCTCGGTCGCAGTGTGCGGAAGATAGCGAGTCGAAAAGTCGGCCCAGGTCACCGACCAGCACGGAAGAATGAGTCCCGGCAAAGCGCGCCACGGAACAATCCATTGCCAATGCGCGGAACTCGTCTGCAGTTCGCGCGCGGAGCCGTGAGCGTAGTCTAAAATCACCAGCCAGGCTGGCGCCGATAACCCGAACCCGAGCGCCGCGCCACCGAGCATCGGCAAGATCGCCAATGTGGGAGAGACCTTAGTGTCCCGAGTCCGAGCCAGACTGGCGGAGTCGCGGCGCTGAGGCCCCTCCCACATTGTTTTAATCGCCATCCACGCGATCAAGAGCACGAGCATAAGGACCGTGTAAGGGAAACCCCCTGTGACGACTAAATAGACAAACGGCGCCGGCCAGAGAAATCGCCAGCGGCTTCCTTGTCGATCAAGTGCGCGCTCCAGACCCCACCACGCCCAGGGCAACCATGCGAATGCGCCGAGCGCGCCGAACCAGTCGCTCGCGCCCCAGCAAATCATCCAGCCGTTCAACGCCGCGATGAGCGCGACAAAGATCGACAATGAAAAAGAAAATCTGCGATCTCGCGCGAGCAAGAAAGCGCCGCCGGCGAGAACGAAAAGATGCGTGATGGAAAGCGCGGCCGCTTGCTCTGAAAACGTGAGCGGAAACTTCCAGATCAGAACGACCGCCGCGTTTATGAAAACTGAAAATGTTCCGTATTGGAATTCGCCGGCCAGATTACTACAGACCCAGGAGTACGGGCTGAGCAGCGGCAGATGACCTTCATTCCAACTGCGTGCGATGTCCGCAAACACTGGTAAGATCGACAATTCATAATCGTCGTTCCAAAAAACCAGCGGATCGTGCCAAAGCAAGATGAGGCAGAATCCGACGACGACCAGTCCGGCGGTGGTTGCGCCGAAGAGATTTTTTCTCAAAGGACGACCGGGTTTCCTTCGGTCATGACGAGAACCTTGTCCTCGATGCCGTGGACGCGGGCGGACTCGCGCAAACGCTCGAGCGGTTCTTCGAGCGGCTCATAACCAAGACGGAAGCTGCCGTAATGCATCGGCACGAGCGTTTTAGCTTTGAGTTCGTTGAACGCGCGCACCGCTTCTTCCGGGTTCATGTGTACTTCGCGCGCGAGAGGCGGATCGTAAGCGCCGATCGGCAAAAGCGCGATTTCAATGTTGTGACGCTCGCCGATTTCTTTGAATCCCTCGAAATACGCACTGTCGCCGCAGTGAAAAACGGAGCGCCCATTCGCGCCGATGACAAAGCCGCCGAAGCCGCGATGAGTATCGGCGAGAAAGCGCGCGCCCCAATGATGCGCGGGCGTGAGCGAGACCCTGAGCGGACCGAGCTCGATCGTCTGCCATTCATCGAGTTCGTGCACGATATTGAAACCGAGCCGGTGCACCAAACGCCCGACCCCGACCGGAACGACAATCGGTTGATCGGCCGCGACTTTGCGCAATGTTCGGCGATCGAGATGATCGAAATGCGCGTGTGTCACGAGCACGAAGTCGATCGACGGCAGGTGATGAATATGAAAGCCCGGTTCTTTGATTCGCTTGATCACGCTGAGCCACATCGACCAGATCGGATCGATTAAAACGTTGGCGTCGTGCGTTTGAACTAAAAACGAAGCATGCCCGATCCAGGTGATGCAAATCTGGCCAGGCTGCACTTTCGGAAACAATGGGCGCGCTGGCGCGCCGGAGCGTTTCGTGAACAGCGTCGGAATCCAAACACTGGTGATGAAATTTCGCTTAGTCCAATCGCTGCCCGGCCGCAGTTTGACCCGGGTCGATTTTTTTGCGCCGGCGTCCGGCGCTTGACGAACTATCTTTCGCTTTCTCGAAAACGGATTCGGCACAGTCCAAGAACGATATAAGCGTGGCGAACTGAATCAAACAGACACCTTGCTGTGAGTTAGCAGCCGAAATCGCAACTTCCAATACGCCATTGGCAGCGGCGGCGGGAGGCAGACAAAGATTCCGTAACGCCGCTGCGGATTAGGACGTGGATCACGCTCGGCATCCAAATTTTGAAAGTGCCGAAACAGCGGGTCGTCGCCAAAGAATGCGGCTGGCCAGTTGCGTTCGACAAATTTTCGCTGCGGAAAATTTGGCAGGAAATCGTGGACGAAAGCGGCGCATGGTCTCTCCGTGCGCATCAAATCGAGTGCGAGCTTGAGGGCGCGGAAATCTTTCGGGCCGTCGATCAAGACAGCGTCGCCGGGCTGTAATCGTCCCGGCAAAATTTCTCGTGAATCGCCGTAAAGAAGCTCCACATTTGAGCACAGCTTCAATTTGGCTTCCGCAGCGGCGGCATTTTCTGATTGTCGATCGTACTCAACGCTGACAATTCGCGCATCCGGAAAGCAGCGGGCAAGAACGAGCGTGCTTTTGCCGCGGGCACGGCCGGACTCGAGAATTTGTTTCGGTGCGAACGGTTTGACCGCCGCGTAAAACAAAAACATTTCGCTCTCCCAAATTCCGCCAAAACCGGCTTCAGGCGGGATGCTTCCAATTATTTCTCGATATTCCGGCAACAAACCATCGGCGCGTTCGGCGACAGCTGATTTGCGAAGCAAATCAGAGTGAGCCGTGGCGAGTGACGAGTCACCGGGAGGAATCGCCGACATACAGCAAGATCGACAATTTGTGTGCACACGTCACGAGATTTAACTTGGAGTCGATGGAAAATTTGCCGTTCGACCAGCGCGCCTGCTTCATCGCGGGCGCGGCCAAGTCCGGGACGACTCTTCTCGTTTCGCTGCTCGACAGTCATCCTGAGCTGCTGGTTATGCCACAGGACACGGCCTATTTCCCGACAGTGCTGACAAAATATGGACCGCGCGGACGCCGGGCCCAGTTCGATTATTTAACCAAGGAATCGTGGACGAACGTGTTATTCGGGTTTCAGGCGATGCGCGGCCGCCAGGATTACGCCGAATTTCCGAAACAAAGATTTCTCGAGACGTTCCAGCGTGTGGCTTTCGATCCGGCGAACGCAAATAGAGATTTGCTGGTGCTGATGATGGAATCGTATGCCGAGGTAGTCCGTGTTCCGCTCGAACGAATAAAACGCTGGGTAGAAAAAACTCCGGCCAACCGCAATTATGTCCCGGAGATCTTCAATCGATTCCCGAAAGCGAAGCTGTTGCTGACCATGCGCGATCCCCGCGCGCTGCTGGCGGCGCAGATTGCGCTCGAAAGTACGAGAAAGACCCGGCGGTTCTCAGTCTACTACGTCGTCGCGCACTGGCGGGCTGCGGCAAAGTTGGCGAGAAAGATTCGCGCCCGCGAAATTCCGGGTCTCATTGTCGGTTATGAAGACCTCGCGCTCGATCCCAAGATGTCGATGCAAAAGGTGTGCGATTATCTCGAGATCGATTTCGATCCCGAAGTTGTCCTGAATCCAACCAAGGTCGGCCGTTCGTGGGCGGGCAATTCCGCGGCCGGCGTGCGTTTTTCCGAAATCAGCGCCGCGCCGGTCACACGCTGGAAAAACGAATTGCACGAAGACGAAGTCGGCTGGGTGGAATGGCACTGCCGGGATTTGATGCCGGAGTTCGGTTACGAGCCACGTCTGAACCGGGGTTCGCTGCGTCATTTCGCAAAGCCGATCCGCGGAGAACGACCGAAGGAGTTTCTCAAATCGCGCGCATACTCGCTGCGCGATCGGTTTGCAAGAAGTTAGCAGTAGCTACAGCTTGATTGCTCCGCGATTTGGCTTTCAGTTCTGTCCGCTATGAGGGCTTGGAAGGTTGTTGTCCCTATTCTTTTGATTTGTTCGACGGCGCTGGCGATCGAAACGCGCCTGCCTTTCAGAACCGTTTTCAAAGGACAGGACCAATTCAATCGATTGGTTTCGCTGGCCCAGAGCAACGATTGGAAGTCGCTGCCAATCGGGGAGCGAACAGCGGTGGTGGGCCAAGCGCTCACGGGCACGCGCTACAAATCGTATACGCTTGAGATCGACAATCGAATCGAGTCCCCGTCGGTGAATTTCAACGGGCTGGATTGCTGGACGTTTTTTGAAACGTCACTGGCATTTGCGCGGATGCTAAATGAATCGGAAGCGAATTGGACGCCGGAAAACTTTTTGCATTACATCGAAGTCGACCGATACCGCGGCGGTGTCTGCACCGGTGAATATCTTTCGCGCCTGCATTATTTGGAGGACTGGCTCTACGACAACGACAAGCGCGGTCTGGTGGAAGACCTGACGACGAGGCTTGGTGGCCAAAGCGTGCCGCATGCGGCGCATGAAATGACGGTTGCGTGGCGGCATTATCGTTACCTCGCCGCAAACAAATCGTTGCTCGGACCGCTCGCACGAATGGAAGCGGACGTTTCGAGGCGACCGCTCTACCAAATTCCAAAAAATCGGGTCGCCAAAATCGAACCGAAACTTCAGAGCGGCGACATCATCGGAATCGTTTCGCACGATGGCCGATTGTATTCGACGTCACATGTCGGCCTCGCGCTGCGGACCCCCGACGGCGTTTTGCGTTTCTTGCACGCTTCGGCTCCGCACAATTACGGCAAGGTGGTCGTTGATTCACGCCTTTCCGATTACCTGAAGAAATATCGAAGCGATTCGGGGATCCTGGTCGCGCGGCCGCTGCGGTAAATCTGCTCCGATAATTTTCGAGAGTTCAAAGTTGCGCCGACCCGCCGCCAAGATCGACATTCACTGGTGAAAATTCCGACCTTAGTATTGTCTATCTTAGCGGCGGGTGTGACTGCGGGACCGGCTTCGGGCGAAACCAAGATTCGGGTCGGTCATTTTCCAAACATCACTCATGCACAGGGTATAATCGCACACGCACTCTCCCGCCAAGGCAAGGGTTGGTTTGAACAGCGCCTAGGCGCCGACACAAAAATCGAGTGGTTTGTTTACAACGCCGGGCCGAGCGCGATGGAAGCGATTTTCGCGAATTCGATCGATTTGTCCTATGTCGGGCCCGGGCCGGCGCTAAACGCTTACACAAAATCCAATGGTGAAGAGATCCGGCTGATCGCCGGGGCGGCCAACGGTGGAGCGGGCCTGGTTGTTCAGTCCGACCAGAACTTGAACGCGCCCGCGGATTTTCGCGGCAAGAAAATTGCAACGCCGCAACTCGGCAACACACAGGACATTTCGTGCCGCGCATGGTTAACGGAGGGCGGACTGAAAATCACCCAACTTGGCGGCGACGCGCAAGTGCTCCCGACCCAGAACCCCGATCAGTTAGGATTGTTTAAGCAAAAAAAAGTGGACGGGGTTTGGACAGTCGAGCCATGGCTATCGCGTCTGGAGCGGGAAGCCTCCGGCAAAGTGATTGTCGAAGAAAAAGATGCTGCTACAACGGTGTTGGTTTTGAGCGTTAAGTTCCTGGATGAGAAACGCGAGCTGGCAAAGAAATTTGCCCAGGCGCATGCCGAACTCACCGATTGGATCAACAAAAATCCGGAGGAAGCGCAACGGTTAATCAAAGCGGAGCTACTCGACGAAACGAAAAACGACATGGCCCCACAAGTAATCGCGGCGGCGTGGAAGCGGATTGTTTTTACGTCGGAAACGCCGCGCGCGGCAGTTGAGAAGTTCATGCAGAATTCGGTGCGCGCGGGTTTCATCAAGACAGCGCCCGATCTTTCGAAACTTTTCCAGACGCTCTAATGTCGCTGCAAGAAGAATTGCAGGGTCCGCCCCCCGCGAAACTGGTGGTCGATCACGTCTCGAAATGGTTTCGCCAAAAGCGACAGACGGTGCATGCACTGGACGATGTCTCGCTGGAGGTGGCTGAAGGCGAGTTTATCGTCATTGTTGGGCCGAGCGGCTGCGGGAAATCAACCTTGCTCGACATCATCGCCGGCTTGGAGAAACCAGACAAAGGTCAGGTCATGGCAGACAATCAACCGGTGCTCAGTCCCGGGCGGCATCGCCTGGTGATGTTTCAGGAGTCGGCGCTGTTTCCATGGTTGAACACTTTCGGGAACGTGATGTTCGGCTTGAGACTTAAGCCCGGCCTACGCAATTCGGAGCGGCGCGAGGTAGCAAAATTCTTTCTTCATCTCGTTGGTCTGGAAAAATTCATGGAAGCAAACGTGCACGAGCTTTCTGGCGGGATGAAACAGCGCGTGGCGTTGGCGCGCGCGCTCGCGCCGAATCCGCGAGTATTATTGATGGACGAACCTTTCGCCGCGCTTGATGCCATGACGCGCGAGCAGCTTTACGGCGACATCCAGCGGATCTGGGAAAAGCGCCGCAAAACAATCATTTTCGTCACCCACAACGTGCGCGAAGCCGCCTGTCTGGCCGATCGGGTCATGGTCATGTCGCCGACGCCGGGACGCATTCGTGAGGTTTTTGAAGTGGATCTGCCGCGGCCACGCGACTTTAACAGCATCGAAATCGCGCAACACGCAGCGAAACTTACGACCGTCTTGAAAGGATTCGCTGAACAAGAGGTTGCGGCCGTCTCATGAGACGCAGCTTGCTGGCGCTTTTATTTTTTGTCGGGTTGGTCGCGATTTGGACGGCAATGGTGCGGGCGAAGATTTGGTCGCCCGTGTTGCTTCCATCGCCGCACAACGTCATGGACTATCTCGTCAGTGCCGCGCGCGATGGTAGTTTGGCCAGCGCAACAGTGGTGACGTTGCGCCGGCTCCTCATCGGCTACTTCATCGGGCTTGCGATCGGATTGCCACTGGGACTTTTGACCGCGTCGCTCACGTTTGTGGAGGACACGATCGGCGTGCTCGCGCTCGGTTTGCAAACCCTGCCGAGCGTCTGCTGGGTGCCGCTGGCGCTGCTCTGGTTCGGTCAAACTGAAGGCGCGATGTTGTTTGTCGTAATCATGGGAACGGTTTGGTCGGTCGTTATCGCAACCGATACCGGCGTGCGGACGATTCCGCCAATCTTCGCCCGCGCCGCCCGGACGATGGGCTCAGGCCCGTTTCATCGGTGGCTGCACGTGATTTTGCCGGCGTCGCTGCCGTACTTAATCAGCGGAATGAAACAGGGTTGGGCGTTTGCCTGGCGATCACTCATGGCCGCGGAAATCTACGTGACGATCCTCACCGGGTTTGGTTTAGGCCATCTGCTGCATTACGGCCGCGAACTCAACGCGATGGATCAAGTGATCGGGATCATGCTCGTGATTGTTGTGATCGGTTTGTTGGCCGACAAAATTTTGTTCTCGCCCTGGGAGCGTTTTCTTCACCGGCGCTGGGGAACAGGCCGAGTGTAGGAGCTAGATGCCGGCCTCTTTCGCTGGCCCTACGACACGACGCGCAAAGTAACCGCGAAGGTCGCTCCCTTGCCTGAACCTTCGCTCTGTGCCCGAATGCTGCCGCCGTGCGTTTCGACGATCGCCTTACACACCGCCTTCAGGGCGAGTTCTTTGCCAATGGCCTCGGATCGATTAAAACCAAAAACGCGCTCGGCGACCGGATTAAACTCGAGGACGCGGCCATCTCCGCCCATGGTGATGATACAATCGAGAGCGTTATCCAGAATGCCGCGATACAGCATTTCGAGCTTATCGCTCGGGACAGTTTTGCTGTTTCGGACCCTTGGTTTGGATTTCATCAGGAGCGCGCCTGAAGCGACGCCCTTTCGCAGGAGACTAACAAGTTTGACGCGCAGCGTGCAATAGCGCTTCGCGGGAAGAGGGCGATCTTAACCGCTGGAATGGCAGGCGAGGAAGTTGTAGGAACAGAGATTCGTCGCGGCCAATTGCATGAAAATACTTTGTGTCGTTGAACACGGTAACGCTCCGAGCACCCGGCTGCGGCTGCGGGATTGTCTGGATTACTATTCCGCTCTTGGGGTGGAAGCGACGGTCGTTCCGACCCGGCGTTCGAGCGTGAGCGAGCGGCTGCGGGTTCTCAAAGAAGCACGCCGGCATGATGTGGTCGTTCTTTTCAAGACGATCGGCTTCAACGAATTCGAACTTGGCCTGCTCCAGCGCGCTAATCGCCGCATCGTTTTTGATTTCGACGACGCGGTGATGTTTCGCGACCAAAAGCATCGCCGGCCATTGCGCGGAAAAGATTTCAAGAAATTCCTGCGGACAGTCAGACACTGCGCTGCGGTCGTGGCGGGCAATGATTTTCTCGCCTGTTTCGCAGAAGCGTCCGGTCGCCGGGCGATCATTCTTCCCACGTCGATCGACCTTCGGCGATACCATTTGAAACAAAACTTCGATGGACCCGGACTAACGATCGGCTGGGTTGGGTTGAGCGACGGGCTGCCTTATCTCCGGTATATCCAGCCTGCACTGCAACGACTGAGCGAAATGTTTCCTGGGCTAAAACTGAAAGTGGTCTCGGACAAACCGCTCCAGCTCGACGGCGTGCACGTCGAAAACGATCCATGGCGATTGGAAACCGAGCAGACGAATCTTGCCAGCTTCGACATTGGAATCATGCCGCTATGGGACTCGGTTTGGACACGGGGAAAATGCGGCTACAAAATTTTGCAATACATGGGAGTCGGCACGGCCGTGGTCGCGTCCGATGTCGGCGTAAACAACGAGATCATTTCACACGGCGAAAATGGTTTTCTCGCACGAACGCAGGACGATTGGGTCGAAGCACTCAGCAGTTTGATCCGCAACGCGGAGCAACGGAGAACGTTCGGGTTGCGTGGACGAGAACTCATCGAAAAAGGCTATTCGTTGGAGAGCTTTGCCCAAGGTTACGTGAAGTTGTTACGCGAAGTAGCGCGCATTCCGGGAGAATCGCCGGATTCCATAGGACGCCGCAGTTTTGGACGCTGGAACCTAAGCAGTCGCGCGCGGGAACTTTCCGGTGGCGACGTAATCGTTATCTCAGTGCCGAAAAGTGGACGCACCTGGGTGCGCACTTTTCTCTGCGCCTATTTTTGCAAACGCACCGGCAAACCGTTCACGCTTCGCCCTGATCGTTATCATGAGCCCGATATTCCGCGCATGATTTTCTCACATGATTTCGCGGAACAGCGAATGAAAGCGACCCTCTGGGAGCGGGTTCGCGGTAAATATCTGGTGCCGGCGCGGGAGCTGGCTCGGGCCCATGTGATACTTTTGGTGCGCGATCCGCGGGACGCGTTTGTCTCGCTCTACATGCAGCTGGTCCACCGGACGCGTGAGACGCCCCAGGAATTGAAACAAAAAAGTATCGGCGATCTTCTTCGTGATCGTCGCTACGGAATCCTCTCCATCATCAAAACCATGAACAACTGGTTTGCCGAGTTCGGACACCGCCAAAATTTTACCCTGCTCCATTACGAATCATTGCGGGCAGCACCGGAACAGAATTTCCGGACTTTGCTGAGCACGCTCGGGGAAACCTCGCCTGACCCGGAATCATTTAAACACGCGCTCGAGTTTTCCGACTTCGCGAACATGCAAAGGCTGGAGGTGGCCGGTGTATTTGATTCGAAAATTCTGCGATCGCGCGATGTTCGGAATCCGGAATCTTTCAAAGTCCGTCGCGGCAAAGTAGGCGGCTATCGCGAGTATCTTTCGTCGGAGGACCAGGCATTCGCCGCTGACGCGCTCAAACATTTAGACGCGCGCTTCGGCTACACGACGTGATTCCTCGCGGATGAACGATCGACAAAGCCCGCCGGTGCTCATCATTGGCGCGCATCGCTCGGGCACAACTGCGACCGCGCGCGCGCTCGAATTAGTCGGATTACAAATCGGCCAGCATCTCGATAGTCATGGCGAGCCGCGGGCGTTGCAAAAATTACACGAGGACTATCTGCGACGAGTCGGAGCGGCCTGGTATAATCCCCAACCATTCCTGAAATGGATCCAGACACCTGAAGGAAAGCTGGATTGCATTTCCTACTTGCGGACAAATGTCCGCCGCGATTTCGCTCGGATCTTTGGCTATCGCTTCAATCCGAAAGGACTTTGGCTCCGGGCGCGGCTCAACTTTGGTGCGCAGTGGGGTTGGAAAGAACCGCGCACGACGTTATTTGCTTCTGCCTGGCTCGAAATTTTTCCGGGAGCGCGAATCGTGCACGTCGTTCGCGACGCACACGCGGCCGCATCGAGCATTCGCGGACGTGAGTTGAAATTTCAAGCAGCGGGCGATCCGCCCACGCCCAATCTGGCGGACCTCAATTACTGCAGGCAACTTGTTCAAACCTATCTCATCGCCGGGGAGCGGCTTGCTGATTCGGCGAATTATCAGCAGCTCCAGTTTGAAGAGCTCCAGGCCAATCCGCCTGCGATGCTCGAGCGATTGGCAAATTTCTGCGGCTTGCACGCCACAACCCGACAATTGGCCGGTGCCGCGGCCAGCATTCGACCGGCGCGCCGTTAGATCGACATCTTCCTAGACACGTCGAGATGGAGCCGGCGCTCTCCCCGCCGCACGGTCCCGGGGCGGGCCGTCTCCAAATCTTTCACTTCACGTGCATTGCGTCTTCCCAGCGAATAGCAGCCCGCAGCAACTCGGTCAGTGAATTGACACCAAATTTTTCTTTCGCTCGCGCACAATAGGCTTGCACGGTCTTCAGACTCAGGCGCAAATCTTCCGCGATCTGCGACGGCGTTCGCCCCTGGCCGAGCAATCGGAAAATTTCCAACTCCCGATCGCTCAGCCGTTCCACGGGGGTGGCGGCCGACGTTTTCCGTGAACTCATGCGCCTCGCCATCGAATTCACGACCCGGTCGCTGATATAAATATCGCCTTCAACGACGCGCCGAATTGCAGTGAGAACACTTTTCGTAGTCTCCCGTTTCATCACATATCCACGCGCCCCGGCGTGCAACGCTCGTTCGGCGTAGAGCGCCTCGTCGTGCATGGAGAGCACGATCAAGGCGACTTCCGGAAATTGCGCTTGTAAGGTCTTGACCAACTCGAGACCCGATTCGTTTTTGAGTGAGATATCGATCAACGCAACGTCGGGACGGCATGATTCGATTCCGGCAATCGCCCCGGCCGAGTCCTCCGCTTCACCGCAAACAGCGAGATCGGCCTGCTGGTTAATGAAGTTGGCAAGTCCATCCCGAACGAGCGGATGGTCGTCAACGATGAATACTCGGCGCTTGCGCGTCACGCCGTTGGATGATTTTTGATTCATAAAAGGTCAGGTTTCAATGAACAGGCTGCGGTTTGTTTAACTTGCATATGACAAGCGTTCCGCCGTCCCGTTTGCGTGCGATGGCGAGTTTGCCTCCGATCAAGGAGGCGCCGTGCGCCATCAACCGCAGACCCAGGCCAGGCGGCTCAGGAAGTTTCTCCGGGAATCCGCGGCCGTCATCCGACACAACGAGTGTCAGTTTCTGCCCATTTTGCGCGAGCTCGATGTCGATCCTATTCGCGCTGGCATGCTTGACTGCGTTTATGACCGCTTCCTGGGCAATGTGATAAAGTTGCGTGGCCGTTGTTGCGTCACCGACATGGACAGCGTCATCGCCATTGAAAGTGCAGGGAACTCTAAATCGCTCGCTAATGTTTTCGGCCAGACCTTGCAGCGCAACATTCAACCCATCGGCCTCGAGTTCCGGCGAAAAGAAGCCGCGCGCCAGGTTGCGAGTGAGATCAATTCCTTCCTCGATGTAATGCACGACTTTGTCGGCATGCGCGACCTCGGCCGCCGAGCGATCAGCGAGCTTGTCCCGAAGGACCTGCGCAGCCAGCGCCGTCCCGGTTAAATGCTGGCCGAGACTATCATGTAAATTCTGACCGAGCCGCCGACGTTCGCGATCAGCCACTTCAGCGATCTCCTGATCCAAGCGCTTGCGCTCTGCCATTTCGCGTTTGAGCGCGGCCGTGCGATCACGCACGCGCTGATCAAGTTCGTTCAAGAGTGTACGGAGCTTTGAAAGCAGGCTGGTAAAGACAGCGTACGATCCAAGAGCCATGCCGATATTCCATAACCCCACAGTGGGCACGCCCGCCGCAACATCGGAAGCGACCCATGCGACAATACTCATCACCGAGAACGTGAAGCCTATCTGAAAATTGCCGAACCACGTTCCAAGTCCGATCGGGACAAGATAGAACAAAAGAAACGTTTGCTCGTAGCCGGTGAGATAATCGACATATCCGAGGCCAACTGTGAGAACCACGCAAACCCCTACCAGTGTAAATCGTGATGTCGTTAGGCGCTTTCGCCAGAGCAATGCAGCCATGTTCGATAGTAGCAACCGGTTTGGTGCAACATACGCCAGCGTTGACATTACTCCATTGAACCCAATCCAAAGAAAACGTTCACATATTTTTGTGTCGGATATTGTATGACAAAGGATCTCAACCGCACCCTTCGGCATTAGGCCGTCTTGCCCAGGAAAGATGGGCATTGTATGTTAGTGAGACGGGGGCGCACTGGTTTCGACTCATTGTTGGAAGCGCAGGCGGCATGTCGAGGATGGTTCGTTGGCCTCGTAAAAAACCGAGCCAAAACAAATAAACGCAGATCACCAAGATCTCGCTCTCGCGGCTTAATTGACCGTGACGTTTGGAGTTGGACGCCTGCTACGGCGCCAAACGTGGACAGCAGGCTAATCGGACGGCGGAGCGACCGCGCCGGACGGTGAAGGAAATTCGTGGACGCTCGGAAGTCGGCAGTGTGCCGGTGCAACGTCGGCTTCTCAAAAATCTCACCGGATA